>OIWT01002258.1_pt1 | contig 20366 bp, 16 predicted proteins | sample 1587701 | NCBI WGS metagenome assembly OIWT01 (sample SAMEA3888904, study PRJEB22519) | human gut metagenome | biome: human gut; feature: human-associated habitat; material: faeces | place: Denmark | collected 2009
CGCGAGAATGTGGACCTGGCGGCGGAGCTGAGCGATGTGGTGCTGATGTACACTGAGCGGGCCCGACGGGAAAACAAGACCCTGCTGTACGAGGAGCCGGAGGGCGTCATCATCGTTTATGCAGACCGCAACCGGCTGCGGCAGGTGTTTATCAATATCCTGGATAACGCCATCAAGTACTCCGACGGCGGGGACACCGTGGCGGTGACGCTGACCACCATAAGCGGCAGCGCCGTTATCTCGGTGGCGGATACCGGCATCGGCATCGCGCCGGAGGAGCTGCCGAGGGTGAAGGACCGTTTTTACAAAGGAAAATCCTCCCGCCGCGGTTCCGGCATAGGGCTGGCGGTGGCGGATGAGATCATCAATATGCACGGCGGCAGCCTGAAGCTTACTTCCCGCAAGGGAGAGGGCACCACCGTGACCATTACCCTGCCGCTGGCAAGGGGCTGAGAAAGGAAATAAACATACCCATATGGCAAACGAAAAGAAGAAAACTTCCATAGGCGGACAGGCCCTGATTGAGGGCATTATGATGCGGGGACCGTTCCTGACGAGTATGGCCACCCGGCTGCCGGACGGCAGCATAGATGTGGAGACCTGGAACACCCACAAGGGGGGGCAAAAGGCGCACTGGACCCGCCGGGTGCCCTTTCTGCGGGGCATCTTCAATATGGTGGATTCGATGGTGGTGGGCTACGGCTGCCTGATGAAGAGCGCCGAAAAGGCCGGCGTGGAGGAGGAGCCCACCAAATTTGACAAGTGGCTGGAGGAAAAGCTGGGCGATAACCTGATGAAGGTACTGGGCGGTGTGGCCGTGGTGCTGGGGGTGGCCCTGGCGGCGGTGCTGTTTATCTTTATCCCCACCGGGCTTTCTTCCCTGCTGAAGCCGCTGCTGGGCGCCGGCATTGGGCTTTCGCTCTTTGAGGGTCTCATCAAGGTCATCATCCTGGTGGGATACATGTGGCTGTGCAGCCGCATGAAGGAGATCCACCGGGTCTTTGAGTACCACGGGGCGGAACATAAATCCATCGCCTGCTACGAGGCCGGACTGCCCCTGACGGTGGAAAATATCCGGCCGCAGCGGCGGTTCCACCCCAGATGCGGCACCAGCTTTTTGTTCCTGGTGGTGTTTATCTCCATCATTGTGGGCTCCTTTATCAGTTGGGATAACCCGGCCATCCGGATGCTGCTGAAGCTGGCGCTTATCCCGGTGGTGGTGGGCATCAGCTATGAGCTCATCAAGCTGGCGGGCCGTTCCGACGGGATTCTGACCCGCATCATCTCGGCACCCGGCATGTGGCTGCAGCGCATTACCACCTGCGAACCGGACGACAGCCAGATAGAGTGCGCCATTGCCGCCCTGGAGGCGGTGATACCGGAGGACGAAAATGCCGACCGCTGGTAAAGGCACCTATCGGGAGCTGCTGCGGCAAGGGGAGCATCTGCTGCGGCGGCGGGTGCACCCAGCCCCCTGCGACGATGCCGCGACGGACGCATTCCTGCTGCTGGAAAAGGTGAGCGGGCTGAACCGCACCAACTACCCCCTGAAAAAGGATGAGCACTATCCGCAGGCCGAACGGGAGGAATACCTTGCGCTGCTGCGGCGGCGGGCCGCCGGGGAGCCGGTACAGTATATCCTGGGGGAATGGGACTTTATGGGGCGGGACTTTACGGTAGGCCCCGGAGTGCTGATCCCCCGGCCGGAGACCGAGCAGCTGGCGGAGGCGGCCATAGACTACCTGCGAAAACGGCCAAAATGCCGCGTGCTGGAGCTCTGCGGCGGCAGCGGGTGTATTGCCATTACAGTGGCGAAAACGCTGCCTGCGGCCAATGTGACGGTGCTGGAGCTATCCCCGGAGGCGATGGAGTACCTGCGGGCCAATATGGCCCGGCATAAGGCGGACAATGTGACCGCCGTGCAGGGCGACGCCCTCTGCCCTCCCCCGACGATCCAAGGGCCGTATGATGCTATCCTGAGCAACCCGCCCTATATTGCCAGCGGCGAGCTGCCCACCCTGCAAAGGGAGGTGCGGCGGGAGCCGGCTATGGCGCTGGACGGCGGGACCGACGGGCTGGACTTCTACCGGGGGTTTAATGACATTTACCCGCGGATGCTGACCCCCGGCGGACTGCTGCTGTATGAGATAGGCGAGGAGCAGGGCGAGGCGGTGGCCGCGCTGCTGCGAAACGCCGGACTGGAGCGGGTGGCTATCCTGCGGGATGTGTACGGCCAGCCCCGGAATGTGCTGGGCTATGCCCCCGATGAAAACTGAAAAAGGGTAAAAAATAATCCCCCTGTATGCAGCCATTTCCCTGCATTTGGGGGTTTGCCGTTTTTATATCCATTTGCGCCCGGGGTTACGAGGCGAGATCCAGCATCTTCTCCTTTACATCGGTATAATTGACATGGCTGTAAACATCCAGGGTGACGCCGGCCGAGGCGTGGCCCATGAGGTACTGCACGCTTTTGACATCCAGCCCGCGGCGGACCAGGCCGGTGCAGAAGGTGTGGCGCAGGATGTGCGGGGTGAGGGCGGCGATGGGGATACCGCCGCTTTGGGCGTAGCGCCGATGGACATTGCGGAAGATGCGGTCGAAATCGACGCCATGCAAGGGGCGGGAGCCATTGAGGCAGGGAAATAAAAAATGCCGCCGCTGACCGATGACCTGACACCGGCCGAACTGACGGGCCACGAGGATGCGCCGCTGGAGCGCTTCTGCCGCGGGGGCGGTGAGGGGGATCTTGCGGCAGCTTTTTTCGGTTTTTGGGGGTGCCCACACCATACCTCCCTGCTCCGGGGAGTAGTAGACCTGGTGATCGACCTGGAGATAGCCGCTGTGCAGGTGGATATCCTCGACCGTAAGCCCGGCGCACTCCCCTGCCCTGAGACCGGTATGCAGGAGGATCAAAAACAGGTCGCGGTAGCGGCGGCAGTAGGTATCCTGCTCCATGAATTCCAAGAGGGCGGCCTGCTGCTGCGGGGTGAGGGCCTCACGCTCTTTTTTTGGCTCCCGCTGGAGGAAGCCCAGCCGGAAGGAGAAGGGGTTCCAGCCGGCGGTGCCTTCTTCCACGGCGTTTTTGAACACCGAGGAGAGGAAAGAATGGTCGTTGCGGATGGATTCGTAGGAAAGGCCGCCCTGCTGCAGACGGGTGAAATAGAGCTTGCAATCTCCCACCGTGACATCCTTTGCCTTACGGCTCCAGAGGTCATCCGGCTGCAGGTGGGCGATGGTATTGCGGTAGCTGCGGCGGGTACGCTCCCGCAGGTTGGGGCGCAGCAACATGTGGCGTTCCACCAGCTGGCCCACGGTGGCGCTGCCCCCGGTGGAAAGGCGGCCCAGCAGCCGCTGGCGGGCGATCTCGTCCTCCTTTTGCCGGAGGGCCTCCAATGTGGGGGCATAGCGGGTGCGGCGCTCGCCGCCCTCACTCCAGCGGAACTGGTAGCTGCCATCGGGGCGCTGGCTTTCTCCGGTGCGCAGCACGCGGCCGCGGGTGTCCTTGCGTTTTTCGGTTTTTTGTACTTCTTGCATACACATTAACTCCTTTCTCGGCGACAAAATTCGCCGGTATTCCCCATTCTACACTATTGGGACATATTTTTGGAAGAGTTTTTGCGCTTACACCACCGGATGGTGTAATTTTTTCCGCGATTTATGTAAATTAGTGTAAATATTACAATTTGGTAACGGTACGATTTTCTATTTTGCTTATTATGTGGATCAATTTGGGCCATATTGGGAGATATGCGGAACAAAAACATTGTGATTTGTGGTTTGCAGGGGTGGCGAGATGGGCTTATCCCAAGCCAAAAGAATGCCCCATTTACACCACTTTTTACACACAAATTTGGGGGTGGGTGGTGTAGGCAAAATGGCTAAAAAGCCTCTGATTAAGCGGATTTGCGGCCTTTCGCTTAATTATAGGAGGAAATCACAATGAAAAAAGTACTCGCACTGGTACTGGCTGTCATCATGGTTTGCACCATGGCTATGGCTGTTACCGTTGGCGGCGGTGATCCCTACGCTGCAACCGTTCCCAGTTCCTTTAGTAAGGATACCACTCTGTTTGACATCACCCCCGGTTCTCAGCTCGTTTTCGAGACTTCTGAACTTTACAAGGCTGGTCTGAAGGTTACCGCTCCTTATACCGATAAGGATGGCAACTTCATTCCCGAGAAGAACTTTGTTGAATTCGCTTTTGCTGCTGGTGCTGACCTCATCGCCTCCAAGGGCTGGGTTAAGACCGGTGCTGGCACTGGCGTTGCCGACTATAAGTATGTTGTAACCCTCAAGAAGGACGACAACAAGTTGCTGGACAACAAGGCTGACCTCGTCATCAACTCCATTACAGCTTCTGTCTATGGCAACTCTGCCAAGAACGAGTGGAAGTATGTTAATTCCAATGGTGAATACGCTCATCAGGGCGCTGTTATTGGCGAAATGCTGACCAAGATTGAGAGCGGCGTAGCTGGCGGTCTGGCTTTTTCCAAGGGCCCGATCACTGGTACTCAGTGGCTGTCTAAATTTGATGTTGGTTATGCTCCCAACTATCTGGAACTGAATGAAGTCGTTGCCAAGACCACTCTCGTAGCCGTTCCTACTTCCTTTGGCGGCAAGATGGTTGCTAAAGCTGGTGTTGATCTGGATGGTAAGACCATGACCAAGGGCATCCTTGATCTGTCCGATACCACTGACAAGATTTATGTTAATGTTGAAGTTAAGCATGGTGATACTTTCTTCATGGCAGGTACTCAGACACTGTCTACTGCTGCCAACGCTAAGCTGAACCGCAATATTGCTGACAATGGTGCTAAGCTGAAGGCTGTCTATGACAACTACTATGTTTCTACTGCTGCTGCTATCTCTATCGATAATGCTGCCGGCTACAAGCTGTATGCAGTTGACACCGCTACTGGTGACGCTACCCTCATCCCCACCACCACCGATGCTAAGGGCATTACCACCGCTAAGGTTAACACTCTGGGCTATATGGTTTTGGTTGACGGCACTCTGACCGCCACTGGCACTACTGTTCCCGGCACCACCACCAACCCCGGCACCGGCGCTAACGATGTTGTTGGCGTAGCTGCTGCTCTGGCTGTTGTTGCTCTGGTTTCCGGCGCTGCCATCTCCCTGAAGAAATAAGTTAGTCCCACGACCGCTTATATCTCCTAAGAGATAAAACCACAAAACACCCCCCGGTTTCTCCAGCCGGGGGGCTTTGCTGTGTCCTGTTGTGCTCATCACACCGCTACACGCCGGCCGCCGGGGTGTAATCGGTAATGGCGATCTCGATATTCAGCTCCGGCACGGAAATGCCCGTGGGATAGCCAGTGTCCTCCGCCAGCATCACCTCATAATGGAAAAATGTGCAGTCTGCCGTAGCCGTAATGTGCCCGTTCTGCCGGGTGACGGTCAACGCGTCCGCCCCGGCGAAGGCCCGCTCCATCACCGCAGCCAGCGCTTCCTCGTGGATGGTGTGATCCTGCAGGTCAATGACGGTATCGCCGTAGATCATTTGGGAGCCCTCCGGCCCCAGCACAAAGCTGAGCCCCAGCAGCACCTCCGGCTCCGTCAGTGTAATGCTGAACACCTCGCCGGTCTTTTCCACCTCGGCGCAGCCCTCTATGTTCTCGTAAGTAAAGGCTGCTGTGAAGCGGCAATCCGCGGTCAGCCGGGCCTGTATTTCCTCCGGCGTGATGCCCGGCTCACCTCCTTTGGCGCAGCCACCCAACAGCAACAGGCACAGGATCATTGGCAGGATTTTTCTCATGCGCTCGCCCCCTTGCCCCATGCTATGCCGCCGCGGGCGGGGATATGCAGACGCAAGAAAGCCCCCCGGCTGGAGAAACCGGGGGGTATTTGGTTTATCTCTTAGGAGATATAAGCAGTCAGTAGACTATCTTATTTCTTCAGGGAGATGGCAGCGCCGGAAACCAGAGCAACAACAGCCAGAGCAGCAGCTACGCCAACTACATCGTTAGCGCCGGTGCCGGGGTTGGTGGTGGTGCCAGTGCCGGTGGTAGCAGTAGTAGTCAGAGCCTTGTCGGTGAGGATAACAACGCCATTCAGCTTCGCAGAAGCGGTCAGAACCTTGTTAGCATCAAACTTGGCACCCAGATCTTTAACAGCGCCCTTGGCATCAACGAGATACAGGGCAGCGCCGTCCTTCTGGCCATCAACATAGATGGTAACGGGTTTCTCGGCGGGAACGAAAGCGCCCTCGAGAGCAGCAACAGCAGCATACTTGGCGTCCTTGGCATCAGCGTTATCGTTCAGAGCCTTGGTAGCATCGGTGGACAGACCAGCCAGAGTACCGAGCTTAACGAAGGAAACCTTCTCGCCAACCTTCAGGGTGAAGGAGAACTCAACGCCATTGGTCTTGTCCTTGGTAACAACTTCAGCGGAGGTAACATCGCCCTTTTCGATGGTATAGATGGTGTTCTCCGCAACAGTGATGGACTGACCATCATAGATCTTCAAGGTGTCATGGTTATAACCATAGTCCCAAGCAAAAGCAAATACATTGCCAGTGAAGTCAGCGGGCTTAACATCCAGCTTCGCAAAGCCGAGGCCGGAGGGGATGTTGGCAGGAACTGCACCATAGCCGGTAGAGGCATAAGCATAGGTTACTTCCTTGTCAGCGTTCTTGGAGGTGTATTTAGCATCGAGGACGGGAGCCTTCTGGCCAAGCTTGGTTACCTTGATAGCAGAGATGACGATATCAGCAGCATCATCCTGAACAGCGGTAGCATTTTCCTTGGTGTTGATAGCGTAAACAAATACGCCCTTGGAGGTCTCAACCCAACCCTGGGAAGCGATCAGCTCGGCACCTTTAGCAAAGGTAACCTCAACCTTATAATCGGAAGCCTTGGTGATGCCAGCAGCATTCAGCTCGGTAGAGGTGAAAACCAGAGACATACCGGGATAGATAGCATTCATTCTAACAGCGTTAGAAGCGGGAGTGGTAGAAGGCACATAACCGGTAGCGGTGCCAACAGAAACAGCGAAGGCCATGGTGCAAACCATAACAACAGCCAGTACCAGTGCGAGTACTTTTTTCATTGTGATTTCCTCCTATAATTAAGCGAAAGGCCGCAAACCCGCTTAATCAAGGGCTTTTTGAGCCCCTTTCCTACACCACCCACCCCTAAATTTGTGTGTAAAAAGTGGTGTAAATGGGGTGGTCTTTTGGCTTGGGATAAGTCCATCTCGCCACCCATGAAAACCACAAATCACAATGTTTTTACCTCTATTATCGTCCAATAATATCCTTATTCCACCAGTTAATATGTAAAATGGATAATGCTGTCGTTGCCAATTTGTAACCTTTCCATTTTTGTGCAAAAGTAATACACCATCGAGTGGTGTAAGTGGATTTTGCTGCGCCGAGGGGAACGCATAGAGGACATTTTTGCAAAAAGTTCACGGATATTCAGTTGCGATTTCCTGCCGGGAGGATTATACTATATTCATATACCCGCAGGGGAGGAATCACTATGGATTACAAGCGCTGCTGGGCGGCCGTTGATTTGGCCGCTCTTTCTCACAACTACCACTGCATCCGCCGGTTTCTCAGCCACGGCTGCCGTTATTTGGCCATAGTAAAGGCCGATGGCTACGGCCATGGCGCGGCCACAGTGGCGGGCCAATTGCAAAAGGACGGTGCCGATTGGTTCGGTGTGGCTACGATGGAGGAGGCGCTTGATCTGCGCCGACAGGGCATCTACCGGCCCATTTTGGTGCTGGGCTACACCGATCCCGCCGCGGCCCCTATTTTGGCCAGCAATACCATCACGCAAACGCTGTTCAGCGAGGAATACGCCCTGCAATTGGCGGCGGAGGCCGCCAAAGCCGGCTGTGTGGTGGATTGTCATGTGAAGATCGATACCGGCATGAGCCGCCTGGGCTTTGATGCCGAAAACGAGAATACCGTGCTGATGGTGGAAAAACTGGCGCAGAGCGGCAGTCTGCACATCACTGGCATCTTTACCCACTTTGCTGTGGCAGATGAGGACACCGCAGTGAGCATGGCCTTTACCGAGCGGCAGTTTACCCTCTTTATGGGGGTGTGCAACCGCCTGCAGGCCGATGGCGTGAATGTGGGGCTGCGTCACTGCTGCAATTCCGCCGGCACACTGCTGCACCCGGCCTATCATCTGGATATGTGCCGCCTGGGCCTTTCGCAGTACGGCCTGGACCCCGATCCCTGCATGAAGGCCCTGCTGGATGTCCGCCCGGCCATGTCGCTGTATACAGTGGTTTCCATGGTCAAGGAAATTCCCGCCGGGGCCACGGTGAGTTATGGCCGCCAGTACACCGCTCCCACCCCGCGCCGCATTGCCACGGTGGCCATTGGCTATGCCGATGGTTACCCCCGCTCCTTGAGCAACCGTGCCGAGATGCTGCTGCACGGCAAGCGTGCCCCGGTCATCGGCCGGGTGTGCATGGATCAGCTGATGCTGGATGTCACCGATATCCCGGAGGCCCGTATGGGGGATATCGCAGTGGTAGCCGGCAGCGAGGGCGGTGAAAGCGTCACCTTTGACGATATGGCGCGCTGGGCCGGCACCATCAATTACGAGATCATCTGCGGCATCTCCAAGCGTGTGCCGCGTGTGATAACCGAATAACCAAGCATAAAGAAAGCCCCCCGGCTGGAGAAACCGGGGGGTGTTTTGGTTTATCTCTTAGGAGATTTAAGCAGTCAATAGACTAACTTATTTCTTCAGGGAGATGGCAGCGCCGGAAACCAGAGCAACAACAGCCAGAGCAGCAGCTACGCCAACAACATCGTTAGCGCCGGTGCCGGGGTTGGTGGTGGTGCCAGCGGGGGTGGTGGTGGCAGCGACACCAGGAACGGTGCCAACAGTAGCCATTGCCTTAGAGAACTTAACGATCTGATAGGTGCCACCGAAAGAAGCGGAAACAGTGCCGGTATAGGCGCTGCCATCAACATTCTTGCTCTCGGTCAGCTTAGCGCCCAAATCATAGAGGTTGCCATCCTTATCAACAGCATAGTAGAAGTGAGTGTTGTCGGCGGGAGTGACCTTGAAGTTCATGGTGATACCATTACCCTCAACAAAGAGACCAGCAAAGCCAGTATAGCTATTATCCTTAACAGTGTCAAGTGCATTACCAGTATAGGCGGCAGGAGCCTTCATCTTGAATACGGTTTTAGCAGGAACCTTAACAGTAACATTGTTGGCAGTATAGGTCAAAGTCTTTGTAGCAATGAACCAAGAACCATAGTTGTTGCCTGCAACCAGACCGGTAATAGCATTAGCCAGCTCCTCATCAGAGGTCAGGACATAGGTGTTGAAGCCAATATCATACTTCTCGCTGATCTTGTTGGAAACATTCGCATTCCAACGAGTCAGGTCATCATCGGACATGGTTACGCCCGCCTTCTTGCCTTCAGTAGCAACCAGCTTGCCGTTCTTGATGCCAAGAATAACATAGGTGCCAGCATTGTTCTTATCGGCAATCTTAATGGTGCCAGTAAAGGTAAAGTCAGCTTCGCCGTCCAGTGCTTTATCCAGAGTAGGAACAACAACATAAACAGCATTATTGGTCTTAGCCAGAGTAACATTGGAAGCGGTAAATACATTATTTTCAAAACCGCTCACAACATAGTAGGTGGGGGCGATCTCTACGCCGTAGGTTTCGGTGGGATCGCTTTCTTTCAGAGCAGGAATGGTAGAGCTACCAACAGCAGAAGCGTCAGGAGCAACTACCTGAACAGCCATAGCCATGGTGCAAACCATGATGACAGCCAGTACCAGTGCGAGTACTTTTTTCATTGTGATTTCCTCCTAAAATTATTTTGGTGTGGTGTGCGGCGTCTCCACCGCCGCTTACCATAGTCATTGTATTACATATTGTAACCAATTGCAACCCCCTTTTGCAATTTTTAGGGTGAAAATTTGTAAATAATCCGTGAATTCCTCCAACCATATACAGATGCGTACGCCAGAGATACACAAATCGGTTACGAAATTGTAATCAGTGTAATTTTTCCCGCAGCGGCCCGCCTTATACGGGGCAAGGTTGAAATAATCCCTAAAAGGACAATAAAAATAACCGCCCCTGCTCACCAAGCGTTGCGGTTATTTTTTAACTAAAACACAGGGAAAGCAACCGCTGCCGGCCGCATCACCTTTGCAATATTATTGTAGCAACTATGCTGCATTCTGTCAACCCCCCGCAGAGCTTCGGCTCCGCAGGGGTCGTTTCATTTTATATGCCCAAATACATGGCCATGTACTGCTTGGCGCTGCGCCGCCAGCTAAAATCGCACTTGAGGGCGCGGGGCAGCATTTCGGCGCGGTATTCGCTGTGGTACAGCCCCATGGCCCGCCGCACGGCCCCCAGCATATCATCGGCATTGTAGCTCTGGAAGGTGAAGCCGCAGCCGCCGCCCGGGGTGTCCCAGTCGATGATGGAATCCGCCAGGCCGCCGGTGCTGCGCACGATGGGAATGGTGCCATACCGCAGGGCGATCATCTGGGCCAGGCCGCAGGGCTCGCTTTGGCTGGGCATCAGGAAGAAATCGGCTCCGGCGTAGATCTGCCGGGAGAGAGTGGGCATAAACCCGCAAGTAAAGGCCACCTGCTGCGGGTGCCGCCGCTGCATCTCCCGGAAAAACTCCTCATAGCGGTACTCGCCGTTGCCCAGTATGACGACCTGCATCCCCATGCGCAGCATATTTTCCATGGCGTATTCCACCAAATCAAACCCTTTGTGGCTTACCAGGCGGCTTACCATGGCCAGGATGGGGGTATCGGGTTCTTCCGGCAGGTGCATCTGCTGCTGGAGGGCGGCCTTGCACAGGGCCTTGCCCTCCGGCTTTCTCGCCGAGAAATTGGCGGCCAGGGCGTGATCCCTGGAGGGATTGTAGCCAACGGTATCAATGCCATTGAGGATGCCGCACAGCTTCCACTCCTTCTGCCGCAGGATCTCATCCAGCCCATGGCCAAAATAGGGGTCGAGGATCTCCTTGGCATAGGTGGGGCTTACGGTGGAGATGCGCTCACATTCCTCCAGGGCGCCCTTCATCATGTTCAGGTCGCCGTGGAATTCCACCTTACCGATGGCCCAGTCTGGCAGCCCGCACACATCCCCGGCCACATCCAGCCCAAACTGCCCCTGATACTGGATATTATGAATGGTAAAGACGGTATGCGTCCGGGAGAGCTTGGGGACCTCACGATAGAATACATTGAGGTAAACCGGGATAAGAGCGGTCTGCCAGTCATTGCAGTGGATGACATCCGGCTCATAATCAATGTGGGTTAGGGTCTCCAGCACAGCCTTAGAGAAAAACGCAAAGCGCTCGGCCTCATCAAAGTATCCGTATATGCCGCCCTCCCGCTTAAAATACTGCTCGTTATCCAGGAAGTAATACTGTACGCCGCCATACTGCATGGTAAAGACACCGCAGTGCGCCACCCGCCAGGAAAGCGGCACCCCAAAGCTGGTGAGAAAGGTCATATTGGCGCGCCACTGCAGGCCGATGCTGCCGTAAAGCGGCATAATGACCCGGCACTCGGCACCCTCCTTTTGCAGGGCGGCCGGCAGGGAACCTGCCACATCGGCCAGCCCGCCGGAGGCGGCAAAGGGACTACACTCGCTGCACGCAAACAGAATTTTCATTGCAGGCTTTCCTCCTTATATATAATAGGTAACTGCGCGGTACGGGGGCCATCGCCTGCGGCATCCGCACAGTTTTAGTCAAGCTAAAATAAGCGAGGCTCAGACTCTGGTATCCCGCGGAAGGTAAAGCGGATAGCTGGCATAACCTGCCAGACGACGATTATCGGCCACCAGCACGCCCTTATCACAGATGCAGTAATCCAAGTCGGCACCATTGCCAATGTAACAGCCCTGCATGATGATGGAGTTTTTCACCACCGCACCATGCCCAATGCGGGCCCCACGGAATACAATGCAATTTTCCACCCGGCCCTCGATGATGCAGCCATCGGCCACAAGAGAATTGGAAACGGCGGCGGAAAGACCGTATTTCACCGGGACCTCGTCCTGCACGCGGGTGTAAACGGGACGATCCATGGGGAACAGAGTGCTGCGCACCGCGGGGTCCAGCAGACGCATCGAGATCTCAAAGTAGGCCTGCATGCTGTTGGCCGCCCGGCAAAAACCGTCATACCGATAGCAGTAGATGGGCAATTCCCGCCCTTTTTGGATCAGGCAGGTATCCACAAAGGAATACTGATTCAGGCTGGCAGCTTCGGTCACCAGCTGAATAAGCAGTTCCCGGTTGACGATATACATATTATTGAACATCAGGTCGCCTTCGCCGCCGCGGGTGGCTTCCAGCAGGCGGCCGTCCTCTCCGGCGGAAACCATGACCGAGCTGTGTCCGTGCTCCGTGCAGATAAGGGTAATGCCTGCTTTATGCGCAATGTGATACTCCAGGACATCGGAAAGATCGACACCGCAGATGACATCGCAATCCGAAACGGCGATGTAATCGGCGCTGGAGCTTTGCAGATAGCCCAAAAGGCTGGTCATCGATTCCAGCGTACCGCGGCTGTAACCGGCGCTGCCGGCGGAGGAATAGGGCGGGAAATAGGCAATGCCGCCCCGCTTGCGGGAAAGATCCCACTCCTTACCGGAGCCGATGTGTTCCATCAGAGAGTGATAGTTGTTCTGCATAACCAGGGCGACAGAATCCACTCCGGCGTGGGACATGCGGGAAAGGACCAGGTCGATGAGGCGGTAACGGCTGGCAAAGGGCACTGAGCCCATGGAGCGTCGCGCGGTCAGGCCACCCAAGGCGTCATCGTGCGAATTGGAAAAGATAATGCCCGTCATTTTGTTATTGGCCATGTTACAGCACCTCCCCTACATCTTCTTCTACCATGCCGCGGGCGGGTACAATAGCTCCAGCCCCAACGGTGACCCCGGCACCAATGACGGTAACGCCCCACTGGTCTTTATCGGCCATCAGTTCCGGGCGTTCGCCCACATAGGCGCCCCGGCGGATCACCGCGTTTTCCGCCACAATGGCAAAGTGCACTTCGGCGCCCTCTTCCACCACGGCGCCCGGCATTAGGATGCTGGAATCCACCACGGCGTTTTTAGCCACATGAACACCGGAGAACAGAATGGAGAAATCCACATGGCCGGCGATCTCGCAGCCCTCAGAGACCATCGAGTTCTGTACCTTGGCGCCTGGCGCAATGTAGTGCGGCGGCATGCAGGGGTTGCGGCTGTAAATCTTCCAGCTGGGGTCGTAAAGATCCATCGGCACCTTGGGATCCAACAGGTCCATATTGGCCTCCCACAGGCTATCGATGGTGCCGACATCCTTCCAGTAGCCCTCGAAGGAATAAGCCACTAGCTTTTCGCCTGCCGCCAACATCTTGGGGATAATGTTCTTGCCAAAGTCTTTTTCCGAAGCGGGGTCGGCGTCATCGGCCAGCAGGTATTCCCGCAGCTTTTTCCAGGTAAAGATATAGACACCCATCGAGGCCAGGTTGCTCTTGGGATTCTTGGGCTTTTCCTCAAACTCGTAGATGGTGGTATCCTCGCGGGTATTCATAATACCAAAGCGGGAAGCCTCCTCCATCGGCACTTCAAAAACCGCGATGGTGCAGTCCGCGCCCATCTTTTTGTGGTGATCCAGCATCTTGGTGTAGTCCATCTTGTAGATGTGATCACCGGAGAGGATGAGGACATATTCGGGGTCATAGCGCTCAATAAAGGGGATATTCTGGCAGATGGCATTGGCGGTGCCGGTGTACCAGTCGCTGCCGCTGCTCTTCTGGTAGGGGGGCAGTACAAATACGCCGCCGTTCAGCCGGTCCAAATCCCACGGCTGGCCGTTGCCCAGGTATTCATTGAGCACCAGCGGCTGGTACTGAGTCAGTACGCCCACAGTATCTATGCCGGAATTGACACAGTTGGAAAGGGGGAAATCGATGATGCGGTATTTGCCGCCAAAGGGCACCGCGGGCTTGGCCAGCTTTTTGGTAAGGGCGTACAGCCGACTGCCCTGGCCGCCCGCCAGCAGCATGGCCACCCATTCTTTCTTCATGAACATCTGATGTCACTCCTTCTCGGTGTTGATGGGTTCCAGTATCATGCAGCTGAGCGGCGGCACATCCAGCGTGATGCTGTGTGCCCATTGGCCCAGCGGTTGTTCCTCGCTGCGGTACAGCGTTTCCCGGTCAAATCCCGTGCCGCCATACTGCTCTTCCTCGCTGCACAGGGCCACCCGGTAGGTACCGGCCTCCGGCACGCCCATGCGGTAATCCGCCCACCGGCTGGCGGCAAAGTTGCACAGCACCAGCGATTTTTTGCCCTTTTCATCGGCGCGGTAATAGGTGATGACGCTGCGTGTGTTGTCATCGGCATTCAGCCAGCGGAAGCCATCCCAGTTGTCCTCCACCTGCCACAGGGCGGGGTGAGCCAGGTAGTAGTGGTTCAGCGCCCGGATGTAATCCTTCGTTTTGCGGTGGCTCTCGTAATCCAGCAGCATCCAGTCCAGCTGCTTATGGTAGTCCCATTCAATAAACTGGCCGAACTCACAGCCCATAAAGAGCAGCTTTTTGCCGGGGTGGGTCATCATATAGCCCATAAAGGTGCGCAGTCCCGCGAATTTCTGGTTATAGTCCCCGGGCATTTTATTCAGCAGCGAGCCCTTGCCGTGCACCACCTCATCATGGGAGATGGGCAGCACAAAGTTCTCACTGAAGGCGTACATCATGCTGAAGGTGAGTTTATCGTGATTGTAGCTGCGGAAGTAGGGGTCCAGCGAGGTGTAGAACAGGGTATCGTTCATCCAGCCCATGTTCCACTTAAAGTTGAAGCCCAGGCCGCCGATCTCCGGCGGGCGGGTAACCAGCGGCCACGCGGTGGATTCCTCCGCGATCATGAGGAAACCGGGGTGCTCGCTCAGCACCGCGCTGTTCAGCTTGCGCAGGAAGGCCACTGCCTCCAGGTTTTCCCGGCCGCCGTTGATATTCGGGCGCCATTCGCCCTCCTGCCGGCCATAATCCAGATACAGCATACTGGCCACAGCGTCCACTCTTATGCCGTCTATGTGATATGTATGCGCCCAGAAGTTCGCGCTGGAGGTGAGGAAGCTCTGCACCTCGGTGCGTCCGAAATCAAAGACCCGGGTGCCCCAGTCCTTGTGCTCCCACTTGGCGGGGTCGCTGTATTCGTAGCAGCATGCGCCATCGTATTCGTACAGGCCAAACTCATCCTTGGGGAAATGCGCCGGTACCCAATCCATGATGACACCGATGCCGGCCTCATGCAGGGCATCCACCAATGCCATAAAGTCGTGCGGGGTGCCGTAGCGGCTGCTGGGGGCGTAGTAGCCTGTCACCTGGTAGCCCCAGGAGCCATCATAGGGGTACTCGGTGGGGGGCAGCAGCTCCACATGGGTATAGCCCATTTCGGTCAGGTAGGTGGGCAGCTCCTCCGCCAATTGCAGATAGGAGTAATAGTTCCCATCGGCATTGCGCCGCCAGGAACCGATATGCAGCTCGTAGATATTCACCGGCAGGCTGCGGGCATCCTGTGCGGCCCGCTCCGTCATCCATTCGGCATCGTGCCAGCGGTAACCCGCCAGCCGGTAGATCTTGCTGGCGTTCTCTGGCGGAGTCTGGGTATGGAAAGCAAATGGGTCCGCTTTATACAGCGTGCGCCCATTCGCCGTGGTAATCTGGTATTTGTAGCAATCATAGTCATGGGTCAGCTCTACCGTGGCGCCCCACAGGCCCTGCTCATTCAGGCGGGTCATGGGGTTGGCAGCCGCGTCCCAGCCATTAAAATCCCCCACCACACTGATGGCCGCCGCATGTGGCGCCCAGGTGCAGAAGTTGGTTTTTCCATTTAGCTGCCGGTGGGCCCCCAGCAGCTCCCACGCGTGTGCGTTGGTACCCTGGTGGAACAGATAAACCGGCATTTCCTTCGATTTTGTGATCCTGTTCATGGTCTTTGCATCCTCTCCTTTGTGCAAGGGATAACAGCCATCGGGCGGAGGAAAATCCCCCTTTTTACCCATCTTTTATTATAGCATTTCCCCCTAAAGCGGGCAAGTGATTTACACCCGGTTTGTACGATTTTACAGATAGCATACATTTTGCCGGTGTTTTGGTACAAAATGATGAACCCCTGCCAAAAGATGCCCACGGCTTGCCTTTTTGCGCCCCAAATGGTACACTGTTGGAAACCCATTACCGCGAAGGAGAATCCGGCCATGTTTGTCGATCTGCATATTCACAGTTATTTTTCCGATGGCGCCCAGACCCCGGAGCAGGCCGCGCTGGCTTGCCGGGATAGCGGCGTAGGCCTGGCCGCCCTGTGCGACCACAACAGTTGGCTGGGCTGCGAGCGCTTTGCGGCCGCCTGTGAGGACCTGGGGGTACAGTCCATCCGCGGGGCGGAATTCGACTGCCGCTGGCAGGGGTATCACCTGCATATCCTGGGGTATGACTTTACCCCCACGCCGCAGCTGGCCGCCATTGCCCACCGCAGCCGGGAGCTGCTGCTGCACATGAGCGTGGACCTCATCGAAAAAATGGCCCCGGAATACCCGCAGCTGAGTGTGGAGGAGTACCGGGATTACCACTACGACCCGCAAAAAGGCGGCTGGGCCGGGCTGCACTATCTGCAGGAAAAAGGTGTGACCCAGACCCTGAGCGAGGGAATGCCCCTGTATGCCCGCTATGGCCTGGATTACACCTCCTACCCCTTTCCGCAGGCCGCCGAGGTCATCACCGCCATCCGGGAGGCCGGCGGTGCCGCTGTGCTGGCCCATCCGGGCAATTATTTTTCCGGGATGGAACTAGCCAGTTTATACACCACTTTTAATGAGCTGTGCGCGCTGGGACTGGGCGGCATCGAGGCCTATTATCCCACGAATAGCAAAATTTTTGCCACGCAGACGGCGCTCTTTTGCGAAAAAAAAGGACTGCTCATCACCAGCGGAAGCGATGATCATGGGCTTTTTGCCCATACAGACGGTTGGCAGCAGTACCACATCGGCTGCCAGATGATGGAACCGCACCGGCTGCGGCTGGGCAATTTGGCGCCAGAAGAATGAGCGAAAATTTACACCAATTCCACACCACTTTCGAAAAAAATTCTCCGGGCGCTCACCGCTCGGAGGATATTTTTTCCTGTCCTTCTGCCTCGTAAAAGATGAAATCATCCACATCGCCAGCCACAGAAAACCAGCTTTCTCCATAATCATATGCGTTTGTGTTATTATCTGGCATGATAATGCTCCTTTATGCAAAGATTAACTCCCTTATTCTATGCTATCTCACGCAAAAAGATGCTTGAAAAACATTGTAATAGTAGGAGGAAATCACAATGAAAAAAGTACTCGCACTGGTACTGGCTGTCATCATGGTTTGCACCATGGCTATGGCTGTTACTGTTGGTGGCACTACTATCGCAACTCCTGACGATGCTAACATCAATGCCAGCTATCGTCCCATCACTCCTGGTCAGTCCATCATCTTCGACCGCGAGGATCTCGGCCTGAACACCACCTTTGCTGCTAATAAGGATGGCACTTTTGCGCCCGAAAAGAATAAGGTTGAGGTCACCTTTGCTAAAGGCGCTGATCTCATCGCTTCTCAGGGTTGGGTAAAAACCACTGATGCTACTGATCCCTACAGATATGTTATCACCACCAAGGCTGATGATTCCGCTGTCTTGAATGATTCCGCTGATATCATCATTTCCAAGGTTGCTGTTACTAAGTATGGTATTGCTGGCACCACCACTTACTACCTTATGGACGAGGATGCCAACGGCAACAACATCTATGCTTATACCGTTAATGATAGCCAGACTGATAAGCTGAGCGTAGTTGCTAAGTATGAGAATCCTGCTAAGTATGACATGAATCTCATCACTGCAAAACTCTCTGAAACTGGCTGCACTTTCTATATGGTATTCAACTATGGCCGTGTTTCTGCCGATTTCGTTATCGGCACCACCACTCCCGAAACTGCTTACGCTGATGTTCTTTACACCGTAAAGAAGGCTGGTGTTGGCACCGATGCCTCTAAGAATTATGCTGCCGTTGACGGTGGTGTTAAGGCCGCTTATAGCCTGAAGGCTGGCGAGAAGGTTATCTTCGGCACTGTTCCTACCTTCAATCTGACCACCTCCCTGACCAAATCTCTGCAGAGCGAGATCATCACCAATGATGTTACCGTTACCGGCGTTCTCGGCGGTACTGTAGTTCCCAACAAGGCTGTAAAGATCACTGTTAACAATCAGAAAGAAGGCGCTGCCCTCTACATGGTTAACACTGATGGCACCTTGACCAACCTGGGCGCTAAGTTCGATGAGAATGGCGTTCTGACTGCTACTGCTAAGATCACTGGCGCTGTTATCCTGGCTGACAAGGCTCTGACTGCCACCAATGTTACCACCGGCACTACCACCACCAACCCCGGCACCGGCGCTAACGATGTTGTTGGCGTAGCTGCTGCTCTGGCTGTTGTTGCTCTGGTTTCCGGCGCTGCCATCTCCCTGAAGAAATAAGTTAAGCTACCGCTTGCTTAATTCTCTCACGAGATAACAACAAAACACCCCCCGGTTTCTCCAGCCGGGGGGCTTTGCTTGTCTTTCTTTGCCGCAGGTGGGCACACTATGTAGTGCCGCCCCGCCCCAAGCCAAAGCTGATAGATAGCGCCGTGTCGATCTCCGCCATGCTGGTGTCATCCAGCCGGCCCATGCGCTCCTTCAGCCGCTTTTTATCAATCGTGCGGATCTGCTCCAGCAGAACAATGGAATCCCGCGTAAGGCCGCTGGCGTTGCCCTGCACCTGGATGTGCGTGGGCAGGTTGGCCTTATCGTGTTGGCTGGTGATGGCTGCCGCAATGACGGTGGGGCTATATCGGTTGCCTACATCATTTTGCACAATGAGTACCGGACGCACCCCGCCCTGCTCGCTGCCCACCACCGGACTCAAATCGGCGTAGTAGATATCGCCGCGCTTGATGGTCACATTTATCACTCCCCCGGGCTTTGGTTTCATCCTTAGTTTTGGCGCTCTGCGGGCAAATTATACCGCCTGCCCGGTGCATCCTATGCCCATGGGGAGAATTTGGTGCGGCCAAAAGAAAGCCCCCCGGCTGGAGAAACCGGGGGGTGATTTTGGTTTATCTCTTAGGAGATATAAGCAGTCGTGGGACTAACTTATTTCTTCAGGGAGATGGCAGCGCCGGAAACCAGAGCAACAACAGCCAGAGCAGCAGCTACGCCAACAACATCGTTAGCGCCGGTGCCGGGGTTGGTGGTGGTGCCAGCGGGGGTGGTGGTGGCAGCGGTCAGGGCCTTATCAGACATGATGATGGGGCCGGTAACCTTAACGGTGGCTTTCAGAACGCCATTGTCATCAAACTTGGCACCCAGATCAACCAAACCAGCAGAGGTAACCATATACAGCTTAGAGCCTTCCTTGGCATTGTTAACAACAACATCAACAACAGCGTTAGGAACAATAGTGCTCTCAATCATCTTAGTGATGGAGGCTTCTTTAGCCCAAATATCCTTCTGGATAGCGGTGGTGGGCTCATAGGCACCAATGGTGTTGAAATAGAGGGTTTCGCCAACCTTCAGGTCACGGGTAAGAGTGCAATTGCCCTGGGTTTCCTCCCAAGTATAAGCCTTATCGGCAACCGTGGCGCCTTCTTTAACGGTGTACAGAATGTCGGCAGCGATGGCAGCGGGAGTCGTTGCGCCAGCTACGATTGTGGTCTTATCGACCAAACGGCCATAGTCGAAAGCCATGTAGAAGGTGAAATTATTGGTATCAATTTCCTTAACATAATTGGCGGGATCATAAGAAGTTGCATTCAGACCCGTTTCTTCCATGCCCTTACCGCAAACCAGATAGCCAACGGTGCCATCGGACAGCTTCTTGGTGAACTTAAAGGTGTTGATAGGATCGTTTACGCCCCAAGCCTTGGTAACAATCTTGGAGATAACGATGTCAGCCTTATTATCGAGACCAGCGGTATCGTTAGCCTTAGTGGTGATAACATACTTGTACACATCCTTCTCGACCTCAACCCAGCCCTGAGAGGCTACGAGGTTGGCGCCAGCAGCGAAGGTTACGGTAACAGTATTCTTAGCGGGAACAAAGTCGCCATCAGCGTTAAAATAGGCTTTATTATCGCTTCCTACGGTGTAGAGCTCTTCAACGGTGAAAACGATAGATTTACCAGGGGTGATTACCTGATAACCAGCGGGAGTGACAGCGCCAGCAGAACCGGGAGTATAAGCGCCGGGGTTTTCAACCTTTACAGCCATAGCCATGGTGCAAACCATGATGACAGCCAGTACCAGTGCGAGTACTT
>OIWT01002262.1_pt1 | contig 20346 bp, 41 predicted proteins | sample 1587701 | NCBI WGS metagenome assembly OIWT01 (sample SAMEA3888904, study PRJEB22519) | human gut metagenome | biome: human gut; feature: human-associated habitat; material: faeces | place: Denmark | collected 2009
TGTTGAGGGAGAGTCGAAACTGGTGATTGTGAGAGGAAGGATGGGAGGAGGGGTCCCACAGATTTGCATTCACGTTTCTGTTTTGCGCGCTTTTCTCGAGAGAGTGTGATTGGAGTGTGGTTATTGTTACTTTTCGATGCAGAAATGAAGTATCGGATTTGCAGAGAATGTTGTTTCATGTGCACAAGTCAGTCATCGAGGTGACATTGAGCAAGAACAACACGGCTGTGAGCTATGTGTGCTATCAGTACAACAAGGGGAAGGATCGTTTCAAGAAGCGCTATGAGTTGATGCAAGCGTTTGACAGTATGCATTTGGAAATCACAGTATTGCGTAGAGGAAGAAGTGACCGTGTTGCAGATACGAGAAGTGGCCATTCCCTTGTTTGCTGTGTAGGATTCATTGCACTTTGTTTCTGTGTAGAATGATTACGGTATCACTTGTGCATCTTCATACTACAAACCGATTCCGATTATTTCAGCTGGATTTTGAAAGTCGTCAGGCTGTCGAGCTAATCGAGTTTGAATGTGCGAATCCGAAAGACATCGTGATTGTGGACGGTCCTGATGTCACATCTTCGAGTGAGACGATTCGCGCCATATCGAGACACGCTCCCTCCAGCCCTCCGACTGCTGCTCCCTATCCCTCCTTCCTCCTGTTTCGCCTATCGTAGCTTCTCTCCTTGCTTTGAAGAGTAGTGATGCGGATGGCTTTTGGAGCGTGTTTGATGGATGTACTGAGACGCGCATCCTGAAGCCGGTTGGTTTCCCTGACGCCACGCTACACTACGCCCTTCCTGTCCATCTCCATTCCTTCTTCCTTCTCTTCTCTTCCGGCGCGCAGGTCATCGTTGCCCTCTACCGTTTCTCTCTTCTCTCCATTCTATGCACTCAGAAGGAGTCCATTCATTGCGTAAAAGAAGTGCCTTTTTTCGGCCATTCTTCGTATCTCGTTCAATTCGCCAGCGAGTGGCTTCTTCTCAAGGATTCTTCTCTCACACACATCCCCACCACCGATCTCGTCTTCTGCGATGACTTCACAAACTCGGGCGCGCACCAGTTTCTGCTTGTCAATCCATCTTCGCCGCACGCCTACTCGCTTCTCTCTTCCACACTCTCTCCCTTGCTGCAGGACGCCCTTCACGCCCATCAGCACAAGCGACCAGAGCCGTCGGGTGGTGGATGCGAACTGGTGTTCCGACGTGGTTTGGGAGAGAAGCAGCGGGTGCTGGAAAGGCAGATTGAGGCGATGCGAGAGGAGGTGGTGGTGATGGAGGAGTTGGGTGAGGGGCATGTCAGAAGGAGGGGCTTTTTCGTTCCGTGGATTGGGGGTGTGGATTCTCAAAGTGATGGAGATGTGAATACTCAAAGGGATGGAGATGTGAGTGTTCAAGGGGGTGGAGATATGAATACTCAAGAGGATGGAGATATGAGTGAAGGTGTAAAGAAGGGTGAGAATGAGAAGAAATATGAAGAACACAACATCAAACCATTCAGTACGGAAAGAGTGAAGGAAGAGGGAGGCAACCTATGGATAGAAGACTGCGCTGCAGAAACGGTATTGGCAGTGATAGAATGGAACAGTGGAGTGGTGACTTGCCTGCGGGAGCCCTGCTGTGTTGTGCTGGAGGAGTGCGCGAGTCACTACCCTCTTTCTGTGCTGCTGTTTGCACGGAATGATGAGCGCCTTCGCTTTGTGGGGAGACAGGTGCTGGAGAGAGGGAACAGTGTGGGTGCGTCTCGCTTCCTGGTGAAGACAATGGAGGAACCACTGGAGTCTCTGGAGAGACTGAAACACATGGATGCAGAGTGGATCCCCGTGTCACCCTTCATCCAAGCCATCAACATTCCTGTGAATCGGACACTCGCATTCCAGTTGGAAGAGACGCTCCATCGCATGAATGGCAGAACCACCGTTCGATTGGACGTAGTGACCACGCCGCTGATGGAAACCCTATTGCGCATGCTTCGTGATGCACTCATGAGAGAGATACTGTACCATAAGGAAAGTGTGAGTGGATTGACGCGGGTGAAGAAGGAGGGATTGCTGCTGCGTCTCAAGTCGGAAGCCCTGTGCTTGAAGCTGCTGTCTCTTCTGGGCGGCGAAGATGGAGTGAAGAAGTGGAAGGAGTTCATGGAGTTCTCTCTTTGTCGCAACAAACAGTCCATAGTACATATGTATACACACAGTACCCTTCTAGTGAGGGCTAATTCTCCTCCTCGGGGGGAACATACATGGGATCCTTCTTGTCGACGGGAAGGTCATCAGCCAGCTCTTCATCACCGGGCTTGCCCCAGGTGTACTTGCCACCAGCGCCATCCTTCTTGATATCCTTGGTTGCGCCATTGCGAGACAGATGTCTGTCCATTTCCTTCTTAGCCATGATTACTTTCGATTCGCTTACAATAAAAAAGAATGAGGAAGGAAGTCGGATTTGGCTGCGAGCGTGCAGTGATCGCTGACTTCTTGATAGTCAAGACCTTCCATACAACCGTCCGTGTTCTGGAAGTTGGATTCGATTTCAATGGAAAGCGTACGGTTTTGGGTTTTACGAAGCTATAGCGAGCCCATGAAGGAGAGAGTATGCGACAACAAACAGGGAATTCGTTATCTTCCTTCGGCTCTTCATCCACCACCTCTTCCGTCGCAGTGGCCTCAGCAACCGCCTCTTCCGTCTCAGCAACCTCCTCCGTGGCGTTCGCTTCATCAACCTCTTCCTCTTCCTCCTCGTAGTAGCCGTACTTCCACTACAGATCAACATAGCAAAGAAGGGACGACAGAATAGTACATCTCGAAGCAGAGGAAGGTGACGCTCATGCCCAGGGCCAGACCGATCACGAACAGGAAGATGCAGGTGAACAGGGGGTGCTGGTAGAGATAGAGATTGGCGATGTTCATGTACTTCTACGCATCACGCCGAAGAACGACCAGCACCTCCACAACGGCAACAATCTTCAGCGTCTTCCAGGGAATAGCGGAGGACTCCTTCTCCTTGTAGCCGCCAGTGGCGAAGGCCTCGATCTCCTCTTCCGTGCGAGAGCCGTCGAATTCGTAGGATCTGCCCTAGGGATTAGAAACTGGACTTGATAAGACGTTCGCAAAGAGGAGCAGCGTGGGATACTGGCCGATCGAGAAGCGATGATTCAGTCCGAACTGTTCCGTGGCATCCACCTATGCAGTGAAGTGTTCGGAAGGCGAAAACATCACCGAAGGAGACGGTTCCCTTGAGCTTGTCGGAAATGGAATCCCACACGGGTTTCAGGGCCTTGCAGTGTCCACACCACTACGAACATGAGTGCGATTGCATGGAGGAGCGTACAGGCGCGTAGAAGCGGACGAACCAGACGCCCGCATCCTTGGCGAGGACGTGTGCGTCGAACGTATCGTCGGTCAGTTCCACCACCTCTACGACTCATGCGCCCGTAAAGGAGGAAACCCGAGGCAGAGGCGATCAGAGCAACGAAGACCCAGATGGCAAAGAAGCTACAAGGGAGTGAGTTCTATGTACGCGACTGCACGGACATCGTACTGATTCATGTGTATTGTAATGAAACTGAGAAATGTGCAACAAACAAGCGTAGAGAAGAACACCTACCACTACAGCAGCGACTCAGGCGATTTCCACTACAGACTGTTAATAGTGCCTCATCAGTATATCCACAAGGATAATATCGTATCACTATTGGTCTTTTGCAGAGATAGGTAAAGGTAAAGCCACTGGAAACGCTTTATCTTCGTTTTGCTCCGCGGTCGTCCAGAACACGCACAAGGAACACGCACTTACCCTGATCGCTTGAAACCGGGGTCCAACCCCCGAATGCGCGGGAGGCACGACACCAGGAGAAAACGGCGCCGTTCTTCTGTCTCCAGCGCATTCTGCGGAATCCCAAAGGACGAGTCCCTGGGAATAAGAAAAGAATGAGAAACCACAAACCGAGGGAAGTACCCTATTCTTGTCCACGACCCAATAAACCATCCCTCCCTATTTTCGTCTGCTTTTTGGAGGGAATAAGGGTGCATATCGACGGCGAGTCGAACAAACAGAAGCAGAGCTCTACCACCCGAAGATCCATGCAGCGGTCCTCGCAACAGAAATCAGCAATCGCCTCCTTCATCGTCTCCCGCGCCTTTTCCCTTCCCAGATCGGAGTCGAACAGGATGAGGGTGTTGTACACTTCGTGAATCTCGATGAAGGGAATGCACGCCAGGTGGATGAGGAGGAGGTCGGATTGGAAGGCGATTTGGGACTGCTTGTACCTGGTTTTTGACTGTTATTGAGATCTTCCAATGATCCTACCTGCGTCTTCTTGAAGGGCAGCACCTCCGCGTAGGACAGCTTCTCATCCGCCGTTGCATTCACACAATCAATGCAGTTGTGCACTGCCTTCATGGAGGGCAGGAGTCGGAAGGCCACAGCAACTCGTCTCCCCTTCTCCTTTTCCTTCTTCGCCACATCGATCACATATCGAATCTACTCCTGACTCTTCTCCACACCTTCCACTCGTTCGCTCAGCGCCGGATCATACTCGATCATGGGATGTCGCTCCCGCACGCGCTGCACCTCCTACTGTTCACCTCCTCACATTTCCTTACTGTAGGGTTGAACTGCTTTCCACTCACCACCTTCTTCTCCAGCACCAACGCAGGGTGGATCATCACCACCTGCCGCAGGCTCGCACCCTCGCACTCCGCCAGCAGCTCTGTCTGCAGGGGCGTCGCCGCCGTTGCCACACGCTCCGTCGTCCACACGAAGCCGCTGGTTGCCTTGCGCCGCATCACGTCCTCCACGCTACATCGCATCTCCTTCACGTCCTCCACGCTACAACGCATCTCCTTCACTTCTGCGTCGGGGATACAATGCAACTCCACCTCCTCTGTGTCGGGGATACAATGCATCTTTACTACTTCTGCATTGGATGCACGCCGACGAAACGCCCGCCGCAGACTTCCCTCCAACTCGACCACATCCTCACGTTGCATCGTCACCACCAGCTGCTCGCACACCACGCTCTCCAGCACGGCGTGCGCCGTCTCCTCCTTCTCGCCCTCCGCGTAGCAGTCATAGTTGTGCAGCACCAGCAACGAACACTCCACCGGCCCGCGCCGCGCCGCCAGCGCCTTGAACACGGTGTACGGCAGGCACAACACCCCTCCGTTTTGCGTCCACGCCCGGAGCAGGCGGTCGGAGAGCGTGGGGTTGGTCTCGTCGCAGGCGTCGCGCGGCAGCCAGAGATTGGTGTGAAGGGGACGGAGGGTGGCCACAATGTTTTCAATGCACGGGAATTGGGTGAGGAGGAGCGTGGTGTGAGGAGAAGGCAGCGGAGGGGGAATGGAGTCGCCGGGGCCTTCTTTGCGGAGGAGCACACACCAGGTGTGACAGCTGAGTTTGATGTCTCGGTTGATTTGCATGTTCAGTGATGTGCAGTGCTTGATGATCAAGGGCTCGAGGATGGATCGCGTCACGGACACCTTGTCGTGTCCCTCGTACAACAACTTCCATCCTACACGCTTCGGTCGCTTCTCCTCGCGTTGGACGGAACCATTGCCCATCATCGCACGTTTCACCGCGATTTCCTTCTCACAGCAGAATTGGTGCGACAACGGGTCGACGACCATGAAGAGACAGTCCTCAGGCAAGAGATCGCGAAGGGAGTGGAGGAATGCCAGCGAATGCGCTTCGTCGAAGTCCAGCAGCTCGCTGATGCCGTAAACGATTGTGCAGATGGAGGCGGATTGCAGAGTGGCGGCGAAGGAGATGGGAGCCAGAAGATCGGCGACAATGAACTCGAAGGATAGGGAAAAGGATAGCAGCGGCTTTACGGCAGCAAAAAGACGATTTAGGCTAGAGGTGAGGAAGGAGGGAGGGGACGACGATGCATGCCAAAGGGGCTCCTTGTCTACCACGGTAACGTGCATTTCCTTGAGGGCGGAGTGGTTGTAGCTCAGCGCAAGGGCAATCAGCTCCGCACCAGAGCCACCACAGAGACAAACGACGCGCAGCGATTCTTTGCACAAGATGGGCATTCTAGAATGGATACGGAGGGGTGCACATACACATGGGAGGAGAACAGATGGCGCAGGAGAAAGGCGTGGATGGGCGTGGTGCCAATCGAATAGGCCGCGATCACTGCATGACTGTACTCGATCGCCTTAGAAGACTCGATTCGGCTGTAGTTTTCCCGCGTCTCCTTCCAATCCCCCCGAATGCCCGTGGAAGCGAGCTGGGCACTGATTTGATTCACGTTCTCCTCAAGCAGAGGGATGGTTTCCTCCACCTCCTCCTTTCCGATGTGAATGCAGTCTCCCTCCTACACTTCATCGCATTCGATGTGCAACGAACGGTACTATCGATATCCACAAGATTCACCTACGGATAACAGCGTGGTGGAAGAAGGACCATTTCCAACTGCCGTTTGTATTTGTTAGCGATGACATTCATGGGCCTGCCCGCCATGCAGTAATGCAAGAAGAGGAGAGACGGATTCGCTTCTGGAGGCAGTTCGGCCGTGGTACTCGCTCCACTCATCCTCTGCGATGCTCACAATGAAGTGGTGAGCGAATGGAGGTTGAACAAACAGGATTATGGATGTCAAAGGAACGCATTCCACATCGAATTGGGGTTCTGTTTTGGTTGCACATAGGCGTCATCGTCATGTTTCTTCGACTCTTCAATGCGATCCACGTCCGTCTAGGAATCACCCTCTCTCGTTTCCCCTGCTGTGTAAATAGGTTCCTCCATGGGTGCGGGAGGTGTTGCAATAACTACTTCTTCCTTTGGAAGAAGGGACTGGGGTTTGGGGGCAATCGCCTTATGACTCTGGAATGTGCGTGATCGCGCCCTTTCCCTTCTCGGCTTCTGCTGAGTCACTTCTGGCATGGGAGGAGGATCCATGGGCAATTCCTCCTCCTCTTCCTTCTGTTGATATCTACTCTTCATAACAAAGTAGAGGGGAACAACTCTACCATAAACGGGGCCCATCGACTCTCCTTCCCTTCCAAGGAGGGCTGATCCTCTTCCCTATTTGTATTGGGCTTGATGTAATCGTCACTGTCCTCCTCCGGCTGGGTGTCCTTTCCCACCTCCTCCATTTGCACCCGTTTCTGGTTTAGCTCCTGTACAATCGACCGGATGTTCTTGGGGTAGTCCGTTTTCGCGAAAATCTACACACATCATACATACAGTTTAATAGAACATGCCGCACGCTCTGCTTTGCTCCACACACTTTGCACGTGAACTTCTTTTGCTTGTTTACCTAGAATGGAGCGAAGTGACAGTCCACCCAACCTGCTGCCCCTGAAAGAGCTTGCACTCGTAGCAGCACACCACGATGTATTCTGGCATCGCGGGCGTGAATGGAGTGATGGATGAAGAATCGTATGATGGAATTGCTCATAGTATGGATGGATGGGTGATGTATCCAGACACAAAGAAAGGGAGGAGGGAAGGCGGGATGGGCGATCCCACAAATTGCAATCCACGAAGAGTCGCGCGATTCTCGCTTAGCAAGAGCCGTACGGAATGCCACTGACGTTAGTTCAATTTGAATACGCATGGGAGATTCATGTATTCAATTCGGCTGCGATTTCTTACCAATTAGGCGTATATGCGGCTTGCGGGCATCTACTACGAGGAGGAGAATAGCACCTATCCCACATCAAAGGTGGGAGGAAAGCTGCCGTTCCTAAAGGACAATTGCTACGTCGTTCCCGAAGATTGCGCCCTTTCCTACCTAATGAAGAATGCAGTTGATGATGGTGTGAAGTAATGCATGTAGTATACGAATTTGGATTTGGACTTCTCCGAGGCGGAGCGCTCTGAGATATCCATCATGACCTACTTGCTGCACAGTGTGGGAGACGCCATTTATGTATAATGCAGTGATGCAGCGTGATGCATAGAGAAAACGCCGTTGGGGCAACTACTCCACAATGAAGAGCGTTCTTCACAAACTCTACACCCCGACCTACGGAGCATTCAACGCCTATCTGTATGGTGTGGAGAACTATATGGAATACACAAAGCAGTACAGTGCGTTGCTGAAGGCCACTGCTTTGAAGGACGACGAAGTGTGTGAGCGTTTCGGTAATGAAGAGTAGATGCTGGGCGTGTTGGAATCGCTGTATGCCTGTCTAAACAGTCGATTCGCCGCCCAGAAGGAGCCCGACTTTGTTTACGGTTATCGCCCCTCCTCTCTCGATGCTGCTTTATTTGCGCACATCGCACAGATCCAGGAGGTGCCGTCCACCCTGCAGCACATCATCGATTCGTACCCGGAGCTGATGCGCTTTTACGAGCGTATTCTGGACGCATACTTTGTCCATAACCGGAGCGAGGCGGAGTCAAAGCCGAGTACGAACTGCTTCGTTCAGGACATGCATGTACAGGAGTCCAATCCGCGCGGTTGCTACATTACACGGAAAGAGCCATGTACGAATCGGATGAGGGAGTGAGATGCAGATGAGAAGGAGGAGGAGGAACCAGAACAGACGGAGGAGCAAATCTATGGTTTGTTTGATGGAAGTGGATGAAACGTAGAGAAGCAGATGGAGGAGCAGAGTGCACAACAGCTGAAGTGGAAAATTGCCCTTTCTGCGGGTGTTCTGGTGCTGGGAATCGGCACGTACATGTACCTTTGATTTAGCGGTGTGTTTCTTTCAGGATACTTGTTCACTACCCATTTCTCTGAAATATTGTTGTTCTACGAAGCAACCTTGTCCTATTCATCATGAACGTCCAGTCATCGTTCCTAGTCATAAACCACTGTCCACATCTAGGGAGGTGAAACGCCCAGTGGGATTTGCATTTTTCATATAAACTCAATTCCGAAGATGGCCTTCTCCATTGCTTCCAAGATGATGATGAGCAGTTGCCGTTCTCGCGTTCCCGTGATGTTTAGAGTCCTCTGTGCTTGCCCGCTCATTCTCCGCTGCTGTAGTTTCTCGCTCGGCGCGTCACCTCTAGAAGACCAACATTATTGTTGAGCGCACCAAGAACCCCAAGACGAAGGTGCCCAACGAGAAGCTCGGCTTCGGAAAGGTGCTGTCGGACCATATGCTGGAGATCGATTACGATGGCCAGAAGTGGACCACTCCCCGCATCGTGCCCTACCACAACCTGTCTCTGGACCCCGCCACCTCTGTTTTCCACTACGCTACTGAGGTGGGCTCCATGGCGTGGTATAATCGTATAGTGTTTTGAGGGAATGAAGGCCTACCGCGACAAGGAGGGTCACGTGCGTATGTTCCGCCCCATGGAGAATGTGCTGCGCATGAACTCCTCCATCGAGCGTCTGTGCCTTCCTGTGCGCGTGCGCGTGCCCCCTAACGCCTAGCCTCTGGACCCCAAGACTCATCTCGAGGCCATCGAGGAGCTGGTGCGTGTGGACAAGGACTGGATCCCCCGCGGCAAGGGCTACTCCCTGTACATCCGCCCCACATGCATCGCGACGGACGTCTTCCTGGGCGTGCACCCGTCGAAGACGTGCAAGGTGTACACCATCTGCTCGCCCTCGGGCCCCTACTACGCGACGGGCTTCAAGCCCATCAAGCTGGTGGCCGACGAGGACCACGTGCGCGCATGGCCGGGCGGTCACGGCGCCTACAAGCTGGGCGCGAACTACGCGCCGACGATCCTGCCGGCGCACGAGTGGGAGAAGAAGGGCTACAGCCAGCTGCTGGGTATCGGTCCCAACGGCATGATCATGGAGGGCGGCGCGATGAACATCTTCTTCTTCTGGGTGAACGAGCAGGGCGAGAAGGAGCTGATCACCTGCCCGCTGAACGGCCTGATCCTGCCGGGCATCACGCGCAAGTCCATCCTGCAGCTGGCGCGCAAGTGGAACGAGTTCAAGGTCAGCGAGCGCGTCTTCACCATCCACGAAATTGAGAAGGCCGCTGCGGAGCACCGCCTGCTGGAGTGCTTCACCTCCGGCACGGCGGCCGTTTGCGGCTCCATCAACGGCATTCTGTACAAGGGCAAGATGATCGACATCCCGCTCGACCCCAAGGACCCCAGCAAGCCCGCCGGTCCCGTCACGCAGCGCGTGTACGACGAGCTCACGGGCATCCAGCTGGGCGAGCTTCCCAACCCCTTCCCTGAGGATCCCTGGAGCGTTGTGGTGGCTTAAGAATTGGGTAGTTGTGGGTGTTTGTTTGTAGTTGTGTTTTCTCTTAATGGGTGTTTTTGAAGATGGATGGGGAGGATGTAGGTTGGGAGAAGATGGAGACGTGGAACTGAGAAAGCAGATAAGAGGCACGAAAAACAAACAAGCAAGGGTACAGGAACGGGATTAGAGCAGATCCCACAAACTCATGTCTTCATCCTCCTCGCTCTCATTCGACTGGAGAGTACACAGCGACACGGAGGATTCCAGTCTCTCCAAGTACGCACTCAACTCCCGCTTCTCCTCCTCCGTTTTGGGATCAAACTCGTGCAGATCGCGCCTCCACTTGCGCATCTAGGGATGAGCGGGAGGAGTTGAGTATGCCTTTCCCTCAAAACGCCGCTTGCTCGTATCTTCGTACGGATCTGGGGTCTGCGGATCGTTCGGTCTTCGCTTCTCTCTAAGAGATGAATTCAAGGGGAAATGCGCACTTTGGAATCAGCATGAGGTAGCGCTGGTATCCGTCTGTGTTCTTGCCGAACATGATTTGCTTGATCCTCTAGAAATGAAGAAGGGGCGCTTCTTCCACGGATTGGACATTGCCCTGCGCCCCATCGTTTGGATAGGTCGCATTCTCGCTCATTCCAAGAGTCAAAGTGAATGGAAGGGTGGACGACGATTGAGCTGAACGGATTGTGCCACTATTCCCCTCGGCACTGCAATGTGTGGCATCGGCGTGGTCATCGGGTGTGCAGAAACGAATGATTCGCGATTCCAAGCCCTTAGGGAGGAAATCATCCAGGGTATCCGAAATCGGGGTCCCGATGCCCTCCACTGGAGTCGTGTGGGTAGTCGTGATGTAGAGCTGATCGGCGCTGTGTTGCACATGCGTGGAAAGGAAACGGTGTCCCAGCCGCTGCTTTCGGAAGCGGGGGATGCGTTGTTGTGGAACGGTGAAGTATTCGGCGGCTTGGATGTTGGGACATGGAGTGATGGTAATGGATAGATTGGAGTCGAAGAGAATGACACGCAAGCCGTATTCCACGCCTTCCAGGAAGAGTCCGACGTGATGAAGGTGCTGCAGCGCATCGAGGGACCGTTTGCTTTTGTTTACTACCGCGTTAGCGTTTCCTTCTGTTTTGAGCCGTAGCACGCGGAGCGCACCCTCTACTTTGGCAGAGACCCGATTGGGCGGCGGTCGTTGCTGCTCCATCTAACGGAGGACGGTTGCGTGCAGATTGCAAGTGCCTTTGCCACGATTCAGCCGAAAGAACTGCCCTATCAGGAGTTGTGTTTTTCTTGCAGCGAGGAAGTACGGTCCATCCTCTTCGAGAACCCGAATAATGTGGGGTACGTGGACACGAAGGATCTCCCGCCAAGTGGCGTCTTCTCCTTCTCCCTCGCTTCGCCCCTTACCCTTCACTACACCCCCTATTCCACCTCCTCCTTCCCCTTCCGCCTCACTGCCTCTGACTTGGCCCTCGCCCGTTCCTCCTTCCCCTTCCGCCTCACTTCCTCTGACTTGGCCCTCGCCCGTTCCTCCACCGCCTCCACGCTTCTCAGCCTCCTCAGGGACAGCGTGTGGCGGCGAGTCAGCGCCCTGGACCCGGCTACGACGCAGTCGCCTCTCTCGCCCTCCTTCCCCGTAGCCTCTGCGTCTTCTTCTCGGGCGGTCTGGACTGTTCGCTGCTCGCCTGCCTACTCTGCCAGCTGCTTCAGGAGCACGCCCGCACGCTCTGCGTGGAGCTAGCCACTGTTGCCTTCGCGGAGGACGTGGAGGCGCTGGAGGCAGCGGCAGGTCCCGGGCTTGCTGCCGCGCTGCCCGACCGCTACACTGCCTGTTCCCGCGGTTCAACACCCTCATGCGTAGTGATGTCCTTCGCGGAGCTGGCCGCGCTGTTCCCGCGACAGCGACTGCGGCTGGTGGAGGTCAACGTGCCGAAGGAGGAAGTAATGGCGCACGAGTCGGCCGTGATGGCTTGCGTGGCGGTGGAGGTGGTGCGATCGTCTTATGCGTAGCCCAGCTCGTCGCAGATGGACGTGCAGATTGGGTGCTGCTACTGGTTCCTGTCCCGCGGGGAGGGGCGTGCTGTGGATAGTGATTGTTGTGTGGTCTTGCCGTCTGTGGGTGGTTGTGAAGTGAGTGGTTGTGAAGTGAGTGGTTGTGAAGTGAGTGGTGGTTGTGAAGTGAGTGGTGGTTGTGAAGTGAGTGGTGGTTGTGAAGTGAGTGAAGGTGGTAGTGAAATGAGTGAAGGTGGTGGTGAAGTGCGTGAAAGGAATGCTGATAAAACATGTGAAAGAGGTGATGATGATTCGAGAAAAAGCAATGTGAAAACGACAAACGCAACAACGCCCACCATTTCCTCTCTCATCCACACAGCACTGACGGAAACACCCACACACCCCCTCCATCTACCCTTCTTCCCCTACACACTGCAGTCCAGAGTGGTGATCACGGGAATCGGCGCGGACGAGCTGTGCGGCGGCTACACACGCTACCAAGCGGCCTACAACCAAGGCGGGTACGAGGCCAGCTGGCAGCAGTGCAAGGGCGACTGGGACCGGCTGTGGTATCGGAACCTCGTGAGAGAGAAGGGAGCGAATGAGGCGTAGGGGCGAGACGACCGCTGCGTCAGTGAGCACGGGCGCGAAATGCGGGCGCCCTTCCTGGATGAGTCCGTGCACTCCTTCCTCCGCAGCCAACCCATCGATGCGGTGAGCGGTGGAGAGAGCGGTGATGGAGCAGATTATGGACTTTTCCCTCCCTCGCGGAGAAGGAGACAAGCTGGTGCTGCGCACGATCGCTAGACAACTGGGACTGTCGTTTCCCGCCTCCTTAAGCAAGAGGGCGATTCAGTTTGGCAGTCGGATTGTGAAGTGGGAGCAGTGCGTGGAATTCCCCGTAGACAGTACAATTCCTTTATGAAGAAGAGCACGCACAGGTCGAAGGGGGATGATGTGTACGTGGCCATGAGTTCCTTGTCGTAGTTTGCTATTATTCTTGTGTTTCTTTCCTATTGCTGAGAGTGGGGTGCATACCCGGAATGGAGCCACATCACTCTCGGTTTCCTCCATCACCCGATTTCCATCGGCAACACGCATTCCCTTCCCTTCCTCCCTTGGCTTGTAAACTCCACTCCTTTGGGAAAACACCCTCTGCCTTTCCCGTTACCAAACCCGTACCACCTTTCCAAAAGACTGCCATTCCCCTACTCCGTGAAGAACCCCAACGCACCCGTTCACCATCTAATCCGTGTTTTACCCCTCAGCAGAAGACTCGTTGATGATCAAGAAGGGAAGAACCACTGCACAGACACTACGCTTTTGATCATATTTCACAGTCGAAGGCGACACAAGCGTTTACCCATCTTCAATGCCCGATCCCGCAAAGAGTAGAATCCTTGCTTTTCAGAACAGTTCGAGCGGAAGGGAATTGCGTAATGACTAGACTTGAAACACCAGGAGAGTAAGAGACGCGATGTACCCAGTGAGAAACGCAACATGCAGGGGTATATGCGCCACAAGCCCTCTATGGAGTTTGTTCTTCCACCGTCGACTCTAAAACCTAGACCTCGTCAATACCGAGATTACGAGGACTCTCGGATGGAGAGCCCTGCCCGGCGTCACCCTCTTTACTATAAAGAAGAGTCTCGTCACTTTTATCCTCCTACCGGTATTGTCCCCAGTGCGTCTGCTGCTTATCATTACAATGTAAGGGTGCGGGCGGTGGAATTGACGCTAGTGTCCCGATGAGTCGGAATACGTGGAAGAAGGAATCCCGATTGATACCTATCCCTTTTATAACAGTTACGGGTCCTCGAGTGCTCCCGCCTTCTCGAACTCGCATTCCAGCCAATACGACGGCGATTTTTACAGCGGTTCATCTTACAGAAACTATAACGACGATCGATACTACTACGAAGGGGAGATTTCTCCCGAATACGATTCTCGCATCCCCGCACGTACCCATAGAATGCCTGCACCCTACATGGATCAGGACGTGTACCCGATGCCCTCCTACGGCGCCGAGATGGTGAGTCGAGCACCCCCGGTGGCCATGGAATCTCGCCGCCTGTCCCCGTCCGTGCCGCGGCCCAAGAAGGAGGCGAAGGAGGAGCGCCGCGAGCGCAAGGAGAGTGGCGTGCGGAGCAAGAGCAAGCGAAGCGCCAAGGGCCAGCGGTCGCCGAGCGAGGCGGAGCGCGAGGCGGAGCCCAGCAACATGGCGGCGATTTGGCGGGAGATCGAGGAGAACCGCGGGAAGCTGCTGCGCCTGGCGACCCACCAGACGGGCTGTCGGTAGCCTCTGAGGCGGGGCGTGAGGCGTAGGCACCTGCAGTACGCGCTGGGCCAGGAGGGCACGGTGATGGTGGAGCTGCTGTACCGCGAGCTGGGCCGGCAGGTGGGGCTGCTGATGACGGACCCCTTCGGCAACTACCTCTTCCAGAAGCTGGTGGAGATGAGCACCGACGAGCAGCGCCGCAGTCTTGTGTGCCCACACGGTGCGAGTGACGCCTAGTTACGAACCGTGGGTTCGCAGCTGCGCGCGGCGGCGAAGGACGCGCACGGCACGCGCTGCGTGCAGAAGCTGATCCAGGTGGCGGCTGGCGGCGGGCGTGAGGCGTAGTTCTGCCGGCCGGCGGACATGGAGGCGGCGCTGCTGGACAGCCTGCTGCCGTTCGTGGTGGAGCTGAGCGCGGACGTGAACGCCAACCACGTGGTGAAGCGCTGCCTGACGGGCATGGACACGGCGGCGCGCGCGCGCGTGATCGAGGCGGTGACGGCGCACTGCTGCGAGGTGGCGTAAGGCGTAAGGCGTGAGGCGTAGATCGGCGAGGCGATGTACGGGTGCAGCGTGGTGCAGAAGTGCATCGACGCGGCGACGGGCGCGCAGCAGGAGGCGCTGCTGGACGGGATCGAGGCGCACGCGCGCGAGCTGATGAAGGACATGTACGCCAACTACCTGATCCAGGTGCGCGAGGCGGCGCGGCGTGAGGCGTAGTACCTGATCGACAGTCCGTCGGCCGCGGTGTCGCTGCGGTTCTGCCGGTGCGTGCTGGGCGAGGTGGTGGAGCTGTCGAAGGAGAAGTGCAGCAGCAACGTGGTGGAGAAGTCGCTGACGCTGGGCGACGAGGCGACGAAGGCGGCGATCATCGAGGAGATCGTGACGGCGCCCAACCTGCTGGAGCTGCTGCTGGATAACGTGAGGACGGCGAGGGGAGGTGAGGCGTAGTACGCCAACTATGTGATTCAGAAGGCAATTGTCCTTAGCAACCGGCAGCAGCGGAACGAGCTTCGCAGTGCGATCCTGCCCTACCGGAATCACTTGATGAACAGCAAGGTGGGAAAGCACATTCTATCGAAGATTGACGATTCTGCCAGTCCTTTGGCTAGCAGTAGCCCTGATGGAAGGATACCCATGTATTAGTTTCCCTGTTCCTTTATGTGGTGTGTTTGTTGATTGTGCGTTTCTCTATGATGATTGTGTTGTTGAATGAGATTTTCACTGTGTTGTTCAATTCGTTGAGTGTGCACATTTCCATGCCCTTCAATCCATTGCTTGAGCTGTTCACTGTGTTGATGATTACAAGGGTAGGATATCACAGAGGATGGAAAGCAGCACTGATTAAATGCACAGAAGCAAAAGCAAACACTGTCAAAACCCGTGCGCACCGATTCCCACCATCACAATCTCTTTCCGTTATCCACATTCTTCTCTACTTTTGCTTCTCCACCTCCTCTTCTTCTGCTTGCACGTGAACGAGGCTATTCTTCCAATCGCATTCTAGCTCTCCTTTCATTGCTGCAGTGCAACGAAGCTGCCCATTGGAAGAATGGATAGCCAGTGTGCCCTATCGCTCTTCAGCTCCCCATCTCCGGGTGTTGTTGCCTTCTATTCTGCGGAGGCGTATTGTCGTTGTCTGTATGGAAGCAACTCAAATTCGATTGAAGTTGCCCGTGTTGTTCCGTTTCCGCTCACGCACCTCCTCCTTTCCGTTGACTCCATCCAGAGCGCTATCAAAGACGGGCTGTATCCAGCGCTCACAACGGATTCCACTGGGGGCGTCTACTTCTGCTACAATCGGTACGAAGGCGTAGAGGCGGTGTTCAAACCCCTTGCCGAGGAGCCCTACTGCGATGCAAACCCGAAGAAGCTCACTTCTGCCAAGCTCACTCCCGCCATGGACAGAGGCGTGACTCCCGGCTGTGGCGGTCTTCGCGAAGTGGCTGCCTATTATCTCGATAGAGACCACTTCGCCGGCGTTCCGGAGACGGTTCTCGCCGCCTTCCCGAATGTGTCCTTCTCCTGCCCCTCTCCTCGCGTGATTGGCTCCCTGCAGCTGTTTGTTCCCCACGAGTGCAGCAGCGAGGACTACGGCCCCGTGGTGTTCTCCGTCGATGTTCATTCGCTCCTCTCCCCTCACCGCTAGAACGTACAGCGCATCGCCGTGCTGGACATCCGCCTGCTGAACATGGATCGCCACGCCAACAACCTCCTGGTGTCTCGTGCCTCTTCCTCTGTGGGTGGTGCCTTCAGTTGTTGCTCTCACAGTCGTGGTGACTCCAATTGCTGCTCTCACAGTCGTGGTGACTCCATTCACTCCACCACCCACAATCACCCCATCCGTGCAACGAACAATAACAACTCCCTCTCTCACCCCCGCACCTGTTCCGTGGACGGCAACACCTTCCTCTCCCACCCTCGTGACAACTACACGGGCTACGCCCGCGCCTCCAACCCGGCGTACCGCTCGCAGAGCACCACCTCGGAGATGGTGACGCCGGCCCTGCGACTGGTGCCGATCGACCACGGGTACGCCCTGCCGCGGACCAGCACGACGCAGGTGCCGGAGTGGTGCTGGATGCAGTGGTACCACAGCAAGCAGCCCGTGACGGCGGCGGTGCGCGCGCACGTGGAGGCGCTGGACGCGGAGAGCGACGTGGAGTTGCTGCGGTGGTACGTGCCGGGCATCGAGGAGGCGGCGCTGAACACGCTGCGAGTGAACACGCTGTGGCTGAAACTGGTGGGCGGAGGCGCGTGGCGTGACGAGTAGGGAGTGCTGTCGGGGCTGAGCCTGTACGAGATGGGGCTGTTCTACTGCCGGCGGAGGGGGGAGAGGACGGGCTTCCAGGAGCTGGTGGCGATGGCAGAGGAGAGTGGCGTGAACTTCGTGTCCTTTCTGATGGATGCGGGGAGCGAGTATATGCTGAGGGTGATTCAGGAGCTGCGAGCGATTCCATCTGTACTCTGGCGTGTTTGTTGTCAAGCAACAGCAATGGAAGTGGTGAAACTGTGAGAAGGCAACAATGAGAGTGGTGAAAGAAACAAGCCAATAGGTAGCCTCTTCCCGATACGACGAGGAAAACTGGGATTGATCCGGAGGATAGGACTCAAGATGGCTAAGTCGCATGAACGGCAATCCTCTCAACTTCCACGCCCGGATAATCTTCCCGCGGATGACGAAATGGTCTCCCTTGATATACGTTGCCACTTTGTCCCTTCCGTGGTTCTCGAACTTGTCCGTCGCCACGTTACTGCTCATCACCTTCACGGGGCTGCCACACTCCATCGTATTCGACAGGGAGTAGTGAATGTCCTCCCCGTTGTTCTCCGTGTACGGGCGATAACGCCAGAACACCTTCACCGACTCCAGTCCGCCGGCATACGTGTTGCACAAGAAGTCCCCGTCGGGTACGCCCACCCCCATCCGATTCGGGTTGCTCTGCTTGAAGTTCCCCCTCACGTAGTTCGATTCGAGCACAACGCGGCCGTTGACGCCAACGACGCCCTTGTTCTGGTCGACGATGTTGTTCAGCGTCTGCATGGTGGTCTTGCCGAAGATGATGTCGTCATCGATGTTGTGGATGTACTGCGCCGTCATCAGCAGCGGCACTAGGAAGCGCAGGAAGAACGGCGAGTCCCAGTTGGTCGTCCACACGTGCTTCACCGCGGGCCACGCCCGCAGCAGCGGCTGGTAGTCCTGGTGCTGCGCGTCCTGCACGACGATGATCTGACTCGCCTTCAGCGTGCCGCTCGTGACGGAGTTCAGCTGGCGCTCCAGCCAGAGTCGCTTGTACTGGGGGAGCACGACGCCGATGGTGCCCGTTTGGTGATAGTGCGCATCGCAGGTGAAATCAACCACGTCGTACACCCTCTCGCATTGGCTCGAAACGAAGTCCGAGGGGACATACGATGAGGCTCTCAACCTCGGAGCCGGCAACAAACCCGATGTGAGGGTATACTGGAATTTGCAACGAAGGATGTGGGAGAAGAGTTCCATCATCGGCGTCGATCTCCGACGGAACGTTGTCCTTGTCCAGATCGAACGCAAATCGGAAGTCTTCAACAGCATGCATCCTCTTGCAACCTGCGAGTTTGGATAGAGTCCACACGCCGGAACAAGGGTCAGATTCTGCTCAATGACCGCGATTGCCGAATCAATCCACTCAGAGGAAGGAAGCGGCCGCACCAAGTCCTTATCATCCACAATAAGAGAGTAGGTACTGTTAAAGAGAAGGGGAAGCAACGAGGACAAGTAGCCTTGGCTTTCCACATTGGAACGGAGAATGAACGGCTTGGTAATGTACTTATCAGCGTTAAGAAGCCCCTTGTCATGCGTGTATTTGGCAACCCAATAGAAGTGATCAATGGTACAGTACTGAGGATAGAGAGCACGCTCCGAAATTCGAGGTACCACCTTGCTATCCGAAAAAACAGACACGGTTAGAAGGCAATCTCTTGACGGAACTACCATTGAGAAGAGAAGGGAAGGAGACCAAAGGGAATAGACAGTGCGACGGAAAGCAATAGGAAATAGAAAAACATTGCGGTGGATTGCCCAGTCGTACTGCAGGAATGCGTTGTGAAAGGAATGGACCCAATTGAATCCTTTTGGGTCTTTCGATAGTTTTGGGTTGCCTTTGTGGTGCTGATTGCATGGATTGTGCATATGAGGTGTTGTTTTCTGTGTGTAGTGTTATTGAGAGGAATCTGGATGGACATGACGTATTGCTTTGATTAGCCGTTTTTGCTGTGCTTTTGGGAAGAGTGAGATGCAGCATGTGACCAGTACTGCAAATGCCTCCAAGAGGAAGATGGATCGTTTTCTCCTGCTCGCGGTCATCGTTGTTGTTGTGATTGTCATTTCCAGTGTGATTTTCATCGTGAACAATGCATAACTACTGTGGTTTATGCTTTCACCCACAGTTCCCTTTTCGAGAGTACTGTGTAGCAAATCCGAAGCATGGCATCTACCATGAGAATTGGCGATGTGGAGTACGTGCTATTCTCTTTTCTAACATGACAGTGTGAATTAAGGATATCTCTTTGATGGGAGTTATATCTTCCGCATGTTACGTGGATTTGACACTGAAAGAAGGACCGTTTTTATTTGTTTGCGGGGTGATCATGGAGATCGTTTCTTGGATTTACCCGGAGGCGAAGAAGAATGTTGATCATTTCTTGGTTTTACCCGGAGGAGGAGAAGAAGAAGGAGGAGGCGCGCGAGTTGAAGCGTTTGCTGGAGGAGGCTTGTGAGGAGAAGAAGAAGGGGAGTGAGCGTCTGTTGGAGTTGGAGGCACGCGAGAAGGGTGTGGTGATGGAGGCGGAGGTGGAGGCGTGTCGTGTGCGTGTGCGTGATTTGGCGAAGTCGAGTGAGGAGTGTGGGAATGCATGTGAGGAGTTGCGTTTGGAGTGTGAGGAGGTGTGTGGGGAGTGTGCGAGTCTGCGTGAGAGCATCGCGAAGCAGGAGGCTGGTGTGGCGGAGCACGGGAAGCGAGTGGAGGGTTTGGAGCGTGGTGTGCGTGAGGTGAAGGAGGAGTACGAGAGTGTGAAGCGTGAGGCGAATGAGAAGAAGGAGGAGGCGCGTCGTCAGAGCGAGGAGTTGCGTGAATTGGAGAAGGCGTTGGAGGCGGTGGGCGAGTGAGTATTTGCGTGTGGAGGGTGTGTTGAAGCAGAACAGTGTGAAGAAGGCGAAGTTGGAGAAGGCGCGAAGCGAGTCTGCTGAGCGAGCACAAGTGGCTGGCGAGCGAGGAGAGCGAGGTGGGTAAGGAGGGCGGCGACTACGACTTCAAGCACGTGAAGATGGAGGAGGTGCACAGCCGCGTGGTGGCATTGGAGGAGGAGCAGGAACAGTTGTGTCGTCTGAACAAGAAGGTGTTGGGGATGATGGAGAAGGCGGAGAGCGAGTACGAGGAGCTGCTGAAGAAGCGCGAGATCATCGAGAAGGACAAGAGCCAGATCGAG
>OIWT01002263.1_pt1 | contig 20343 bp, 16 predicted proteins | sample 1587701 | NCBI WGS metagenome assembly OIWT01 (sample SAMEA3888904, study PRJEB22519) | human gut metagenome | biome: human gut; feature: human-associated habitat; material: faeces | place: Denmark | collected 2009
TTTTCGCGGCGAACCTTCGGCGCCTCGCCGCATTCGAGTCGGCACTCCGGCCCTTTCGCGTGCGCTTTCTTCCCGACCCACGGAGCGTGACCGCGTCCCGGACGACTCTGCATCTGCGACCAGCGCATGAACTGCTCGGTGGAAAGGATCGATTTCATCGCCTCGGCCTCCTTCATTTTGGCCGCACGCGCCTGCTCGCGCAGCGCTTCATCCGCTTGCAGTCGTTCGAGCGTAGCCTCATAGGCCTGTTCGGCCTGCTTTTCGGTCAGTTTCAACTGTGCGGTCATCCGGTCGGTCGCCTTGCGCGCCAGCTGTTCGGTCGTCGGACGCTCCCGGGGAGGTGCCACCGACTTGTTTTCCTGCGCGAACGCGCTCGTCCCCGCCATCAGCAAAAGGGCCATGACGGCCGTCATCATCTTTTTCATCGTCGTAAATAGTTAAAATTATACATCGCTCCGACCGGAACCGAATCCGGTCTGCGGAACATTCCGATAGCAAAGATAGCGCGAAGCCGCACGATACGGACCGCGGGGCGGCCCAAACGGCAAAACTGCGGGATCAAGCGCCTCCGAGGCGGGACGAAGCGACCGCCGATCGTTCCGGCGGGGCGGCCGGCCGCAAAAAAGCGGCGGGAATCCTGCAACGGATTCCCGCCGAAACGACGACGCGCCTCTTCGTTCACTTGACGACGGGCGACTGCACCGTCACGAAGGGGCAGCCGTTGCCTTCGCAGGTCGAGACGACGCGGATCGCACGGATCGGCTTCGACGGCTGGCGGATCGTCAGCCCGCCTTTCTCCAACTCGCCGACGCGCTCGAACGTCTCGCCGTCGGTACTCGATTCGACGTATCCCGTCGTGAAGATGAAACGGGGCAGTTGCAGGTTGCCCGTACGCACCGCCAGTTCGCGGCACGCGAGCGGCTCGGCGAAATCGTAACGGATCCAGTCGCCCTTCCGGCAAGTGCGCGCCGTGCGGGCGATACCGCGGTACTCCTCGGCACGTGCGTAGGGGAACTGCTTGCTCTCGCCCATCGACGTGGTGATCTTCACAGCAGGTTTCAGCGTGCGGTAATAGGCCGGTGCGCCCACCTCCGGACTGCGGCCGCTGCGGTAGCTGCTGCGGAAAAGGTAAAGTTCGGGACGCTCCGTCCGAATCGGACCGGTGTAAGGCTGCGGCTGCGCGCCGTCGACGGTGAAGGTCAGTTGCGAATCGTCGTCGACAGCAGCGGTCAACACGCCGCCCTTGTAGCTCACACGGGGCGGCATCAGGCGGAAGCGAATGCCCTGCGCCCCCATGCGATCGTAGTGCGACCGCAGACGGCGGTAAAACTCCGTCCACTCGCGCACCCCTTCGCTCCAACCCAGTTCGGCCAACGCGCAGGCGCGCGGAAAGGTCATGTAGTCGAGATAATCGGGTGTTTCGGGATTGTGCGAAACGTACAGTTCGCTGAAAAAGGCCCCTTCGACACCCAGCACGTTGGCCTCCTGCGCCGGCGTGAATCCGCAGCGGGCGAAATCGAACGAATAGGTCTTGCGCACGTCGAAAATCGCCGCCCAGTCGTGCCCGTCCTCATGGGGCGACTGGCGCATGTCGAAATAGAAATACTGGCCGGGCATCACCACCGTACGGTAGCCCGCCGTCGTGGCATCGAGGCAAGCCTTGACGCTCTCCCAGCCGTGGACACGGGTGCTGCGGGCCAGCTCCCCGCCCTCGATCGCCTCGTTCCACACGGCGGGACGCTTGCCGTTGGCTTCGAGAATGCGGGTCAGCCTTCCCAGAAAGTACTGTTCCAGCGCATGTCCGTCGGCCATTCCCTCGCGCGCCATGAGTGCCCGACAGTTCGGACACTTCTCCCATTGGCTCATGTCGACCTCGTCGCCGCCGATATGGAGGTACTCCGACGGGAAGAGCGCCGCCAGCTCGCCCAGAATATCGGCCAGCAGCCGGTAGTTCTCCTCGCGCGAAGCGCACCACACCGAGCGGTAGTCGTAACCGGCCGTCGGACGCAGGTCGGGGGTATAGTCGCAGAGAATCTCGGGATGCACGCGCGCGAAGTTGCGGCTGTGCCCCGGCAGGTCGAGCTCGGGGATGATCTCCACGTTGCGCACGGCGGCATAACGGATCAGGTCGCGCATCTCGTCCTGCGTATAGAACCCGCCGTATTTCTCGTCCCATTTGCCGTAGACGGGCATCACGGGCGAATCGCCGCCGCGCCAGGCCCCGATCTCGGTGAGTTCGGGATGCGACTTGATCTCCAACCGCCACCCTTCGTCATTCGACAAGAGCAAATGCAGCTTGTTGATTTTCAAGTGAGAGAGCAGGTCGATATGGCGCTTCACGCGATCGGCGTCCATCCACGTGCGAACCACGTCGAGCATCATGCCGCGGTAATGGAAGCGCGGCGCATCCTCAATGCGACAGGCGTCGACGGTCAGCGGCAGGGTGGCCTGCCCCGTATAAACCTCCGGCGGCAAGAGTTGCAGCAGGGTTTGGAGGCCGTTGAAAACGCCTCCGTAGTCGGCCCCGACGACCTGCACCCCTTGGGGCGTCACGGTCAGCCGATAGGATTCGTCGTCCATCGTCCCGTCGAGCGAGAGCCGCAGCGCAGCCCCCGCCGTCCAGGTGCGGTCGTCGAGCCGCTGCAAGGGAATGTAGTCGGCGATGTACTCCGCCAGCGGTTCCAGACCCGAAGCATAGACGACGGGAATACCCGTCGTAAACACGAATTGCCCGTCGAGACGGGTCGCCTCCTGCGGCCGCGGAATCAACGTCCCGGGCGCCGAACGGACGGTCGCGCTCAGCGTCAACGCCGCAAGCAGGATAAAGAGTGGTCGTAATTTCATTCTGTCAAGGATTAGTGAACTCGTTTCGTTTTTCCGCTCCACGCCACGACGTCGAGCCGGACGATCTCGGTACGTGCGAACGACGCTTCGGCATACCGCAGCCCCGTCGTCTTATGGGCAGGGGAGTACTTCTCCAACAGCAGTTCCAGCGCCCTCATGCGCTCCCCGGGCGGCAGGCCGCGGCGGGCGCGGCAGTCGAGCACGATGCTCTCGTAAGCCGTCGTGAACTGCGCCGGACACACCTCCGTAGCCCCCACGACGCAGAACGACACCCTGTCACGGCGGTCGATGCAGCGGAGCTTGCGCCCGTCGGGCGCACAATGGACGTAGAGCGAGTCGTCGCCGTCCCACACGTAGTTGACGGGGATTCCGTAAGCGCCATCGCCATCGACGAGCGACAGGACACCGAACCGGCTGCCCGCGAGCAGTTCGCGGGCACGCGCTTCGTCGAGCAGTCGGTCCTGTCGCCGGACGGCGGAGTTGTCGTAAGGCATCGTTCGCATCTTTCGGTTGACAAAGATAACCTTTTCCCGGGAAAAAATGCAAAATCGCCCCACGCTTTCACCCGGTATTCCGACAGACGGGCCGGCCACAGCGGGAAGGGCGGCCGCGGCATCCGGTCAGGAGGACTACCAGACGTTCCGGTGAATCCTATCTGCCGTCCTGATCTCTTTCTGCCTGCACACGTGTGCATTTTCAGCGGCATAACCGACAGCGAGGAAACAGGTGAATTCGTATTCCTCGGGAGCGCCTACGAGCCGTTTCACATGTTCCGGCTCGTTGCCGATGGGAATCCGGAACGCGCACGACAGCCCCTCAGCCGTCGCCGCCAGCAGGATATTTTCGACCGCCGCCCACGCCGAGGCGAAATAGTTGAGCGAACTTTGATCCGTCGGCCTGCACAGCGGGCAATCCTTCTGCCGGAAAAACGGCAGTACGAGGCAGTCGCTCTCGATGAGCATCCGCCGCTGTTTGGGCAAAGCATCGACGAACATGGCGCGTTCGTCCTCATCCATCGCTTCGGCCGCCTCCAACCCTGCTTGCTGGATATTTCGGGTATTTTCCGTTACCGGCGCTACGAGCCGTGCGATGTTCTCCCTCCCGCGCACGACAATGAACTCGAACTGCCGCAAATGGTCGTTGGTCGGAGCCTTGAAAGCCGCCGACAGAATTTTTTCCAGCACTTCGTCCGTGACGATTTTATCGGAAAAGTCACGAATGGTTCTTCTTCTCTCCAATACCTCATAAAATTCCATGACAACAAATATTTTTAAGTTCCGACTTTTGTTTACGGATACAAAGTTACGCCCGTCTATTGTTGTCGATTTGTGCATTCGTTTCATATATTTGTCATATATTTGCAATCAGGCAAATCAGAGTTTTCATGGAAGACACGGCCATTCCCTACGAATTACCCGAAGCGGAAAACCACTCGTTCTTCTTCATAGACCAGCGAGTCGAAACCCGTACCGAAGCAAAATTGCATCGACACGATGCATGGGAGTTGTATTACGTCGTTCACGGATACGGCAGCCGGACGGCGGGCGACACATGCCAGCCCTTTACGGCCGGCGACGTAGCGTTGATACCTCCGTCCATGCTTCACCGGTGGGAGTATGCGCCCGAGTCGGCGGATACCGACGGGCGGATCCGCTATCTGATGGCTGCGTTCGACCACTCGCTGGTGAAGCGGTGTATGGAGGCGTTTCCCGAAGTACGGAACCGGTTGGCCGGCATCCCTTTCCCGACCGATGCGTTGAAATTCGGGCCGGAAAGCTCCCGCATCATCCGCAAACTGCTATCCGAGATGACCGGCATGGACGAATTGGAGCGCCTGAGCGCGATGCTCCGCCTGCTGCCGACCGTTTTCACGTTTCACGTCGCCGGATCACACGTTCGCCGGTCGGCCGATGCGCATCGAGCGGGACGTGAGGCGGATGCAGCAGATCGCGGCATACGTCATGGCGCACTATGTCCACGCCATCTCCTTGAAGGAGATCGCTGCGGAAGTGGGAATGAACCGTTCGGCGTTCTGTTCGTATTTCAAACGGTGCAAGGGAATGACCTTTTCGCAGTTCGTCACGCAATACCGTTTGAACACGGCTTGCGAACTGCTGAAACATTCGCAGAAGCAAGTGTCGGAGATCTGCTACCTGGTCGGGTTCAACGACGTTCCGCATTTCAACCGCATGTTCAAAAAGGCCAAACGCATGTCTCCCAAAGCGTACAGGAACGCAGAATCGATAAAAAGCCCTTGACTGTCCTGTTTTCCGGTGAAAAACCCTACCTTTGCATTCGAAAACGATTATTGCCAATGGAACAGGACAAACGTGCCGCGGCAACGCTGCGACTGTTGAAGATCATGGACGAATTGCGCGCAAAGTGCCCGTGGGACCGCAAGCAGACCTTCGAGACGCTGCGCGGCAACACGATCGAGGAGACCTACGAACTGGCCGACGCCATTCTCGACCGCAACATGGAGGGCATCCGCGAGGAGCTGGGCGACCTGATGCTGCATATCGTCTTCTACTCGAAACTGGGCGCCGAAGCCGGAGCGTTCGACTATGCGGATGTGGTCGACGGCCTGTGCGACAAGCTGATCTACCGTCATCCGCACGTCTACGGCGACATCCACGCCGGCACGCCCGACGACGTGAAACGCAACTGGGAGGCGCTCAAACTTCGCAAGAAAAACCGTCGCAGCGGTACGCTGGGTGGAGTTCCCGTCAGTCTGCCGGCGATGGTCAAGGCGCTGCGCATCGGCGAAAAGGCCGCCGGTGCGGGATTCGACTGGGAGCGACGCGAAGATGTCTGGGCGAAAGTCCGCGAAGAGACGGCGGAAGTCGAGACCGAAATGCGCCGCGGCGATCACGAAGCGATGGAAGGGGAGTTCGGCGACCTCTTCTTCGCGCTGGTCAACGCCTGCCGGCTCTACGGAGTCGATCCCGAAGCCGCACTCGAACGCACCAACCGCAAGTTCATCCGCCGCTTCACCGCGATGGAGGAAGCCGCCGCCGGACAGGGGCGTATGCTCTCCGATCTGACGCCCGACGAACAGGAAGCGCTCTGGCAGAAAGCCAAGCAGGAGGAGCGGTAAAAGCGACCCGTTTCCGTTCTCCCGAACGGATGCTCCGATACGAAAAATCGGTGCGGGAATTCTTCTTCCCGCACCGATTTTTCGCTCCGCCCGGCACTACCGCACGACGGCACCGGCCTGCCGTTCGAACTGCGCCTGCAAGTTGTTCATCACCCGCTCGATGGCCTTGTCGGTCAACGTTTGGCTCTTGTCCTCCAACACGAAACTCAACGCATAGGATTTCTTGCCTTCGGGCAACTTGTCGCCTTCGTAGACATCGAACAGCGAGACGCTTTTCAGCAACTTGCGCTCCGTGGCCAGTGCAATGGCGCGCAACTGCGCGAAGGTCACCTGCCGGTCGACCAGCAGCGCCAGGTCGCGCTTCACCTCCGGGAATTTCGACAACTCCTCGAAAGCGATGCGGTGCTTGCGCGTGGATTTCACGAGCGCATCGAAATTCATCTCCAAATAGTAGACCTCCTGTTTAAGGTCGAACGCACGGCGGATCCGCGGCGCCACGACACCCATTTGCAACAGCTCCCTGCCGTTGCCCGCCGACAGCGAAATGCCGTCGCCGAAGAGGTCGCTTTGCAGCGGCTCGCATTTCAGGGCGTAAATATCCAGCCCGAAGCGGCGCAGCAACTTCTCCGCCACGGCGCGCAACGTGAAGAACGACGACGCCTGCGGTTTGGCGTTCCACGACTGCGGCACGGCGGCACCCGTCACGGCGATCGCCAGCCGGTACTGTTCGGAGTAGGCCGAAAGCGGCTTTTCCGCATCGCGTGCCGCCTCGTCGTAGAAATAGCAATTGCCGAATTCGTAGAGTCTGAGGTTGCCGTTGCGCCGGTTGGCGTTGAGCTGCACGGCCTCCATCGTATTGAACAGCAACGTCTGCCGCATCACGTTCAGGTCGGCGCTCAACGGATTGAGAATCCGCACGCAACGGGCGGCGGGGTAGGAGGTCAGCCCTTCGTAATAGGACTCTTTGGTGAGCGAATTGGACATGATCTCGGTGAAACCGCCCGCCGTCAGGTAGTCGGCCGCAAGATTCATCAGCCGGTTGCGGTCGGGCTTCGCAGCATAGGAGAGCGTCGAGCGCACCTGTACCGGGATTTCGACGTTATTGTATCCGTAGATACGCAGCACCTCCTCCACCAGATCGGCTTCGCGCTGCACGTCCACGCGGTAGGGCGGCACCGCCACACGCCACACGCCCTCGCGCTCGCGCTCGCCGAGAATCTTCACGTCGAGCGCATCGAGGATCGTGCGGTAGGTCTGTTCGGAAAGCTCCTTTCCGATCAGGGCATTCGACCGCGCGGGCGAGAAGTCGAAGACGAAATCGGCGGGTTCGCCGGCACTCACCTCGACGATGTCGCTCGAAATCCGGCCGCCGGCCAGCTCCTTGAAGAGCAACGCCGCACGTTTGAGGGCATAGACCTGCAAACGCGGGTCGACGCCGCGCTCGAACCGCCACGACGAATCGGTATTCAGTCCGTGCCGCTTGGCGGTCTTGCGCACCCACACGGGATTGAAATAGGCGCTTTCGAGGAAGATGTCGGTCGTATCGTCGCCGACACCCGACGCCAGCCCGCCGAAGACGCCGCCGATGCACATCGGACGTTCGGCCGAACAGATCATCAGGTCGCGGTCGCTCAGTTTGCGCTCCACGCCGTCGAGCGTCACGAACGGCGTTCCCTCGGCGCAGGTTTTCACGACGATCCTCCGCCCCTCGATCTTACGGGCGTCGAAGGCGTGCAGCGGCTGGCCGAGCTCGAAGAGAACGTAGTTGGTGATGTCCACCAGATTGTTTTTGGGATGAATGCCCGCCGCACGCAGCGCGTTCTGCATCCAGTCGGGCGAAGGGCCGATCTTGCAGCCGGTGATCGTCACTCCCGTGTAACGGGGTGCGGCCTCGGCATTTTCGACCGTGACGCCGATCTCCAACGCATGATCGTCGACCGCGAACGCCGACACGTCGGGCCACAACACCCGTGCCTCCGCATCGCCCTTAGCGCGCAGATAGGCCGCCAGATCGCGCGCCACGCCGATATGCGAAGCTGCATCGACGCGGTTGGGCGTCAGACCGACGCCGATCAGGTAGTCGTCCTCGATATGCAGATACTCCTTGGCCGGCATCCCGACCGGCGCATCGGCGGGCAGCTCCATGATACCGTCGTGCGACGCGCCGATCCCCAGCTCGTCCTCGGCGCAGAGCATTCCGAGCGACTCCACGCCGCGGATCTTGCTGCGCTTGATCTTGAACGCCTCGTCGCCTCCTTCGGGGTAGAGCACGGCACCCACCGTTGCGCAGAGCACTTTGAGTCCCTTGCGGCAGTTGGGGGCGCCGCAGACGATCCGCAAGGGCTCCGGAGCGCCCACGTCGACCGTCGTTACGTGCAGATGATCCGAATCGGGATGCTTCTCGCAGGAGAGCACTTCGCCCACGACGACGCCTTGCAGGCCGCCGCGCACGGTCTCGATCTTCTCGAACGACTCCACCTCCAGACCGATGTCCGTGAGGATAGTCGCCATCGCCTCGGCCGACAGGTCGGCGGCGATGTACTTTTTCAGCCAGTTGTAAGAGATATTCATATCGTTTCGAATTTTCTTTCCGATGAAATATAACGGACAAAAATACGAAAAAAATCAGCGAAAACGCTCGGCACGGCCAGAAAAATCGACTGCAAGCAATTCATTCTCTACCGCAGTTTCAAGTTTCCGATTTTTTTCTTATCTTCAACCAACAAAAACGAAAATCATGTATCGCATCCCCCGCATCGACTGCAACGTCGCATGTCCCGCATCGCTCGAAGAGGCCTTCGCACGCACCGTGCGCGAAACGGTCGCCTGCAACAACTGGCCGGCCGATTTCCCCTATGCCCCGCAAGTCGGGTTCCGCATCTTCCACACGGGCGCCGATCTGCTGCTGCGGTTCGACGTCGCGGAACGCTGTACGGCGGCCCGCACGCTCGACGACAACGGCCCCGTATGGACCGACTCCTGCGCGGAGTTCTTTTTCCGCCCCGAAGGGAGCGACTCCTACTACAACTTCGAATGCAACTGCATCGGCACGCTGCTCGTCGGGCACCGGCGCGACCGCACGCAGGCGGAACATGCCCCCGCCGAAGTGCTGCGCACCGTGCGGCGACGCGCGACCTATCCGCACGCTCCGCTGCCGGAAACCGAAGGCGACAACCGCTGGACGCTGACGCTCGCAATCCCCGCCGCCGCACTGTTCCGCGACCGGATCGCAGGGTGGGACGGCGTGCAGGGTGCGATGAACCTCTACAAATGCGGCGACGACCTCTCGTGCCCGCATTACCTCTCATGGCGGCCGGTCGGAACGCCTGCGCCCGATTTCCACCGCCCCGAGTTCTTCGAACCGGTATTTTTCGAACCGAAAAAACAATAAACGTCCGATGAAACCCAAGTACATTCTGGCGCTCGACCAGGGGACGACCTCCTCGCGCGCCGTCCTGTTCAACTCCCGCTGCGAGATCGTCTCGATGTCGCAGCGCCCCTTCAACCAGCAGTTCCCGCAACCGGGATGGGTCGAACACAACCCGCTCGAAATCTGGTCGACGCAGTCCTTCGTCATGGAGAACGTCGTCAACAAGGCCGATATCGAATGGAGCGACATCGAAGCGCTGGGCATTACCAACCAGCGCGAGACGACCGTCGTATGGGACCGCCAGACGTCGGAACCCGTCTACAACGCGATCGTGTGGCAGGATCGCCGCACGGCCGACTACTGCGACGTGCTGCGCGAACGCGGTCTGACGGAGCGCATCCGCGAAAAGACGGGATTGATTCTCGACGCCTACTTCTCGGCGACCAAAATCCGCTGGATTCTCGACAACGTACCCGGCGCACGCGCGCGCGCCGAGCGGGGCGAACTCTGTTTCGGCACGGTCGATTCGTGGCTCGCATGGCGGCTTTCGGGCGGGCGGCTCCACATCACCGACGTCTCGAACGCCTCGCGCACGATGCTCTTCGACATCCACACCCTCGACTGGGACGACGAACTGCTCGACCTGTTCGACATCCCGCGCTCGATGCTGCCCGAAGTCGTACCCACGAGCGCCGTATACGGCACGACCGACTGCCCGCAGGTACCGGTGCCGATCCCGATCGCCTCGCTGGCGGGCGACCAGCAGGCCGCGCTTTTCGGGCAGCAGTGCATCGCCCCCTTCTCGGCCAAGACGACCTACGGCACGGGATGCTTCATTATGCTCAATACGGGCGACCGGCCCCACGCCTCGGCCAACAACCTGCTGGCCACCGTGGCGTGGCAGCTCGGCGGCAAGACGACCTATGCGCTCGAAGGAAGCGTCTTCGTAGGCGGTTCGGTCATCCAATGGCTGCGCGACGGGTTGAAACTCTTCTCCTCGTCGGCCGATTCGGAACCGCTGGCCGCATCGGTCGAAGATACGGGCGGCGTCTATCTGGTACCGGCGCTGACGGGACTGGGCGCTCCCTACTGGGACCCCTATGCCCGCGGCACGATCGTCGGCATCACGCGCGGCACGACCTCCGCGCACATCACCCGGGCGGCGCTCGAAGCGATCGCCTTCGAGGTCGACGACGTGGTACGCGCCATGGCGGCCGATACGGGACACACCTCGACCGAGATGCGCGTCGACGGCGGTGCCGTGGCCAACAGCCTGCTGATGCAGTTCCAGGCCGATCTCACGGGCGTGCGCATCATCCGCCCCTCGGTCATGGAATCCACGGCGCTGGGGGCAGCCATGTTCGCCGGTCTCGCGGTGGGATTCTGGCATTCGACCGACGAAATTTGCGCCCTGCTCAAACCCGACCGCACCTTCTCACCCGAAGCCGCTCCGGCACTCATGGAACAACGCCGCAAACGCTGGCACGAGGCCGTGCGCCGCAGCCGGCATTGGATCGAAGAGTAACGACAACCGTAAAAAACGACTCGTCATGACACCTGTTCTGGCCGAATTCATCGGAACCGCCGTGATGCTGCTTCTAGGCACCGGCGTCTGCGCAAACGTTTCACTGGCCCGCACCAAAGGCAACGGCGCGGGGTGGATCGTCGTCATCGTCACCTGGGCGATGGCCGTCTTCACCGGAGTGGTGATCGCCGGTCCGTACAGCGGCGCACACCTCAATCCTTCGGTCACGCTGGCCTTCGCCGCGACGGGGCAGTTCCCGTGGAGCGACGTGCCGGGCTACGTGCTCGCCCAGATGCTGGGCGGTGCGGCGGGCGCGCTGGCCACATGGCTCTTCTATCGTCCCCATTTCGATCTGGAAGAGAACCCCGACACCATTCGCGGCGTTTTCTGCACCGCCCCCGCCGTCCGCAACCCGGCATCGAATCTATTGAGCGAGATAATCGCCACATTCGTATTGATTTTCACTATTTTCTATATCACGGAAGGACACCTTTCGTCGACCGAAGGCAACGTCCCTATCGGGCTGGGATCGGTCGGTGCGCTTCCCGTAGCGCTGGTCATCCTGGTCATCGGCGGCGCATTGGGCGGCACGACGGGCTATTCGCTCAACCCCGCCCGCGACCTTTCGCCGCGCATCGTCCACGCGCTGGTCCCGATCCGCCACAAGGGCGGCAGCGACTGGCGCTATGCGTGGATCGCCTCGGTCGGACCGCTGCTCGGGGCGCTGCTCGCCGCAGGAGTTCAAGTGATGATCCGCTCCTGAAACACGAAAGCCGGAATCGAGATTCCGGCTTTCGTGTTCGAACGGGCAGGTATTCCACAGGCATAGTTTTTGTTTCCGGAGGAGGAAAACGACAAGCCGGATGAGCAAATTCAAACCCCACATCGCCCTGTTGGTGTGCAACATCCTTTGGGCGATGGACTATCCCTTCTACAACATCGTACTGCCCGAGTACGTCCACCCGATGGCCATGGTATCGGGCTCGCTGATCGCAACGGCGCTGCTTTCACTCATTCCGCTCGCCTGGGAGAAATCCGAAAAGGTGGCGCGCACCGACATCCGCAGACTGATCGGGGCCGCACTGCTCATCGGCGTGCTGCGCAAGGTCTTCATCATGTACGGACTCTCGATGACGTCGCCCATCGACGGATCGATCATCGACACGATCGTTCCGCTGCTCGTGCTGGTCGTCTCGGTGTTGTTGGGAATGGATCGCTTCACGAAACTCAAAGTCGCCGGTCTCGCGCTCGGCATGGCGGGAGCCGTCGCCGTCGTACTGACGGGCATCTCGGCCGCCCACACCCATTCGCACCTGTGGGGCAACATCCTGATTCTGCTCTGCGCCTGCGTTACGTCGCTCTACATGGTCTGGTTCAAACGGCTGATCGCCAAATACCGAATCACGACCGTCCTGCGCTGGCTCTATTGCACCGCCGCGATCGTCGCGCTGCCGTTCGGACTGCGGGCGATCATCCACACCGACTACGCCGCAATCGCGCAACATGCGCTCTTCCCGACCTTGTTCGTGCTGATCGTCCCGACCTATCTGCCCAACCTGATGCTCAACTATGCGCTCAAAACGGTGCAGCCGACCGTTTCGAGCATCTACACCTACCTGCAACCCGTGCTGGCCATCGCCATATCGGTGGCAATGGGGCTGGACAAGCTGCACCTCGACACGGTGATCTTCGCCCTCGTGATCTTCACGGGCGTGGCGCTGGTGCTGCGTTCCTACGCCGCGCATCCCGACGCGCCCGCCTCGCGGACGCACTGAGAGGCCCGGCGGCTCCGCCGTTCTACCGCGAACCGATCCAGAGGAAGACCATACCGACGAGGATCAACGCCAGATCGATCGCCTTGGCGCGCAGGTTGCGTTCGCGGAAGAGCAGCGCGCCGAATCCGAACGAGACGACGACCGAGCCGCGGCGGATCATCGAGACGACCGAAATCATCGCTTCGGAGTCGCTCAACGCATAGAGATAGCAGAGATCGGCCGCCGACAGAAAAAGCGAAATGAAGGGAATGGCCCAGCTCCAATGGAAGGGCGTCGTACGCCTCCGGCGCGGCCACCAGATCAGCAGCACGGCCGCGGACATCATCCAGAACTGATAGAAGGTATACCAGCTCTGCACGAAGACAGGGTCGAGCCGGCGCGTGATGAACTTGTCGTACAACCCGCTCGCAGCCCCCAGCACGGCGGCCGCGGCGATGCAGTAGATCCAGACGTCGTGACGGAAATCGACCCCTTCCCTGCGGCTCGACCGGCTTAGCAGAAAGAGCGATCCTATGGCCAGCACCACGCCGACCCACTGATACCCGTTGAGCCGCTCGCCGAAGATCAGCATGGCCCCCACGAGCGTCATCACCGGCCGTGTGGCGTTGATCGGCCCGACGATCGTCAGCGGCAGATGTTTGATGCCGAAATAGCCGAATACCCACGAAGACAGCACGATGCACGATTTCAACACGACGAGCAGGTGAGCGTGCAGATCGCCCGCAGGACAGCGCAGGGGCGTCGCGTCGAACCATCCCCAGCCGCCGGCCGTCGAGAGGATCGTCGGCAGGAACAACAGCGACGAAAAGAGGGTATTGAGCAGCAGCACCGGCAGCACGGCATTGTCGCGCAAAGCCTGCTTCTTCGCCACGTCGTACAATCCCAGCAGCAGCGCCGAGGTAAAAGCCAGCAGCAACCACATGGGGCGGCTACATCAGGTCTTCGCCGTAGACGGCACCGGGCAGGTCGTGGAGGTTGTAGCGCGACGCCATCGACATGCCGTAGGCACCGGCCGACTTGATCGTCAGCAGGTCGCCGCGCACCGAACGGCGCAGGCTCACGTTCTCGTCGAACCGGTCGGTCGACTCGCAGGCCGTGCCGACGACCGTGTACTTGTCCGTGCGGTCGGTTTCGGCCGTGATGTTTTCGATATTGTGGTAGGAGCCGTAGAGCGCGGGGCGGATCAACTCGGTCATCGAGGCGTCGACGATCAGCAGCTTGCGCCCCGTGGCGGTCGTCTTGTTGAACAGCACGCGCGTGATGAGTTCGCCGCACTCGCCGACGATCGACCGGCCAAATTCGAAATGCACCTCGCGGTCGCCGACCCGCAAATGGTTGTGGACGATGGCGAACAACGACGCGAAGTTGGGGATCGGCTCGTTTTCGGGCATGTCGTAGTTGATGCCCAGACCGCCGCCCACGTCGACGAAACGGAACGAAAAGCCCAGCCGTTCGAGGTTCTCGACGATGACGTTGACCTTCTGGCACATGTTCTCGAAGACGTGCAGTTCGCGGATCTGCGAACCGATGTGCAGGTGAACGCCCACGATGCGCAGGTGTTTCAGCGAGCGGATTCGCTCGGCGTTGTCCAGAATCTCTTCGTAGGAGATGCCGAACTTGCTGTCGGCCTGACCCGTATCGATGCAGTGGTTGGTCTTGGGATCGATGTCGGGATTGACGCGCAGGGCGACCTCCACCGTACGTCCCGCCTCGGCGGCCATCGCGTCGAGCACGAGCAGCTCCTCGATCGACTCGCAGTTGATCGCCATGATCTCCTGCTCGATGGCGTAGCGCAGCTCCTTGTCGCGCTTGCCCACGCCGGCATAGACGATGTTCTTCGGGTCGAAACCCGCCTCGATCGCCTTCTGCACCTCGTTGCCCGACGCGCAGTCGACGCCCAGCCCGTATTCGCGGATGATCGCAAGCAGACGGTCGTCGTAATTGGCCTTGATCGCGTAATGCACCTTATAGTTGTACCGTTTCGACTCGTTGACCACGCTTTCGAGCGTCTGGCGCAACAACTCCGTGTCGTAAAGGTAGAAGGGGGTCTCCATGTCCCGCAAGCGGGAAGCGATACGTCTGCTTAACATAATCCGAATCTATTTAAATTAACTAACCTGCAATCAATTGGGCGATCACGAAGAGCGCCAGCGTGAGACTCGCCAACCCGTTGAGCGTGCCGAAGGCGATGCCGATGTTGCGCTGGCGCGAGGGGGTCACCAGCAGATGTTCCGCCGCGAGAATGGCCACAAACAACGCCTCGCCCGTCCACAGCAGCGCCCCCTGCGGACAATAGCTGCCGAACCACAGGAGCGCGCCCACGCTGACCGCATGGAGCGCCACGCTGATCGCGAGCGCCGTGCGCAGCGAAAACCGCTGGGGAATGGAGTGCAGGCCGTGCGCGCGGTCGTAGTCAGCGTCCTGCAAGGCATAGATGATGTCGAATCCCCCGCACCACGTCAGCACGAGCAGCGCCAGCACGCACGGCTCCCAGTCGAAACGCCCCGTCAGGGCGATGTAGGCACCGACGGGCGCGATCGAGAGCGACAGCCCCAGCACCAGATGCGCCGCCCAGGTGAAGCGTTTGCAATAGCTGTAACCCATGATGACGGCCAGCGCCACGGGCGACAGCAGCGCCGTCAGGCGGTTGATCGTCGCAGCGCACGCCATGAAGAGCAGAGCGTTGACCGCGACGAACGTCAGCGCCCGGCGGGGCGAAATCACGCCGGCGGGAATCTCCCGACCGGCCGTGCGGGGATTCGCGGCATCGATGCGCCGGTCGGCCCAGCGGTTGAATCCCATGGCCGTATTGCGTGCGAAGACCATGCACAGCACCACCTGCACCAGCGGCACGCACCACCACAGCGGTACCGGACAGATCTCCGCCAGCGCATATTTCCACATGGCATAGGCAAAGGCCATGAGCGCGAAGGGCATGGCGAAAATCGTGTGCTGGAACTTCACCAGACGCATATAGTCGGCAAATCGAGGCATTTCCGTAAGGGTTAACTCCGGCAAAGGTATGCAAAATAGCGATTCGGACGACCGTTCGACGGAAGAAAATCGCGCGGAAGGCCGGAAAAGACCGCCGGCATTTGGCGATTTTAAATCCGTATCGTATCTTTGTCGTGGATAAACCGCCCGCAGCGACGGCCCCGACCGAACCGATATACGCGGTTCCGCGATCCGGCCCGCACGCCCCGAAGCGGGAGAGACAAAACAAGCGGATTTACATGAAGAACATACGCAATTTTTGCATCATCGCCCACATCGACCACGGCAAAAGCACGCTGGCCGACCGGCTGTTGGAAAAAACCAACACCCTGAACCAGCGCGAGATGCAATCGCAGGTACTCGACGACATGGACCTCGAACGCGAGAAGGGCATCACCATCAAGAGCCACGCCATCCAGATGGAATACGCCGCGCGCGACGGCGAGCGGTACGTGCTCAACCTGATCGACACGCCGGGACACGTCGACTTCTCCTACGAGGTGTCGCGCGCGATCGCCTCGTGCGAAGGGGCGCTGCTGGTGGTCGACGCCACGCAGGGCATCCAGGCACAGACGATTTCGAACCTCTATCTGGCCGTCGGGCACGATCTGGAAATCATCCCTGTGCTCAACAAGATTGACGTCGACTCGGCGATGATCGACGAGGTGACCGACCAGGTGATCGACCTGATCGGTTGCAAGCGCGAAGACATTCTGCTCGCTTCGGGCAAAACGGGGCAGGGCGTCGAGGAGATACTCGAAGCCATCATCGCCCGCATCCCCGCACCGAAGGGCGACGACAACGCCCCGTTGCAGGCGCTCATTTTCGACTCGGTATTCAACCCCTTCCGGGGTATCATCGCCTATTTCCGTGTCTTCAACGGCTCGATCCGCAAGGGCGAGCACGTCAAATTCATCAACACCGGCGCCGAATACGACGCCGACGAGGTGGGGGTGCTCAAACTCAAAATGTCGCCGCGCGACGAGATCCGCTCGGGCGACGTGGGCTACATCTGTTCGGGCATCAAGAACTCGGCCGAGGTGAAGGTCGGCGATACCATCACGTCGGTGGCGCGCCCCAGCCGCGAGGCGATCGCCGGCTTCGAGGACGTCAAGCCCATGGTCTTCGCGGGCGTCTATCCCGTCGTGGCCGACCAGTACGAGGATCTGCGCGCCTCGCTCGAAAAGCTGCAACTCAACGACGCCTCGCTGACCTTCGAACCGGAGAGCTCGCTGGCGCTCGGCTTCGGCTTCCGCTGCGGATTCCTCGGACTGCTGCACATGGAGATCATCCAGGAGCGTCTCTACCGCGAGTTCGACATGGACGTCATCACCACCGTGCCCAACGTCTCGTACCGCATCACCACCACTTCGGGCGAGGAGTTGGAGGTACACAATCCCTCGGGACTGCCCGAAATCACGAAAGTGGCCAAGATCGAGGAACCCTATATCCTGGCGCAGATCATCACCAAAGCCGACTTTCTGGGCAATGTCATCAAGCTCTGCATCGACAAGCGCGGCGTACTGAAAAACCAGACCTTCATCACCACCGACCGCGTGGAGATCAATTTCGACATGCCGCTGTCGGAGATCGTCTTCGACTTCTACGACAAGCTCAAATCGATTTCGAAGGGCTACGCCTCGTTCGACTACCACCGCACGGGCTATCAACTCTCGAAGCTGGCCAAGCTGGACATCCTGCTCAACGGCGAGCCGGTCGACGCGCTCTCGTCGCTCATCTACGCCGACCACGCCTACGACTTCGGCCGCAAGATGTGCGAAAAGCTCAAGGAGCTGATCCCGCGCCAGCAGTTCGACATCGCCATTCAGGCGGCCATCGGCGCCAAGATCATCGCCCGCGAAACGGTGAAGGCCGTGCGCAAGGACGTGACGGCCAAGTGCTACGGCGGCGACATCTCGCGCAAGCGCAAGCTGCTCGAAAAACAGAAGGCGGGCAAGAAGCGGATGCGGCAGATCGGACAGGTGCAGGTACCGCAATCGGCCTTCCTCGCCGTGCTGAAAATGGACTAACCGGCGCCTCCGGCCGCTGCGGCCGGCGCGATACCATAACACGCCCTCTCTATGAAAAAGACCATCATCGATCTCTTCGAGGATTCCGTCGGGAAATACGGCGGGAAAACATTTCTGCTCGAAAAACGCCACCACAGGTTCGAGCCGACAACCTATGCCGAAACACGCGAACTGGCACTCGAAGTGGGTGCGGGACTGGCCGCCTCGGGCATCCGCCCGGGCGACAAGGTGGCCATCCTGGCCGAGGGCAGCAACGCATGGATCATCTCCGAACTGGGCCTTTTCTACGCCGGAGCCGTCAGCGTCCCCCTCTCGGTCAAGCTCGAAGAGTCGAACGACCTGCTCTTCCGGCTGCGGCACGCCGAAGTCAAGGCGCTCTTCGTCTCCAAACACCAGCTGCCCAAGATCCGCCGCATCCGCGCCGAACTGCCGCAGATCGAGCTCGTCGTCGTATTCGGCCACATTGCGCTGGAAGCGGGGGAGACGGCCTACGGAACGCTCCGAAAACTCGGCCGCGACTACCTCGCAAAACACCGCGAGGAGTTCCTGAAAATCGGGCAGGCGATCCGCAACGACGACTACGCCACGATCACCTACACCTCCGGCACGACGGCCGATCCCAAAGGCGTGATCCTCACGCACCGCAACTATACGGCCAACGTCGAGCAGTCGCTCACGCGCATCGACATCCCGCCGTACTACCGCACGCTCATCATCCTGCCGCTCGACCATTGTTTCGCCCATGTCGTGGGATTCTACATCATGATCGCCTGCGGCGCCACGGTGGCCACCGTGCAGATCGGCCGCATGCCGATGGAGACGCTCAAAAACATACCGGTCAACATCCGCGAAGTCCGGCCGCACTTCCTGCTGTCGGTTCCGGCGCTGGCCAAGAATTTCCGCAAAAGCATCGAATCGTCGATCCGCGCCAAAGGCCGCATGACCGAAGGGCTGTTCCGGCTGGCGTTGAAGACGGCATACGCCTACAACGGCGACGGTTACCGCCGCGGACGCGGCTGGCGATGCGTCCTGCAACCTGTCGTAGCACTGTTCGACGTCACGCTCTTCCGTAAGGTGCGCAAAGCCTTCGGCGGAGAACTGCGTTTCTTCGTCGGCGGGGGAGCGCTGCTCGATGCAGAATTGCAACGTTTCTTCTACGCCGTCGGGATGCCGATGTTCCAGGGCTACGGTCTCTCGGAAGCGACACCCGTCATCTCGACCAACTCGCCCCGGCCCCGCAAATGCCGCTTCGGCTCGTCGGGCACGCTGGTGCAGCCACTCGACTGCCGCATCCTCGACGAAGAGGGTCGCGAAGTTCCTCACGGTCAGAGAGGCCAAATCGTCGTCCGCGGCGAGAATGTCATGGCCGGTTACTGGAAAAACCCCGAAGCGACGGCCGACACCGTGCGCGACGGCTGGCTCCATACGGGCGACATGGGCTACCTGACCGACGACGGATTCCTCTATGTGCTGGGACGTTTCAAAAGCCTGCTGATCGCCTCCGACGGCGAAAAATACAGCCCCGAAGGCATGGAGGAGGCGATCGCCGACGCATCGCGGCTGATCGACCAGATCATCGTCCACAACAACCAGAATCCCTACACGGTCGCCATCGTCGTTCCCAACCGCGACGAACTGCGGCGGCGTTATCAAACCTGCGGGAACGATCTCGTCGCATTGGCGCGGGAGGTCGCAGGCGAGATCGACGCTTTCCGTGCGGGTGGAGTCCATGCCGGCGAATTCCCCGACCGCTGGCTGCCGTCGGCCGTCGCCATCGTCGACGAAGCGTTTACCGAGCAGAACGGACTGGTCAACAGCACGATGAAGGTCGTTCGCAGCAGGGTAGAGGAGCACTTCCGCGACCGGCTGGATGCGCTTTACACTCCCGAAGGAAAACGCCCCGACAGCGCACAGAACCTCGCTTCGCTGAAAAAACTGGTGGAATAAAGCCTCCCTTACCGAAATACGGGGACGGATCGTTGCGGTTCGTCCCCGTTTGGTTTACCGGCGAAGCCTGCCGCACACGATCCGGCGGCGCGACCGCTCCCAGAACAGGAACAGCCGTCCGGCAAAAATTTTACGGCATCGAACCGTCCCGTCGCAACAGCCATCTTCTCACGCCCCGTCCCGACAGACCGCGACATCGTACAAAAATTATGTGTCGAGAGACGGATTCTACCCGCAGGAACGGTACAACAAGATAACACCATACGATCGATTCCGATTTTTTTTTTCGGGCGACGCCCCATAAAAATGCGAAACCAGTTGGAGATTCACCGTTTTTTTATTACTTTTGTCCTGCTTTCGGAGTTTTTCCATCGAAAAGCGACATGCAATGCGGGAGTAGCTCAGGGGTAGAGCATCAGCTTCCCAAGCTGAGGGTCGCGGGTTCGAATCCCGTTTCCCGCTCCGGGCTTCTTTGAAGGAAGAAGTAAATCGAGTAAAAAACCTTATGTATCAGCGATATGTAAGGTTTTTTCGTTTTTAGGCGATGTATTCGAGCGCATAAAAAAGCAGGTTACTCAGACCTAAATCGTGACCTGTTTCGCTCGAACCGAAAAGAGGTCACGATTTACGACCGATGCGTTGAATTACATCGTTTTGCGTCCAATAATCTCTATGCTGCATACGTTTAACCGATTCAACCCATGCAGCATGATGAAACGCACGACATTCAGCGTGGTCTTCTTCTGCAAGAAGACGAAACT
>OIWT01002264.1_pt1 | contig 20342 bp, 17 predicted proteins | sample 1587701 | NCBI WGS metagenome assembly OIWT01 (sample SAMEA3888904, study PRJEB22519) | human gut metagenome | biome: human gut; feature: human-associated habitat; material: faeces | place: Denmark | collected 2009
TTGGGAGTCGAGTTCATGCGGCCTCTGGCAATGGTGATATACTCGCCAGCCACCATCGCCTCGATGGTGACGGCAGAGGCGTCCTCCCAGATGGAGCCGCCTCCATGCATCATCTCAACGGTGTACAGTCCCATCGGGAGGCAAACGGTCTGTTGAAGAGGTTTGGAGGTGTCATAGGTGACAACATCGGTCCCAGCTGCGTTCATTACTTTGAACGTCTCCGAGGAGACCGAATTGAGCTTGGTAACGCGAATGCTCACTTGGGACGGGAATGGGCACTCCTGAGCCAGAGCTAGGCGTGACGGGGTTTCGAGAGTGATTACCAGCAGAAACGATAAGCAATAGGAATACAAAGCCTTTCATTTACGGAAATAATAGCTCAAAATGATCCTCCAAAGATCCTCCAATCAGATGACTCATGCAAATAACTTAGGACATGATTTGACAGAATTAAAGAATAGGGTTATTCTCCTCTTCTTTTCAGTACTACGTCTATTCACAGTTTGAGTTATGATTATGATGACTCTATGATTGGGTATATCAACGACAACTCTTTGTTCTATTCGTGAGGCGTATTGGGGATAACCGTCAATCCGCATTGCTGCACCCAGTCAAATGCATGCTCATAAACGATTACAGAATGCCATCACATAAGGACACTTTCAAAGCAGAAACAGAAGAATAAAGAATGGAGAGGAAAAGGGATAGCGAACACCTCAAAACAGCACACCTCCATGTCGTAACAAACACCAAATGCACGCATATCAAAAGGATCATGGAAAACACAATTCTATCGCCTTGGAGTCTTCAGCTGTACCTACGTCTCACACACGCACTCCTTGATCACTTTCAATATCTTCTTGTCGATTCTGAAACCGTTCATCTTCTGGATCGCAATCTGCGCCTCTGCAGGAAAACTGTAGCTCACGAATCCAAACCCCTTGCTCTTCCCCGTCTGCTTGTCGATAAAAACCTTCGCGGAGATCACCTCTCCGAACGGCATGAACAGCGTCTTCAGATCCGAGTCTGTGATGTTCACCGGCAAGTGGTAAATGAACAGGTTCGCGCCTTCTGGGCCTACGCCTCACGCCGCACGTTTGTTGATACCCTCCTTATGAGAGCCTGGATTCTCGCCGCGCTTCGGACGCAGGGAGTACCCTCCGCCCATCCTATAATCGCGGTTCTTCAGACTTATGCTGCCATAGCCCAGCTCCGCGCCGTTCGAGAGAGAGCCATACGGTCTGTAGCCGGAGTTGGGACCACTCATCTCATAGGAGGAGGGCAGCAGATTCCCCGCCATGCTCATACCGGGAAACCGCGGGTAACTGCGGGGCGGGTTGCTCACGGGCATTCCGCCGTGCATGAAGGGCAGCGGTGGAGAAAACGGGGAGAACCCGTAGCCCTCCGCGGCTGGCTCGTCGGGCGTGGACAGCACGGCGTACTGCTCCGCCGTGCCAGCGAGGGTGGCGCGTGGGTTGTTGGCGTCGAAGGGAGTGGAGACGGCGCGTGGGTTGTTGGCGTCGAAGGGAGTGGAGACGGCGTGGGGGTTGTTGGCGTCGAAGGGAGTGGAGACGGCGTGGGAGAGAGGCAGCGGGCGCGGCGACACGGAGAAGTGCGTGGCGATGGGGTCTGGCGACTGGTGGGTCAGCAGCAGGCGCGGCAGGTTCACGTCGCTCTGCGACGACTGCGTGGGCGACGCGGAGTTGGTCGGAAGCGGTCCGTCGGAGTTGGCAGCCGGCAGATCGGTTATGGCGGAGGGCTTGGCGTCCGTAGGATCAGCAGGGTCGGCAGGGTCAGCAGGGTCAGCAGGGTCAGCAGGGTCGGTGGGATCGGTGAGGTGGATCGGGTCGGGAGTGGCGTCGGGTGTGCAGGCGAGAGGCAGGGGAAGGGTAGGAGCTGCCTCGGCGTTGACGGAGGGGGCTGGGGGTGAGGCGGGGGAGGAAGGAGAACAGAGCGGCTGGGACTTGGCCTCGGAGCAGTTCTCGGCGACGTCGCTGGAGTGGAGGGGCATTGCGAATGGGAGCATCGGGTAGTAGAAGGGGTTGGACTGGGGCTGGGGGCAATACTCGTAGTAGTCGCCGCTGGGATAGCCAGGAACCTATGGGGAGGGAGGAGAAGAAGGGATTACCTGAGTGATGGGAAGGGGGATACGATTCTTCCCAAAGCTGTTGCTCTTGTGGTGGAATGAACTAGACGCTTTGGAGAAGGCGTTCGCATTCTGGCGGCTGTTCTGTGCATAGGACACGTTGAGGAGCTGGTTTTGCTACCCGTCACTAATACAGATAGGAGACTACTCCCTCAAGACGAACCTGATTATGGAGCTGACTAATCAGCGTCATGGCAATCTCGTCATTGTCCACGTACGCAAATGCACAGCCTAACGTTGACAAGACACAACCACACCAACCCCTAGGCTCATTCGTCTTCTGGTCCCGAATAAGGCTAAGGGAGCGGATGGGAGCGTATTGAGACAGAAATTCATAGATCTCAATGTCGCTCATGTACTTGGGGATGTGCCCGATGAACAGCTTTTTGAGGCTTCGCTTGTATCCCTGTCCGCGGGGTTGGCGAGACTGGAAAGAGGATCGTCGATCCACCGACATCGCGTCATCTACGAATCACAGGGCCGAGGCGAGGCAGACTCCGTCCCAAGCTCGAATACTCAGGATACCGGTTTTCCGGGCGATTCATAGTTCGATCAACTTCTCACCAGTATGCTCTCCGGTAGGCGGAATATGGCCTGTGGAGAAGTCTATATTAGTCATCGCGGTTGTGTGGATGAGAAGGTAATACTGCTGGATGGATTCTATTAGGAATGAATGTGCTGTGAGTATGATTTGCTTGGGTGGAGAGGGTCATTCGCTGAAGCCAGTCGCCTTCCATTTCCATCACAATTCCTCTGTGTCTGGCACAGGCAGCGCGTGACTGGAAGGGTCACACGGAGAGTAGGAATGAGGAGAGTCAACAAGCCTCCCAGGGGTTGCAAAACAGGTCCGAAGTAGTATAGTGGTTAAGTATTTCCGCCTGTCACGCGGACGACCGGGGTTCGATTCCCCGCTTCGGAGTTACTTTTTCTTTTTTATGCCTGCGAGGAAGAGGAAATCGATGCAGCAACATGACGGAGAGTACAATCCGAAGGAGAAGGTGATGAAATTGATCGATCCGATCGTTGCAAAGATCCTTCGACTCAAGCCGGGGGACTCCTTTAAGCCTTTTGGCGGAGACCTCTATTTCAATATCAACGATGCAATGAAACGCGATGGAGGCTCTGTGTACGTGGTTCATCAGAGTATCGTGTGCCAAGTGCCTTGGGACAATAACGAAATCACCGGAACCGTGTATATGGCAAATACCCGCACTCACATTCTGCTGTCTCAGCTGGTGGTGGTGAATGGTGTTGTAAAAGCGGTACAGAAGGTGAAAACGGGAAAGGGCGTGATCGACATATCCGCGGATGGGGATCGCTGGGAGGGAGAAGTGGATCTGCTGACGAACACGATTTGCGGCTGGGGCAAGGTGTACGACAAGGACAACGTGCTGTCGTACTGCGGATTCCGCGTTGGGGCGGAGAATGTGGTGTATGGCACGTTCTATCACGGTGGAATCGAAGTCCCCTACTACGAGGGCACGCACGCGAGTGGATTCTTCATGGGACACGGGAAAATGTTCGACCGGAACAACCGCCTTGTGCAGGAGGGCGTTTTCATCCATTCGCGTCGTCCGGAGCTGAGCGTGCACCTGAACGCCTTCAACTGTTCCCTGCTCACGAGCGAGCTGGAGGAGGTGGAGCTGGAGGACAGCTGCACGTTCACGTCGCTGCAGTGCGACTGGTCCCTGTTCAAGCGCCTCCGCGTCTTCTCCGCGAAGAACCGCTGCTTCCTGTGCTCTACAAGCCTGCAGTTCACGGACCTCCCCGTGCTGGAGACCATCACGCTGGGCGACCTGGTATCCTACGCCTTCGAGGACGAGATCCAGGACGAGAACGCGGAGATGGAGATGGAGGAGGTGGAGGCGGCCAAGGTCCGCTCGCTCGTGGTCTCCAACTGCCCGCGGCTGTGCGCGCTGCTGATCGGCGCCCGCGCGATGCAGTTCTACTCGTCGTTCTCGGTGAAGAGGTGCGACGCGCTGCTGGCGATCACGGTGGGCAACGACAACTTCCCGTACATCTCCAGCGTGGAGTTCAAGAGTGCACGAGGCGCAGGGGCGTGAGGCGTAGACTTGCCGTCGCTGGGCATCCTGACGGTGATGCACGGCTCGTTCGAGTGCGCGGGCACGGTGGTGCTGCAGAGTGCGTGCGGTGTGGGCGCTTGAGGCGTAGACCTGCCGAGCCTGATCGCCGTCAACGTGGGCGACAACTCGTTGGCGGGCAACGTGGACGACGTGAAAGGAAACTGCCTGTCTCTCATCGGTACGGACATCGGGGCGAATTCAGGATAGGCCTGCCGCAATTGTACGCGATGCAGCTGGGCAACAACGTGTTTGGCAGCTACTCGCGCGTGACCGTGAAGGATGTGGCGGGGCCCTTCCTCCACGCGCCGCCGAGCGCGTTCCGCAACGTGGTGTGGCTGGAGGAGGACAACGCGTGCGAGCTGGCGCAGGCGATCCGCGCGGCGAGTCGGTACCTGTCGAACGACGAGGGCAGCAACAGCACGCTGACGGAGGTGCCGGTGAGCGCGACGCTGACGGAGCTGAAGATCGGGCGCGGGTGCTACAACAAGGTGACGGCGCTGGGCCTGAGCGGGTGCGCGCGGCTGGAGAGCGTGGAGATTGGGGATTTCAGCCTGATCAACTGCGTGCTGTTCAAGTGCTGCGGGCTGAAGGCGCTGCGGCGCATCGTCGTGGGAGAGAAGTGCTTCTGCTTCACCCAGGGGCTGGAGAATAGTGATGGTGAAGAGGGCTTTGATGGTGAAGAAGGCTTTGATGGAGAGGAGGGGTTTGATGGAGAAGAGGCAGACGATTGGGATGGGCGGCTGGACGGTAATGGGGATGAGGAGGCGTTCCACGATGTTGAGGAGGATGAGGGTGTTGACGATTATCACGATGCGAATGATGGTTATGACGATGGTTATGACGATGGATATGACGATGATGGTTATGATGGTTATGACGATGGTTATGACGATGGTGGTTATGATGGTTATGACGATGGTGGTTATGATGGTTATGATGATGGTTACGATGATGGTTATGACGACGACGGCTATGACGACGGCTATGACGACGGCTACGACGACGACATGGAGAACGGCCTGGACGCGGACGACGGGAAGATGGAGCGCATCATTCTGGCCTACCGAGAGACGGTTGGCAGCCTGACGGCGCAGTTCGTCGTGGAGGACTGTCCCGTCCTCGACACGCTCACCATCGCCGCCGCTTCCTTCATCACCTACCAATCCTTCCGCCTCCACAGTACGCTCACGCCGTCGCCACACCCGTAGACTACCCCGCCATCAAGGATTTGGACTTCAGCGCCAACTGCTTCCAATTCACGCCTTCGTTCTCCATCACCGGTTTGCATGGCTGCTCGCTCTGAGTCGCAGATTGCGCCAAGCTGAACACGCTGATGCTGGCGAACTGCGCCTTCAACCAAGCCGAAAACATCACTTTATCGGGACTCCCGAACTTGGTCCTTCTGCACATGCACACAGAGGCACTGCAGGGCGCACACCTCTCGCGCGACGCCAACACGCTGGTGATGAAGGGTGCGTGATGGGAGGGCCTGAGACGTAGACCTGCCCAACCTGGAGGAGATGATGGGCACCGACCTGAACCTGATGTACTTCCGCACGGCCGAGGTGTCGCGTGCCTGCCTCGCCGCCCGCTGACCCCTAGGCGTCGGCTCGCCCGACCGGCCCATGCAGATCGTGCTGCAGGCCACTGCCTTCTCCACCGTGTCGCTGGTGACCGGCACGCCCTGCCAGCTGTACAACGTCATCTTCGAGAACTCGCCGTACCTGACGCAGAACGCGCACAGCAACTCCGCAGAGACCACACTGGCTGTGACGGACCTGCGACGCCTCGTGGTGGGCAACGGGTGCTACAACCGCGTACCGGAGATCGACTTCTCAGGCTGTGCGGCGCTGCAGAAGATCCGCGTGGGCAAGTTCAGTCTGTGCATGCTGTCGCAGCTGGAGCTGCGCGGGCTGCCGGAGCTGGAGAGCGTGGAGATCGGCGACGAGTCGCTGTGCTGCATGCAGGACGACGTGATGTACCTGAACCGCGACCTGGTTTCCTTCGATATGGAGAAGAGTGTGGTGGCGCACAACGCGATGCGCGTGGTGGACTGCCCCAAGCTGCGAACGATCAGCACGGGGCTGCACGCGTGCTGGAAGTACTCGGCGCTGGTGATCCGCGGTGGGTGCTGGAGGAGGCGGTGAGAAGCAGGGTGTCCGCGGCTGACGAGCGTGAGCATCGGCGAGGAGTCGTTCCCGTACGTGGAGGAGCTGGAGGTGAAGGGTGAGTGACGGAGGCGGTGGTGAGGCGCAGACAACGCGGCGCTGAAGGAGATCGAGGTGGGCAGCTTCAGTCTGCGCACGGTGTGGCATGGCGTGCTGGAGAGTGGGCGATGAGGGCGTGTGTGAGAAAACAGACCTGCCTGCGCTGAAGGAGATCAAACTGAAGGAACACTGCTTCTATTCCGCTGACAATACCTTCTTGCCCGCGGAGCTGGTGATGAAGAGTGGGTCCTGCAGGGAAGACTGAGACGATAGACCTGCCGGAGCTGAAGCGGCTACGGGGAGAGAACACGAATCTGATCAGCCTCTCGCGGCTCGAGGTTTCGGGTGGCGAAGCTTGAACAGAATGAGCAGTAGGGGTGAAGAAGCTGAACGCCAAGGGCATCTTCCTGGGGGCCAACGCCTTTGGGATCATCGAGAAGCTGGAGGGCGAGAACGCCACGGACTTCCTGACGTACATCCGTGAGCACATGAATAGGGAGGACTGTTGTGTTTGTTGGAGACACACACTTGCCACTTTTCGGGGCGATTTCAAACAGTTTTTGGTTTTCGTCCGGATGTTCGAAGATCTGGTAAGTAACCTGCTCTCGACGTACTTGGGAGATTACTTAGAGGGTCTGTCGAAGAATGACTTGAAAATCTCTCTCTGGAAGGGAGATGTGGATTTCAAGAACTTGGTAAGTGGTGCCTCGTGCGCATTATGCGTAGCAAGTGAAGGTGGACGCACTGGAGTTTTTGAATCTGCCCATCCAGGTGAAAGGGGGATACGTTGGGAAACTGTCCTTGAAAGTGTGTTGCCTTTCTTCGACGTGATTTGCTAGATTCCATGGAAGAATCTGGGGAAGAAACCCACGAAGGTGCTGATCGACGAAGTCTATGTGATCGCCTGTCCGAAGGCGGAGCTGCACTTCGACGAGCACAAGCGGGCGAACCGCGAAAAGGAGAATAAGCGCGCCCAGCTCAAGGTGAGTTCTCGCGGCGTGAGTAACCGCGCAGGCGATCGAAGAGAGCTGGAAGAAAAGCGAGGAAGAGCGCAACGGAAAGGAGAGCAAGTCGGCCACGACGCGCCTGCTGGCGAAGATCATCGCCAACTTCCAGCTGCGCATCGACCGCATCCACGTGCGCTTCGAGGACCACAGCTCGTGCAAGGGCCGCTCCTTCTGCGCGGGTGTGATCCTGGAGAAGCTGCATCTGTCCTCTCCGAGCGACGCCGAGGACGTGAAGGAGGGCGCCACGGTGAAGGTGATCGACAAGAAGGTGCGGCTGGAGAACCTGGGTCTGTACTGGGACTGGGACGTCGACGCGCAGGTGGACACCGCGTCCTTCCTGCGCGTGCAGGAGTGCATGGAGGTGCCCTTCCTCCACAACGCCGTGCCCACGGCCCTGCAGTGCTTCCTGCCCCGTCACTTCCTCCTCAAGCCCGTGTCCCTTTCCCTTCAGTTGCACATCGATCTCCGCAGAGCGGAACAGCGCCGTCCCTCCACCGCCGCTGCCCTCCAAGCCACTGCAAACGCGTTGCCGTGGTGCTCTGCCAACCCACAGCTGACCAGCACACTCCGCCGTGCGTTCTCGTCGATTATGAAAATGGGGGATGCCCCTCTCAGCCAGGAAGACGCATGGCGCCTCTTCTCTGCATCCTGCAACGCGCCGACGCTGGACGCCTCTACACAGCTCCTGTGCCGGGAGTTCTTCGCGGCGGCGTGGACCGAGCTGCACACAGCTCTGCCGGTGGTGGCGGTGGACGCGGACATGAGCGCCTTCTCGGTGCGCGTGAACCACAGGCAGTACTGCGACTGCCTGGACTTCGTGACCTCGCTGAGCCGGCAGACGCTGCAGGCCAAGTACCGGCAGTTCAAGCCGTGCGGGGGCTGCGCGAGCGCGCGCGAGTGGTGGCGGTTCGCGGTGCGCGCGGTGGTGTACAACAACCAGCGGCACCGGCGGCAGCGCGGGTGGAAGCACTACGTGCAGTTCAAACGGCAGCGCGAGGAGTACATCGAGCTGTACAAGCGGCGCGAGCTGCCGGCGGCGCTAGCGCGGCTGCGCAAGCTGGAGGACAAGCTGGCGCTGGAGGACATTCTGCTGTTCCGGCGCGTGGCGCTGAACGAGCAGGAGGAGGAGCGCCGCGGCAAGAAGAAGGCGCTGTTCGCGCGCAAGGGGCGCAAGACGCTCGAGACGACGGCGGGCGGGTCGGAGGCGCGGCGGCAGGAGCTGCTGACGGAGCTGGGAGGCGCGGAGGGGGCGGAGGAGGCTGGCGAGCCGTCGGTATGGGAGGAGGGCGCGCCGACGGACCGGCAGGTGTGGGTGAAGTTCCACCTGCGCAAGCTGAGCGTGTGTCTGGAGCGCGGCGACGCGAAGGTGGTGGCGTGCAAGGCGCGCGGGCTGGAGGCGCAGTTCCTGAAGCGGCGGGAGTTTCGGCAGGTGTGGGGTTGCGTGGACGAGGTGGTGGTGCTGGACGAGCGTGTGCCCGACGCGTCGTGGCGGCGCGTGCTCTACCCCATGCCGGCAGCCCAGCGCGGGTCCGTGGCGCCCCTGCTGCCGGCGGACATGTTGCCGGCGGAGCGCTCGCCCTTCCTGCAGGTGGAGGTGCAACTGCCGGCGCTGGAGGCGAGCGGCGACGTGCTGGTCCGCGGGAGCACGCTGCCGCTGGGCGTGGTGGTGAACGTGCCGTGCGTCGCGGCGGTGGTGGACTTCGTGGCGCCGGCACTGGGCTCGCTGGACGTGTACGCGTTCAAGCAGAAGGAGTACACGCTGTTCCGGCAGCGCGGCGAGAAGAAGCGGCGCTTCGACGTCAGCAAGGAGATCGCGCGGCACAAGACGCAGCTGGTGAACGTGGCGCTGGGCGCCGTGCACGTGGTGCTGCCCGAGACCACGGGCGCGGCGCGGGGTGAGTGCCAGACGCTGGTGCTGCGGCTGGGCGACGCGCTGGTGCACTGCGACGGCGTGCCCGCGAGCGGGGATCAACAGCTGTCGGCGGCGAACGCGTACGACACGCTGGAGATGAGTCTGCGGGACGTGACGGCGGTGCTGGTCACGGGCTACGCGGAGGACAAGGTGCCGGGTGCGGACGGCGCGAGTTTGCTGCGCGATTTCAGCGTGGAGGCGCGCGTGGGGCGGTGCATCGCGCCGTCGGAGCTGGAGCTGCCCACCACGCGCGTGGAACTGGAGGCGCCGACGCTGCAGGTGCGGCTGGGCCAGCGGCAGTACGTGGCGCTGCTGCAGTGGCTGCAGGGCTTCACGGAGAGCATGATGAAGGTGCTGGAGACGTCGCAGGGGGGTTCGCAGTCGTCGCAGGGGGGTTCACAGGGAGTGTCACAGACATCGTCACAAGTGGTGTCGCGAGCCGTGTCGCAGGCCGTGTCGCAGGCAGCGTCGCGTCTCGTGGACCAGGTGCTGACGGGCTTGGCGGCGGAGAAGGATGTGGTGCCGTACTCGGCGGACGAGCTGTACGTTCTGCAGCACAACCGGCTGCTCTCCCTGCGCGCCGTCTTCCAGGGCATCCGCGTCCTTCTGCTGGAGGAGCGAGCCGAAGAAACAGAGGTGCCGTTAGCGGAACTGGTGCTGGGCGCGCTGTGCGTGGAGGCGGAGAAGCGGTCCTTCGACTTCTCGCTGCACGCCTCGCTGAAGGAGCTGGCGGTCGTCGACTGTCTGCGCAGCGCGAGGGCGGGCAGCCCGCAGTACCTGGTGCAGTCCGCCGCGGTGGACGAGGCGGGGCAGTCGAGTAATCAGTCAAGTGAACAGTCAAGTGACCAGTCAAGTGACCAGTCAAGTAATCAGTCAAGTGACCAGTCAAGTGACCAGTCAAGTGACCAGTCAAGTGATCAGTCAAGTGATCAGTCAAGTGATCAGTCGAGTAATCAGTCAAGTGAACAGTCAAGTGACCAGTCAAATGAACAGTCAAGTGATCAGTCAAGTGAACAGTCGAGTGACCAGTCAAGTGAACAGTCAAGTGAACAGTCAAGTGACCAGTCAAGTGACCAGTCAAGTGACCAATCAAGGGACCACCTCATCACGGTGGACTTCAACTGGGTGAAGGAGCTCTCGGCGCAGTACGCCGCGTCGCGCAGCAACAAGGAGGTCTCCGTCAGCTTCGGCTCGCTGAGCGGTGCGTGAGCAAGGGCGTGTTGACGCGTAGCGATCGCCTTCAGGCCCACGCTCCTCCACCTCGTCCAGTTCCTCATCCCCACCGACCCCCCCGTTTTCGCCTCCACGAGAACGCCCACGCGGACCGCGCCGCTGTCGTTCCGCGTGAGTCCCTACACGCTGAAGGCCATCCACAACCAGATCAAGTGGCTGATCCACCACTACCGCCGGCCCGTCCTCGACTGGGCGCGGCAGAAGCTCGCCGTGGCGCTGAGCGTCCGCTCCGTCGCCGCCGTGCTGCTGACCGATACTCTCCAGCCACTCTGCTGCGCCTCCGTGCAGCGCGCGATGGTGTCGGTGGCTGTATACCCGGGCCACATCCTCCTCCGCTGCAGCCTGCTGGACGTGCGCGTGGAGGACGTGTCGGCAGGGCGCGGCCACTACGCCTCCGTCCTGGCGATCGACCGCCGCGACGCGGGTCCATTCATTGACGCTGCTGTCACGGTGTTCACGCGCACAGCGGCGCCCGAGTACCCGCAGTACCGCGTGCGGGCGGAGCTGAATGTGCGCGCGCCGGTGGTGGTGTTCCGTTGGCGCGTGGTGGAGGAGGCGATGGGTTACGTGCTGTGCGGGCCTGCCCGTGAGGCAATGGCGATCCTGCGACAGGCGGCACACGCGAAGAAGACGCAGCTGCGCAGCGAAGCATCCAACTCGCTGATGAAGGAAGTGTACTCCTCGGCGCTGCAGTTCGGCAAGGAGCTGCTGCAGGAGGAGGGGCCGAACGGTGGGTTCCTGGAGCTGCCGCAGCTGCGCGTGCACGTGACGAACTTCCGCATCGTGGTGCCCCAGTCGAGCGAGGAGGAGGCGGCTGCCACCTTCGAGCTGGGCCAGATTGACGTGTGGAACGAGGCTGCTGAAGAGAAGGAGGAAGAGAAGGAGAAGGAGACAGAGAAGGAGAAGGAGGAAGAGAAGGAGAAGGAGACAGAGGAGGAGACAGAGAAGCAGAAGGAAACGGTAAAGGAGGGCCTCAATCGCGTTCACTTCCAACTCTCCAACCTCTGTGTGTTCACCACGCCCGCGCACTCCCAGGCACGGCAGTACCTTGTGGGCAACGCCAGCGGCGAGGTGACGGCAGTGTTGGGCGACACCTGCACGGTGCGCGGCGCCGTCTCCAAGCTCTTCGTGGCGATCAACGAGCAGCAGCTGGACTTCCTCGCGCAGACGGTGCGCGGCAACCTGGGGGAGCGTGCCGTCTGCTGCGACGCGCCGTGGAGCGTAGCCGCATTCGGGCCGCAGGCCAAGCGGGAGCGACGGGCGCTGCGGCTGCCGCGGCGGGTGTGCGTGGACGTGGCGTTCGACGGGATCTGCGCGGAGTTTTTGCTGGCGGACGGCGGGTACAACGCCATGGTGTCCGGCGCGGCGATGTACCGACAGGTGGGCTCGCAGGCCGTAGGCGTGGAGAGAGGCATTCATCCTAGCTGTCGTTCGCCTACGCCGACGTGAAGGGTCTGCAAGTATCGCTGCAGGCAGGGCAGGAGCTGCGCCTCGCCGCCTCGCTGTCGCACTTCGCCGTCCACGACTCCCGCAAGGACGCTTCCGTGCAGCCCGCCTTCCGCACCTGGCTCTCGCTCGGCGGCGGCGCCAAGCCCGCAGCTTCCGTGCTGCTGACTCTGACCCACCGCTCGGATGGTGCGTCGGCGCTGGCCGTCTCGGCGTACGTGGGCTCGATCGTGGTGCTGCCCACGCCCTTCCTGTTCTGCGCAGCGGACCGCGTGCAGTCTCTCACGCACCGCCTGCAGCGCGAGTGGCGCGGCGCGGGGCCCGCGCAGCTGCTCCGGCAGACGAGAAGTCCTACCACGTCAACTGTTCCTGTATCCGCTGGCAACGCTGACAACACTGACAACACTGACAACACAAAGGGTCTGCAGCTAACGGTGGGCGTGCGCGTGGACCACCCGTTCTTCTTCTTCCTGCACGACCCCGCCTGCACGCAGTCGCCCGCTCTGCTTCTCTCCTTCACCGTCGACGTGGCTCTGGCGCTGGCGCCCGACGCCGCCCTCGACGCCACGCTCAACCTGCTGGGCGTCCGCCTCTGCCGCGGGAGCCCGGCGGTGCTGGAGCTGCCCGCGCCGAGCGACCACGACCTGGTGCGGCCATTCGACCTGAACGCGAACGTGCACCTGTGCGAGGGCTTCCGGACGGTGCGCGGCACGCTGTGCTGCTCGGACGTCGTGGCGCGGCTCGGCATGAAGGACGTGCGGCTGGCGCTCGACGCGCTGCAGAACCTGCTCCCGCCAGGGGACGCTTCAGCTGCTGAAAAAGCGGAAGAGAGGTGTTCTCGCCGACCGGTCCAGCAGAAGGGTGGCACGGAGCGACGGGACGGGAGGAGAGAAGCGCTGTTCGGCTTCAGGGTGGCGGGCTACGCGAGTCTGAAGAGTCTGAAGGTGGTGGTGGTGGACGACACGGCCGACGGCGAGGTGCCGGTGGTGGTGGGCACGCTGCAGCAGGTGTTCGCCAACGCGGAGGTGCGCAGCGACGCGATGGTGGTCAAGGCGGAGTGCACGCTGGACGCGGACTACTACGTGCCGCGCCGCACCGTGTGGGAGCCGCTGCTGGAGGAGTGGACCTTCCACGCCACTGTGCTGCGAGAACCGCGGGAGCGCATCGTGGGCGTGGGGGTGAGTCATGAGGGGTAGATTCAGCGGTTAACCGCGGGAGCGGAGGCGAGGGAGGAGTCGTCGAACGCGTGCACGCGCGTGGAGGTGCGGGCGGAGCAGTGCCTGGAGCTGAACGCGACGAGCGAGTGCCTGAGCAGCGTGCTGGCGGCCGTGGCGCACTTCCGGCAGTTCCACGAGGTGACGGTGGAGAAGGCGGACAACGACTGCGTCGGCGTGCGCAACTGCACGGGCGTGCGCGGGAGCTTCCGCGTGGAGAGCGACGCGGGCGTGCAGGCCCTGGCGGAGGAGCACCGCGCGCGGCTGGCGCTGGAGGCGCTGGACGAGCCGGTGCTGTGCGGTCTGGCGCGCGTGGCCCTGCAACCGAATGATGGGTGTGATGGAGTGGAAGAGAGAGTGGCGTGGGTGGAGTTGCACCGGACGGCGCCGACGGTGCGCGTGTTCCAGGGCATTCCCTTCCAGCGAGACGCGGGGAAGTGCTTCCTGTGTGGCAACGAGCCGTGGGCGGAGGGCGACCGGCTCTGCCTCGAGAACGAGGCCGACGCCCACAAGGGCCGCACGGTCGTGCTCTCCATGGAGAACGAGTCGGAGCGCGACGCGTGGCGCGCGGTGCTGGACAAGGGCGTGGTGTCTCGTCTTCCGTCGCAGCTCGCGCCACGCGCCGCCGATTCGGGCGAGCTGCCCGCTACGGGCGAGCTGGTGGTGACGGTACTTCCGGCGCACCCGTCGGTGACGCTGCAGTTCTACGGGCAGCCCTACCGCCACGTCCGCGAGCGCGTGCTGGCGGTGCGGCTCGACGGCTTCGCGCCCTTCACGCTGCCTGTGGACTCCGTGACAACGTGTGCCGTGCTGTTGCGGCGTGATGATTCTGATGTGTCACTTCATCACGATGATTCTGATGCGTCACTTCATCACGACGATTCCAACGTGACATTACACAATGACGATTCCAACGCATCACCACATCATAGCGATTCCGCCGTGGTGGTGCAGGCGTGCGTGGAGAAGGGGCGGAAGGTGCTGGTGCTCTCGGCGCCTCTGGAGTTGACGAACAACACGGACGCGCCGCTGCAATGCGGCTTCATCCCCAGCGAGGCGGCGAACGGAGCCGTGCCGACCCACGAACGCGTGTGGGCGTCGCTGGAGGTGGTACGGAGTGGCGGCGTGTTCGTGCAGGGCGCGACGACGAAAGCGATCCCGATGCAGCTGATCCGCGCGGGCCGCGGCAGCGGGCTGTTGAACATCGGCCTGGAGCAGCAGCCCTTCTATGTGATGGTGCACGCCGAGACGGAGGCCGTGCCGGTGTTGCGACAGCCCGTGCAGACGGTCCCGCTGTACCGGCTGTACCTGAGTTCCGTGCTGGAGATCGAGAACCTGGTGCCGGAGGCGGTGGAGTACCGCGTGATCGACGCGCGGAGCCACGTGTTCGCGTGCTGCGCGCTGAAGGCGGGCGAGAAGGCGACGCTGACCTCGCTGAAGTTCCGCAGAGAGGAGGGCCTGCGTGTGAGCGTGCGCGTGGTGCGCAGCGACTTCGAGTTCTCCGCCTACGAGGAGTCCATCTTTGTTTGTGTTTTCTGTAAGCTTCATTCGTAGCCCACGCGCGACGCGGCGAGTGGCAGCTGCACGCTGGTCGACGAGGCGACGCGGTCGCGGCTGGCGCTGCGCTACACCTTCAGCTGCCGGCCGCACAACGCCTGGCGCATCCAGCTGTACTGCGACTACTGGGTGCTCAACAAGACGGGCGACGCGCTGCTGTGACCTCTTCTCTCTCCTGTCACCTGTAGACTGCGCGACGCCGCGGCGCCGGAGTACTGCTACCGAGCCGCCGCCTGCCCGCTGGAGTTCGCCTTGCCCGACGCGGCGCGCGACCCGCAGTCAGAGCCGCTGTGCCCGCCGGTGCTGTTCAGCGTGAAGACGCGCGCGAAGGAGGCCTGCCTGCAGCTGGCTCTGGAGGACGCGTGCAATGCGAGCAATGCAGACAATGCAGACAACGCAGGCAACGCAGGCAACGCAGGCAACACAAACAGCGTGTGGTCGAAGCCCGTGCCGATCAACTCGCTGGGCCTGGCTTCCTTCTGCGAGGCGGTCGAGAGCGACGGGCGCCGAGAGGTCTGCTACAGCGTGCACATCTCGCGCGCGCCCGGCGCCTTCGCCCGCACGCGCGTCGTCACCATCACGCCCGCCTTCGTCGCCGTCAACCAGACGGCGACGCCGCTGCGGCTGCGGCAGGCGGGCACGCCGGAGAGTCTGGTGCTGCCTCCCGGCGAGGCGATGCCCTTCCACTGGCCGCGCGCCGACCTGCCGCACCGTCTGCAGGCACTCCCTTCAGCTGTGACGGGAGTTATGACGGGAACCATGACGGGAGCCACGACGGGAACCATGACGGGAGCCACGACAGGAACTGCACTGGGCTGGTCCTCGGCGTTCTCGCCCGAGTGCTCCTCGTTCGTGCTGCCCTTCTTCCCCGCGGCCTTCGAGGCGCCCACCGCGTGGGTGGTGACGACCCCGTGCTGGCAGCAGGCGCAGCAGTCATACGCCCTGCGTGCTACCATCACCTCCTCGCTGGGCGCCTTATTCCTCTTCGTCGAGCCCTGCGCCACGACACTGTTCCCCGTGGCGGTGCAGAACGCCACAGCCGCCTCCGTCGTCACCGTGCGGCAGTGCGGCGCGCCCTGGAGCACCGCGCTGCAGCTGCAGCCGTGGGAGTCGCAGCCGTGGGCACTGCCGCTGCTGGAGGCGCCGGCGGAGGTGGAGGTGAGTGTGCGGTGCGTGGGCGAGGAGCCGGGCGGCGAGTCGCTGCGGCCGTGCCTGCGCGTGAGCCTGGACGGACAGGAGGGCGAGACGACGCTGGCCACGGAGATGGAGACGATCCGCGTGTGCGTCGCCGTGGAGGGCTGCGCGCGCGTGCTGCGGTTCCAGGCGGAGCGCGGGCGCGCGAGCCAGGCGCGGCTGATCCGCTGGGGCAACGCGGTGGAGGACGTCCAGGCGGCCAAGCGGCAGGAGGCGGCGATGTGCGCGGAGAGTCTGGAGACGCCCGCGGACGGCGAGGCGGCGCTGGTGCTGCACCTGGTGTACGGCTTCGACACGCTTGCCAAGGGCTGCACGGCGGAATCGGCGGTGGAGACGGCGACGGAATCGGCGATGGAGGTGGAGGTGGTGGTGGGCGGAGAGCGGCACGCCTTCTCGGCGACGGGCAGCGAGTTCCACCTGCTGGACGGAGTGCTGCTGTGTGCGCTGAGCCGTGCCTGCTTCTCCGTGCGACTCAGCGGCGAGATGCCGCGGGAGGCGGAGTGCGAGTGTGATTTGGCGCAGCTGGTGGCGGAGGCTCCGAACGACGCGATTCAGGAGGTGGTGGTTCCCTGCACGGAGGTGGGCGGGCAGAGAACGCTGTGCCGCCTGTGGGTGCGGCTGTTCAGAGCGCGGAGTCGCGGCGCGGCGCGTCTGGAGTACGAGATCGCCTGTCTGGCGCGGCAGAAGGCGGAGGTGCGGCGGGCGGCAGACCGGCTGGAGGAGGAGCAGAAGAAGGTCATCTCCGGCCTCGCCACGCCGCGGAGTCGCTTCGCTTCCGAGCCGACGACCCCGATGGAGTCATCAGTAAAGATATCGATGGAGCCATCAATGGAGCCATCATTGGAGGCAACAGACAGCGAAGATGAAAGCCGGATGAACGTGTGCGTGCTGCTGCACGCGGTGCGGTCGATCCCCTGCGGCGTGGCGCTGGAGGCGCCCTACGCCGTGGTAACGCTCGGGCGCACGCGGCTGCGGTCGCCGTGCGGCGTGGTGGACGCGGACGAGGCGCTGTGGGCGAACCCGTCGGTGGTGGTGAAGTGCCGGTCGGCGAAGAACGGCTTCTCGCTGCGGGCGGAGGGCGGTGTGCTGTGCGTGTGCCGCGTGGACCAGAACTCCCTTGCGGAGCACGCGGGGCTGCGCGTGGGCCACGTGCTCGCTTCGGTGAACCGCGCGAAGCCGCCGTGCAGCGTGGAGGAGTTCGCGCGGTTCGTCTCGCGTGACTTCAGCGAGAAGTACCTGCAGTTCATCGCGCCGCCGCGTCGCGCGCTGCAGCGAGTGGTGCTGGAACAGCGGCTGTTCTTCCCGCGGGGCGGCTCGGTGGGCGAGCGGCAGTTCACGGTGGAGCTGTTCGACGAGCGGCGCGAGGCGGAGGACGTGCTGCTGCTGCGAGCCGCCCTGCCCCTGCCGCGCGACGGCAACGCGGACTGGAGTGAGAGTGTGTGTGTGACGTCACAGCCGTCTGAAGAGACAAGCTCACAACAACAAGAAGGGACGAAAGCACAGCAAGAAAAGACGAAAGCACAGCAAGAAGAGGCGAAAGCACAGCAAGAAAAGACGAAAGCACCGCAACAAGAAGGGATGGAATCACAAGAAGAAGGACGCACCGCAAACGACTGGTGCATCAGCGTGGGCGTGTCGTGGAGCGAGGAGAAGGCGGAGGAGGAGGTGATGGCGTGGAGCGCGCGCGTGGCGCTGAAGGGGCTGCAGCTCTCCGTCGTGGACGCCGCGCCGCGGGAGATCCTCCTCGTGACGGTGGACCAAATCGTGGGGGAGTGTGGGGTGTTCGAGACGGGTCGTCGCTGCTTCCGCGGCCGGGTGGGCGCCATCGAGGGGGATTATGCGTAGGTGCACGCGCTGCAGGTGGATAACCAGCTGGCCGCCACAGCGATGCCCGTGCTGCTGCGCTGCGCCGACGCGCAGACGGACTCCCTGCAGGCGGTGGTCGTGACGCGCGCCCACCCCTCCGTGCTGTTCGTGGAGTACGCCGACGTGCTCTGCCAGGTGCCGCCACCCTTTTTCTTTGATCCGTAGGAGGTGAAGGTGTCCGTGGACTCCGCCGCCGTCGCCGCCGTGACGGGCTTCGTCCGCGCGCTGCCGCTGCAGCTGTTCGACGCGCCGGACGCCCGCTCGCTGGCCCTGCTGCGCCGCCACGCGCTGTTCCGACGGCCGGTGACACTGCCGTCGACTCAGGGCGCCTCGGCGGTGTTCCTGCAGGCGGTGAGCGTGAGTCCCGTGCTGATCTCCGTCACCACGCACATCAACGCCCGCATGGCGCTGGGCGGCTCGCTGGGCGGCTCGCTGCTTCCCGGCGTGGCGGCCTTCACGCCGGTGGAGGCGCTGCTGGACTCGCTGTGCGGCTTCCTCGGCACGGTGGACAACGCGCAGCTGACGCTGGACCGCTTCGTCGCGCGCAACCTGCTGCTGAGCCGCCCGGCGCTGGGCCGCGCACTCTCGGCGCACTACGCGAAGCAGGCGCTGCTGCAGCTGTACCGCGTGGTGGGCTCCATCTCGGTGCTGGGCAACCCCGTGGGCCTGCTGCAGAGCGTCGGGTCGGGCATGCGCGACTTCTTCCTGGAGCCCTTCCGCGGGCTGGGCAGCGGCGGCGAGGGCTTCGTGACGGGCGTCGGGCGCGGCGCGCTGTCGCTGCTGCAGAACGCGTCGTACGGGATGCTGAACTCGGTGGGCCGCATCGCGAGCTCCATCGGCGACGGGCTGTGCTTGATGACGCTGAGCGACGACTTCGCCGCCAACCGCTCCGCCGGCCGCAACGGACTCGTGTACGGCGTGAAGGAGGGCGTGCTGGGGCTCTTCCGCGACACGGTGGACGGCGCGATGAAGAACGGGCTGGTGGGCGCGCTGGCCGGCACGGGCCGCGGGCTGGTGGGGCTGGTGGCGAAGCCCGCCACGGGTCTGCTGGACGACACTTCGTACGTGATCGACTCGCTGAAGGACGCGGCGCAGCCCGCGGCCACGGCGCAGCGCGTGCGGCTAGCGCGGTTCGTGTACCCTGACGGCGTGCTGACGCCCTTCTGCGCGTACCTGGCGCGCGGCCAGGCGTTCTTCCAGCGGTGCAGCGCCCTATCGTGCTTCGACCCGCGCGACGCCTATCAGGTGCACGTGGCGGACTGCCGCGGGGACGTGCTGTTGCTGACGCAGCAGCGCGCGGTGCTGCTGCACCCCGAGGGCACGCTGGCATGGGCCGTGGAGTACGCGGGCGTGGAGTCGGTCACGACGGAATTCAACGTGCTGGCGATCAAGTGCTACGGGGAGCGGCGCACGGTGGTGTTGCCCTCCTGCGCCATCGCCACCTCGGTGCTGCTGCTGCTGGAGGGCTACAAGGCGGGCGGGCGCTTCGACGCCTCTCCGCTGATTCGCAGCATCGCCGTGCACTTTGGCGAGCGTGAGGGTGACGAGGCGCCGCAGGGCGTGGAGGCAATTCCCCCGTTTCTGCGCAGTGCTGTTGTTGTGTCCGCGACCGTGGTGAGCTGTCATCTGTGCAGTAGCAATAATGACAGGAGTGCTAGTAATGCAGATGGAAATGCCAGCAATGCAGATGGAAAGGAGATGTCAGAATTCGTGGTACGCGTATGCTCAAAGTCGGGTACGTGGGATGTACATCGACGATACGCGGACTTCTTGTGAGGTCAGAATGGAGTCTTGACGAGTAGAGTGCTGATGGAAGCGATTGAGCGGGTGGCTGGCAGGGAAGTCTTCCGCGAAGTGTCACTGCCTCCCGTCCGTGTCGAAACGGACTTCCCTCCAAGCAAATGCCTGTCCGAGAAGGACATGGACTTCCTGAACGCAATCCTGCATTCTCTCGTGGAGGACAAGAGCATGCTGCAACTGGACTGTGTGGATGCATTCTTGAAAGCGCGGTATGCCGGCTATCAGAGCTTTTAATCTTATCTTGACGTGGGTCTTGCGCGTAAACCCACCCTTTTCGATTTCACTGATTCGTTCTGTTTGTTCAACAGGGGCTGCGCAGAAACGGAGTAGGGGCAGTACTGACCCGATATCCCCAAACCACAAAAAAGAACTGCTTTCATATTTGTATTAGTAAGAAGGTAAGAGGTGTTTCTTGCTTCGTGACGTGCGGAGGAAGAAGTGTAGAACCCACTGGTGTTTTTGCTTTACGTGTTCTCGTGCAATTCTAACGGCTCCTAGATAACGATGCCTCGTGATAAGGATTTTGACGATTTTGATGATGACGAGGAGGAGGAGGTGGAAGAGGTGGAAGAGGCTGAGGACGGAGATGAGGACGAGGAAGAGCAGGAGGAGGAGCCCGAGGACGATCTGGAGGAAGTGGATATTGATGAGATGGGAGTGCGCAACGAGTCTGAGG
>OIWT01002265.1_pt1 | contig 20337 bp, 20 predicted proteins | sample 1587701 | NCBI WGS metagenome assembly OIWT01 (sample SAMEA3888904, study PRJEB22519) | human gut metagenome | biome: human gut; feature: human-associated habitat; material: faeces | place: Denmark | collected 2009
GCGGCGGCATCATCATCGACGGCAAAATTTACGCCGGTATGCGCTCCATGGGCGCAGAGCTGGGCCATACCCTGCTGGTGCTGGAGGGCGAGCACTGCACCTGCGGCCGTGACGGCTGCTGGGAGGCCTACGCCTCCGCCACCGCACTGATCCGTCAGGCCAAGCGGGCCGGAGAGCAGCATCCGGAATCCGCCCTCCATGGCCGTGAGGAGCTGACGGCGCTGGACGTGTTTCAGGCCGCCGACGCCGGAGACGCGGCGGCACAGGCGGTCATCGACCGCTGGTGCGTCTATGTGGCGGCGGGCATGACCGATCTGGTCAACAGCCTTGCCCCGGAGATGATTCTCATCGGCGGCGGCATCAGCCGTCAGGGCGAGCGGATCCTCTCTCCCATCCGGGAATATGTGGCGGAGCATTGCTTCGGCGGACGGGAGGGCGCCGTGCCCATCATCGCCGCCGCCAAGCTGGGCAACGAGGCCGGCATCATCGGCGCCGCCGCACTGTGATAATAAGCAAAAAAAGAACCGGGGATATCCCCGGTTTCTTTTTATGCCTTTATTTCTGCCCCTCCAGCGCACCGTTGGCCAATACCCAGCGGCGGACATGCTGAATGAACCGCTGGGTGGACAGGGACAGGGCGTTCTTATCCTTCACGCAGATGCCAATGTTGCGGTAAAAGGGCCGGGGCAGCTGGCAGGCCACCAGCGGATACACGCAGCGCTGTAACATCAGCTCCTCCATGATGCTGATGCCTAGGCCGCTGGACACCATGGCCAGAATGGTCTGATCCTGCTGCACGGTGTACTGGATGTTGGGCTGGATATGCAGGGTGTCGAACACCTCCTGTATCTCGTAGTCGTCGCCCTCGTCCAGCAGGATCACCGGATACTGCTCCAGCGCCTCCGGCGGGAAGGGGTCCCGGCCCGCCAGCGGATGGCCGCAGGGGACGATGACCTTCCACTGGTCCCGCTGCAGCAGCCAGTAGTCCAGATGAGGCTCCGTGGGCAGACTGATAAAGCCGCAGTCCGCCTGCCCGTGGGTGACCCAATCCTCGATCTCATTATTAAAATTGGAGGGCAGCAGCTCGAACTCGATCTTAGGATACAGCTCCTGAAAGCTTTTCAGGATATAGGGCATCCACTTCTCCGACACGCTGGTGAAGGTGGCCACCCGCACAAGGCCGGTGTCCAGTCCCCGCAGGTCGGCGGCCTTCTGCTCCAGCTGGTGCTGCAAAGCGCACATCTCCCGGAAGTAGGGCAGCAGCGCCCGGCCGTCCGCCGTCAGCGACACGCCGCCGTGGCTGCGCACCACCAGCTTCGTCCCCAGCTCCGTCTCCAGCGAGCTGACGGCGTGGCTGATGCCGGACTGTGTGAAGTTCAGCTCCTGCGCGGCGCGGGTGAAGCTGCCGCATTCCGCCGCCTTCAGCAGGATCTCGTATTTGGTCAGGCTCATGGCGATCCCTCCTCTGCTTCTATTGTAGCAAGCTTCTTAACGGAGTTCAAACATTTTTTCATGAAAACGATGAAAATGGTGCGTTTTACAAATGGAGCAAGCTGTGATATCTTATAATCAACCCGGGAACACAAGATGAAAGGAGCGACGGTTATGGGTCTGAATCTCTTGCTGGCCGGTCTGACTGTACTGCTGGTCATCGTGGGCGTCGTCAGTCGTGTGACCAAGTGACACGAGGGAAATTGTGTCCATACGGGTAAACAAATGTGGTTTCTGTTTCCGATTTATGGTAAGGCAAACGCCGGGCTGTCGCTCGGCGTTTGCTTTTTGGATTTTTTATTGATTGGGAGTTTCGCCCTGCGGGGCGAGGGCGGCCTCCGGCGGCCCCTTTCTTTCAATAGCGAAAGAAAGGGGAAAAGAACGCCAGCAAAAACTATGTTTTTGCATTTCCTCAGCGCGCTATACAGCTCAAAAAAACGCAGTTGCATACCGCGCGTGCGCATGAGATTTTCTTATTCGATCCATCATCGAATCGTCTATGCTCCAGCGCCGCTGCCGCTGACTGATGCCGGGAAGTGCCTTTGCGTTTACCGTGCGGGCCGATGTGGGCATCGGCCCCTACTCAATTTTACCGCCCCTTTTCGTAGGGGGCAGCGTCCCCGACGCCCCGTCGTACAGCATACCAGCTTCTACCGTTGCACCGCATGAGCGGCAGCGGCGCAAGATGGACAGACGATACGTCATACGCAGCGAAAAGAACCATGCCCCGCGAACGCGTGGTAGAAGGTGGCAAATTCGCAATTGGAACAGCGTGCGCGGATTCTTAAACCGCAGGTTTAAGTGGCGTTTTTGGGGAGCGATCCGAGCGCTGCCTGTGGCAGATGAAGCGAGGTGAGCGAGTGGCAGCGGTCAAAATTTCGGCGGCTTTTAGGCCGCTACGAAATTTTGGGTACCGCAACAGGACACTTTTGCCGCCAAGGGCAAAAGTAACTCGCCCCGGAGGGCGAAACTTCCCGGTACGGTACGTCGGGAGAAAAAGGAGGCCAGTCATATGCAGGTGTTTATCGGAGAGAGCGGAGACAAAAGCTGTGCGGAGCTGATGCTTTGCCATCGGGAGCTGAAGGAGCTGATTGACGCTCTATCCGCCTTTGAGCGTAAGATCGCACAATATAAAAAGAACAACGAGGGAAAAACGAAGCTGGGCGTTACCCATCTTCATTTCAGGGATTGCGGACAGACCGGCAAAGAGAGCAAGGACGATGTTGCCTTTTACGTCGATCTGGATTGGTAATTGGCAACGAGATCGCCAGCTTTGAAAGGAGGAGATCACCATGGCGGGCTATATCACACGGGGACAGGAAAAGAGCGTGGTGCTCTCCGCCACGCAGGTGGATGCGCTGGTGCGCGGCGGCAACGGCGACGCGGCGCTGCTGTACCTGCTGCTCCAGCGGCTGGAGGGCCCTGTGACGCCGGAGACGCTGGCGGAAAGGCTGGGCTGGAGCCTGCTGCGGTGCGCCGCGGCGGAGACGGCCCTGCAGGATATGGGCTTCTTGCAGCGTAGCCAGCAGCCGCCCGCCCCGTCGGACGAGCACCGGGCCTACTCCGCCGACGAGTTGGCCGACATGCTGGAGACCGACGAGGGCTTCCGCATGCTGGTGCCCCAGACGGAGGAGAAGCTGGGCAAGCGGCTGAAAACCGCCGATCTGCAAATTCTGGCGGCGCTGTACGACGATATGGGCCTGCCGGTGGATGTGATCTATCTGCTGGTGTGCCACTGTATCGAACGGGCGCAGCGCCGGTTCGGGCCCGGCCGCCGTCCCACCCTGCGGCAGATCGAGAAGGAGGGCGCCTATTGGGTGCGGATGGGCATTTGCGATCAGGACAGCGCGGCCCAGTACCTCAACGATTATACCCGCAAGCTGGAAAAGACCGCCGCCTACATGCAGGCGCTGCGGCTGGGAGGCCGTGCGCCGGTGGACAGCGAGCAGCGGTATATTCTGGACTGGATCGACATGGGCTTCACGCCGGAGACGGTGGCGCTGGCCTATGATAAGACGGTATTCTATAAGAAGGAATTGAACTGGCGGTATCTCAACGGCATCCTGCGCCGCTGGCACCAGCAGGGCTGGCACACGGTGGAGGATGTGGAGTCCGGCGAGCGGAAGGCACCAAAGAAGGCCGCCGTCCCCGCCGGCGGCAAGACCGACTGGATGGACGAGTATATGTAAAGGAGGCACCCATATGGCATATGACGGACGCATCATGCGTCAGGCGCTGGCCCGGTTCGAGGAGGACAAGCAGCGCCGCAGCGCGGAATTCAACCAGCGGCGTGCCCGCCTTTACGACGCCGAGCCGCGTTTGAAGGAGATCGAGCAGCAGCTTCGCGCCACCATGCCCAAGCTGATCGCCTCGGCCCTGCGGCGGGGCGCCGATCCGGTCCCTGCGGTGCGGGTGCTGCGGGACGAAAATCTGAATCTGCAGAAGGAGCGGGCCTCCCTGCTGAAGGATATGGGCTATCCGGCGGACTATCTGGAGGAGAAGCCCGCCTGCGCCCTGTGCGGCGATACCGGCTATCATGAGGGGCAGGTGTGCCGCTGCCTGCGGGAGTACTATAAAAAAGCGCAGCTTTCCGAGCTGTCTCATCTGCTGGATCTGGGCAATCAGAGCTTCGAGAATTTCTCCCTCGACTGGTACAGTGCCGACCGGGGCGAGCGGAAGCTGTCGCCCCGTGAGAACATGGAGCGCAACTTCGATGTGTGCCGGGATTACGCCCGGCAGTTTTCCAACCGCAGCGACAACCTGCTGCTGATGGGCCAGCCGGGTCTGGGCAAAACGTTCCTGTCCGCTTGCATCGCGCGGGTGGTCAGTGAGCGGGGGTTCAGCGTGGTGTACGACACGGCGGAGCACATCTTCTCCCAGATGGAGGAGGAGAAGTTCCGGCCCGACGATTCCGCCGCCGCCCGCGAGGATGTGCAGCGCTATCTGCAATGCGACCTGCTGATCGTGGACGATCTGGGCACGGAGATGGTCACCAGCTTTGTCCAGAGCGCCCTGTACCAGCTGGTGAACGGGCGGCTCATCAGTGGGAAAAAGACGGTGGTCAACACAAATCTGACGCCCTATCAGTTGGGCGAGCGCTATTCGCCGCAGGTGCAGTCCCGCTTCGAGGGCGAGTACCGCATCCTGCCCTTCTTCGGCGAGGATATCCGCAAGCTGCGGCGCAAGCAGATGTAACGTGAATAAAAAAGCAGGGGAGAGGCAAAAGCCTCTCCCCATTGTCAACGGATTGTCGCAGGCACCAAAGTCTCCCTTGTGTAAAGGGAGGTGGCGCGCAGCGCCGGAGGGATTGTCGTAAACCGGACAACCCCTCAGTCAGCCTTGCGGCTGACAGCTCAGCTGTGCACGCCCCAGTGTGCGCACTGGGGTGCCTCACAGAGGGAGGCCAACGGCGCAAACCCCGAAAGCTGAATCTAAAGAAGGGATACAAAATAATGGCTTTTAATAGTGCTGATATCGGCGCGTTCAAGAACGTATGGGTGTTCTGCGAGCAGCGTCAGGGCGTGATGATGCCCACCACCTTTGAACTGATCTCCGAGGGCCGCAAGCTGGCCAATGAGCTGGGCGTTGAGCTGTGCGGCATTCTGCTGGGCGACAACGTGGACGGCATCGCCGCTGAGCTGGGCGAGTACGGCGCGGATAAGGTTTATGTGTACAATTCTCCCCTGCTGAAGGACTTCACCACCGACGCTTACACCAAGGTGATCGTGGAGGCCGTGGAGGAGCTGAAGCCCGAAGTGCTGCTGTTCGGCGCTTCCAACATCGGCCGTGACCTGGCGCCCCGCTGCGCAGCCCGTCTGCACACCGGCCTGTGCGCCGACTGCACCCATCTGGACATCGACATGCCCAACTACAAGAACTTCCTGAAGGAAGCTTCCACTCTGCCCGCCGAGCGTATCGAGAAGCTGGGCACCGTCATGATCAACCGCGAGCCCCATCCCGTGGATCGCGACCTGAAGATGACCCGTCCCGCTTTCGGCGGCCACCTGATGGCCTCCATCATCTGCCCCCGTTTCCGTCCTGCCATGGCCACTGTGCGCCCCGGCGTTATGAAGAAGCGCGAGTGCAAGAAGAACGTGGAGATCCTGCATCCCGCTTTTGAGCTGGCTGCTGCTGACATCCACACCGAGGTCACCGAGACCGTCAAGGCCGCCAAGAAGCTGGTTGACCTGATCGGCGCTGACTTCATCGTGTCCGTTGGCCGTGGTATCTCCAAGGACGTGGAGGGCGGCATCAAGCTGGCCGAGGAGCTGGCTGAGGTCCTGGGCGGCGTCGTGGGTTCCTCCCGCGCCTGCGTGGACGCCGGCTGGATCTCCGCTGACCATCAGGTCGGCCAGACCGGCAAGACCGTCCATCCCAAGGTCTATGTTGCTCTGGGTATCTCCGGCGCCATCCAGCACAAGGCTGGTATGCAGGATTCCGAGTGCATCATCGCCGTCAACAAGAACGAGACCGCTCCCATCTTCGAGGTTGCCGATTACGGCATCACCGGCGACCTGTTCAAGGTCGTTCCCGAGCTGATCGAGTCCATCAAGGCCGCCAAGGCTGCGAAATAGCAGAGGATGCCGACATGAGCCAGATGCTGAAAAGCCCCGCCCGCTATGTACAGGGCAAGGGCGTGCTCAAGGAGCTGGATCGCTACTTACATGGATTGGGCAATCACCTGATGATCCTGCAGACGGCGGGCGGCATGCGCCGCAACAAGTCCATGCTGGACAACTGCTTCCAGGGCAAGGAATTTATCGTAGATTACGAAGCGTTCTCCGGCGAATGCACCCGCGCCAAGATCGAAGCCTGGGCCGCCCAGTGCAGGCGCGACGGCGTGACCGCCGTGATCGGCATCGGCGGTGGCAAGGTGCTGGATACCGCCAAGGGCATCGCCTACTACACGGGCCTGCCCATGGTGATCGTGCCCACCGTGTGCGCCACCGACGCGCCCTGCTCCTCTTTGAGCGTCATGTATACCGACGAGGGCGTATTTGACGCCTACCTCTTCCTGGATAACTGCCCCAATGTGGTCATCGTGGACAGCGAGATCATCGCCAGGGCCCCGGCTCGCCTGCTGGTAGCCGGAATGGGCGACGCCATGGCCACCTATTTTGAGGCACGGGCCTGCCGCGCCTCCGGCAGCAACAATCAAGTGGCCGCCAAGCCTACCCGCACCGCCACCGAAATGGCGGCGCTGACCTGGAAGTACCTTCAGACCGACGGCGCAAAGGCCAAGATGGCCGTGGAGGCCGGTGTGGTCACCCCGGCGCTGGAGAACATCATCGAGGTCAACACCTACCTCTCCGGCGTGGGCTTCGAGAGCGGCGGTCTGGCCGCGGCCCACGGCATCCAGAAGGGCTTTACCGTGATCCCGGAGCTGCACGAGGCGTACCACGGCGAAAAGGTAGCCTTCTGCACCCTGACCCAACTGATCCTGGAGAACGCGCCCACCGAGGAGATCCGCTCCGTGCTGGACTTCTGCCTGAGTGTGGGGCTGCCGGTCTGCTTTGCCGACCTGGGCTACGAGGCCGTGGACGCGAAGGCTGTCCGCCGGGCGGCGGAAAAGGCCTGCGTCCCCGGCTCAACCATCCACAACCTGCCCTTTGAGGTCACCGCCGACATGGTGGCCGACGCCCTGCTGGCGGCAGACACCATGGGCCGGGTCTATCGCGCTGAAAAGTGATCGCATCTGCAGCCGGTGCCAGTCCTTCTCTTTCCTTGTTTCCCTCTCTTCCGATTTTATGGTACCTGTCACCCTTTCGGCACTGGCCGCAGCGATAATTTTTCAAGACATTTCCCGCTGCATAATCATCAAAAGCATACCCCCCGATCCAGTCGTCGTAACATTCACCATCAATGAATGCCGGACGGTTTTTCACGATATTCTTTGCAATGATCTCATAGCTATAGGCACATGAAAGAATAGCCGTTAAAATTTTTGCTTCGCCTTCCTCATAAGGCACACGGAGCATATAAGAGGTGTAGGAAAGGTTATCGAGGGAACGGGGAGTGGTCTCGACTTCTTCCTGCGTTACGCCCAGTCGGGCCAAATAGCCGTCATGTACATCCAGCTCGCCGTTCATCACAGGGATTTTGCCAAAAGATTTGGCATAGTCCTCAAGATGCAGACAGTCCTGAATGATACAATATACTATGATGCAAAAAACGTGGTGGTTGAGCTGGATGTGTACTCGCAAGAAATATTACCGATATATGGAGACAGCCCTTCAGCATCGCCGAAGGGCTGTTTTCTCATATCACGCCAAGTGTTCGCAGCGCAAATATCCACAATGTCATGGAGCCAACAGCCAGAACCTCGCTAACTACCAGAATGCCCGCACCCAACTCCGCGTCACCGCCGATCTTTTTGGTCATCACATACACGTTGGATGCCGACGGTGCGCCCAGCATTACGAAGGCTACCACGATCTGGGGCGCCGTGCAGTGCAGTACCCAGATGAAGAAGGGGAGCAGCAGGAGCGGCTGCAAGATCAGCTTATACAGGCAGGCCAGCAAAAGCTCGCGCTTTTTGGTATGCAGCACCTGCACACTCATGGACGCGCCGATGATCAGCAGCGCCATGCCTGTGGAAACACCACCCAGATAATTCATGGTGGTGGACACGGTTTTCACGATGGGGATCTGCCAGATGGAGAACGGAATCGCCGCCAGGACGGCCACCAGCATGGGATTGGTGATGAATTTCTTCAGGAATTCCCAGGGGCCGGTCTTTTTCTTCTGGTCGCCTGTAGCCGTCAGCACCAGCACTGCGCAGATGTTATACAGTGGCACTAGGACCACCAGTACCTGTGCGCCTACCGAGTCGGCACTTTTGCCGATGATGCTCTCCGCCAGTGCCAGACCGATGTAGACGAAGTTTCCCCGGAAGGCGCCGTGGACAAAGGTGCCTACCTGGCTCTGGTCCCGGATGGTCAGCCGGGCAAAGCCCCACGCCAGCAGGAAGCCCACAACAATGGAAGCCGCGGTGCTCAGCACGAAGCGCATATCCGCTACCTCACGGATGTTGGAGCCTGCCACGCTCTGAAACAGCTTGAGGGGCAGACCGATGTAATACAGATATGTACTGACCTGGTCGACAAAGGTGTTGTCGATCACGTTCTTTCGTTTCAATATGGCACCTGTTGCCATCACCAGAAACAGCGGCAATGTGTTCTGGATGCTGAAGATCAGATTATCAAGCATCTTATATACCTCATCTGTCGGGCGGTTCTCCTTTTGACCGATATGGTTCAGGCGAACGATACCGGGTACCGTTCGCCTGAACCGGGGGATTTATGAGGAGAGGATGGAAGAGATCAGAGGTTTCTTTCCTTATAGGTGTCGGCCATCAGGTTCACCACGGTGCTGTAATCGTCGCCGCCGTGGCCTGTCTCGATGGCATGACGCCAATAGTCATAGGTGGCGCGGGTGATGGGCAGGTCAAAGTTCAGACTGTTGGCCTTGCGCATGACCAGGCCGATATCCTTTCCCACCGTGTCAAAGGTGGCACCGGCATCATAGGTGCCGGACAGGATGAATTCAGGGAAGCGAACCTCGGTGGCGTAGCTTCTGGCATTGCCGATATTGAATACGTCGATCATCGCCTTGGGGTCGATGCCCAGCGTTACGCCGAGATCGTATGCCTCGCAGGAGGCCAGGAAGGTGGAGTGGGACAGCTGGTTGTGGATCAGCTTCATATAGTGGCCGCTGCCAGAAGGGCCCAGATAGAACAGCGCCTTGCTGATTTTCTCTAGGATGTACTTCACCTCTTCGAAGGCTTTCCGGGTACCGCCGCACATAATGACCAGCTCGCGGTTATGGGCGCCGATCCGGCCACCGGTCATGGGGCAGTCCAGATATTCCACGCCGTGCTCACCCAGCATCTTTCCGATGGGGACGGACTTCTCCGGATCGCTGGTGGTCATATCGATGAGAACCTTCTGACCGTTGATCCCCTCTATCATGCCCTGAGGCTGATGCAGTACGATTTCCAGACCCTTGGTGTCGTTCATTACGTCCAGGATCACGTCGCAGGATTCCATCAGCTCCTTGCCGGTGGCGGCAATCTTCATGCCCTTCTCCCGCAGCTCCTCCAGAACGGCCTGATTCTTGTCAAAGGCCATGACCTCAAAGCCGGATTCCAGCAGGTTCAGGGCGATCTCCTTACCCATAAGGCCAACGCCTACAACGCCAAGTTTATGTGTCATATTTTTTGCTCCTTTTCACGATTGGATGGATTCTTCTTCCGCCTTTACAGCAGATGGGGCAGCCAGGTGCAGAAGCCGGGCACATAGGTGATCAGGATCAGCACGATGAACGAGATTGCCAGGAACGGCAACGCTTCCTTGACCTGGGTGGCAAAGGAGGTGTTGGTCATGCGAGCCGTCATGAACAGGCTGACTGCCACAGGGGGCGTCAGAATGCCCAGATTCAGGTTGAACACCACCAGCAGGCCGAACTGGATCAAGTCGATGTTATAGGTCTGTGCCAGCGGCAGCCGCGGCGATGATCATCGCCGCGGCTGGCGCCATCAGCATGCCCATGATCAGCAGGAAGATGTTGATGAGGATCAGCAGCACGAACTTGCTGACCTGCATGTCAGTAATGAACTGCACGATGGTCTGAGGCAGCTGCAGGCGGGTCAGAATATACGCCAGAAAGCTGGACGCGCCGATGACCATGCACACGTTGGCCGTCTCCTTGATGGCGCTTACCAGACTGCTGTTCATCTTGGAGAAGGGGACCTTCTTGATCAGGCAGAAGATCAGTGCGTAGATGGTCACGATACCGGCGGACTCAGTGACGGTGAAGATGCCGGCGGTGATACCTACCACGATGATCACGGGGATCATCAAGGCCGGCAGTGCCGTCACAAAGGAGCTGCCGATCTGTCGAGCCGAGCAGGCCTCATGCTTAGGGAAGTTCCGCTTGGAGGCGGTAATGCGCACCACCAGGATAAACGTGATGGCGGACAGAATACCGGGGGTCACGCCCGCCATGAACAGGTCGCCGATGGACAGGCCCGTCTGACAGCCGTAAATTACAAGCAGGATACTGGGCGGGATAATGGGGCCCAGGCTGCCTGCCGCCGCGATGATGGCGCCGCTGAAGCCGGAGCCGTAGCCTTCCTTTTTCAAAGCCGGGATCAGGATAGAACCCAGAGATGCGGTGGATGCCACGGCGGAGCCGGAGATGGCGGCAAAGAAAGCGCCGGCGGCGATGGACACGATGCCCAGACCACCCTTGAATCGGCCGAATAGGGAGTTGCAGAAGTTGATGAGCTTCTCCGTCAGGCCGGAATCGGTCATCAGATTGCCCATGAAGATGAACAGCGGGATGGCGATCATGGTAAAGGAGTTCAGGCCCACAAAAAGCTGCTGCGCCATGACCACGATATTCAGGTTGCCCAGTCCGATCAGTCCGGCCGCGCCCATGGCAAGGGCCAGAGGAACGCCCAAGAACATAATGACCAGGAATGCAATCAATACAGTCGCCATTATTCCTCACCCTCCTCTTTCTTTTTCGGCTCCTTATCGCCTCTGACCAGGCTGATAACAGACTGTACGGCATTGCTGAGCTGGAACAGACACATCATGCCGAAGGAGAAGACAATGCCGATATAGATCACACCGCGGCGGATCTTCAGGCCGCCCTCAAAGATGGCCCAGGTATTGGTGACCTGCAGCAGGCTGGAATACATCCAGAAGGCGGACACTGCAATAGAGATCAGGTCACACACCAGCTGTAAAGTATAGTAGGCACGTCCCTTCAGATGGTTCTGCAGCAGATCCACATTCAGGGCGTTGCGGTCACGCACCACCACGGTGCAGCCGAACACTGTCAGCCAGATAAAGGAGATCTGAGACAGAGGTTCCGACCAGGAGGTAGGGTTATTTAGAACACGCCGTGCTATTACTTGCACAGCCACGGCCACGATCAAAAAGGCCATGATCACAATGCAGCACCATTTAAGGATATCCGACACGATATCCAGTGCCGCGGTAAACGGATTCTTTTTCACAGATTTTCCTCCTAACACAAGGGGTGGAACTTAGCTGTGGGCCGCTTCCTTCATGGCCGTGGCATACTTGGCCAATTCGGGATACATCTCGGCATAGCTGCCGTAAGCGGCGGTCTCCCAGGCACTGTAGTCGGGATACACGATCTTGCAGCCTGCATCCTCAAACACCTTCAGGGCGTCAGCGTCCTGCTGCTCCACCTGATCGGCCAACCATGTGCCGCATTCGGTGGCAGCCTTGTCAAAGGCCTCCTGCACATCGGCAGGCAGTTCGGTGTAGTACTTGGTGGGCACCAGAATGGCATAGTTGGCCGCGCCGTGGTTGGTCATCATCACGGTCTTGGTGACCTCCTGCAAGGCCATGCTGGCGGCGGTGGACATTTCGATCTCCATGCCTTCCACAACATTCTGGCTCATAGCGGTATAAACCTCAGAGGTGCTCATGGGGGTGGGAGCAACGCCCATGCAGGTGAAGCAGTCCAGCACCGGCTGAAGACCGGCCACACGCAGCTTGCAGCCCTTCAGGTCGTCGATGGTCTCGGCGTCAAAATTCACGAATGTCTGGCGGATGCCCTTATACATGGGAGCCAGCAGCGTGAAGCCGGTCTCCTCGGACACCTTGGTCAGCCATTCTTTACCTGCATCGGAGGCGTAGGCCTTTTCAAATTCTTCACGATTGGTGAACATATAGGGCCAGGAGTCCACAGCGGCGTATTCAGAGATACTGGACAGCGCCGTGGTGGAGATGATCTGGAAGGTGGCGGTGCCCACCTGTTGCTGTTCGATGATCTCTGCCATCGCGCCCAGCTGGCCCGCGGGATAGACAGTCACGGTATACGCGCCCTTGGTGTACTCGGCGACCTTCTCGGCAAACATCTTGGCGCACTTGTCCTCCATGCTGTCGGTAGCAAAAATGTGGGCGAATACCAATTCAGTGGAATCTCCGGTGTTGCTGCCGTCGCTGTTGGGAGTGGTGTTTCCGCCGCCGCAGGCCACCAGGCTCAGAGCCATGACCAGCGCCAAGATCAGGGACAATGTCTTTTTCATAATATTCTCCTTTTATACAGTCAAATAAATGTGATCCGGTTTCTCTTAATAGCCCTTATAGACGGGGGCGCGGTTCTGCTTGATGGCGTAGTCCGCTTCCTTCACGTCCTCGGTGGTCAGCAGGGTGATCAACTGACCCTTGCCGTACAGAACGGCCTGCTCCAGGTTCATGTTCACCATATTGTAGTAAGCTTCGCGGCCCAGAGAGGCGGCCACACCGTTGTAGGAGGCCAGCATCTCCGCAAATTCAATGGCGGTATCCAGCACTTTATCCTGATCCACCACACGGTTGACCAGATGCCACTCCTTTACGGTCTCGGCATCGACCAGCTGGCTGGAATAGGCCAGCTCAAACACCAGCTTCTTGGGCAGCGCCTTCATCACGATAGCCAGGGCCAGCATGGGGAAGTTGCCGCGGGACAGTTCAGGCAGGCCGAACTTGCAGTCCTTGCCCACGATGGCGATGTCGCAAGACTCCATAATGCAGAAGCCGCCGGCCACTGCGTTGCCGTTGACTGCGGCAATCACGGGCTTGGAGCACTTGTAGATCTCCAGCTGCAGATTGCTGAAGGCGTCGGCAAAGCCCTTCACATCCATGGTCAGGCCGTCGGGGAAGCCATTCATGCGGCCGCCGGTGCAGAAAAAGTCTCCCTTGCCGGTAATGATGATGGCCGCGATGCCGCTGTCCGCCTGTGCGTCGTGCAGGGCGTCAATCATCTCCGAAAGCGTCTCACGGTTGACCCGGTTGTTGTCCTGTACCTGGTCGATGGCGATGATGGCGACTTTGTTTTTCTTCTGATACTCGATGCATTCGTACATGGCGTTCTCTCCTTAATAACATTATTCCAGCCCGTAGAAAGCACGTGCTTCCTCGGGAGTGGCTACTTCTTTGTTCAGTCCCTCAGCTAGGCGAGCCACCCGGGCGATCAGCTGGGCGCTGTCCTTGGCGAATACGCCAGGACTGTAATAAATGGAATCCTCCAGGCCGGTGCGGACGTGGCCACCCAGGGCGATGGCCATGGCGGCAATGGCCGGTGCGGAATCTCCGCCGCGGGTCACGGACCAGTGCCAATCCTCCGGAAAATATCCGATGATGGTCAGCAGTTTTTCCGCGTATTCCCGAAAGCTTCTGCCGCACTCCGACTGGTCGAACACCACGTTTACGAACACCGGCGCCTTTACCAGACCGGCGGCTACATAGCCCTTCAGCTTTTCCGCCATCTCTGCGGTAAATACCTCAAAGATCGGCTTTATGTTGTATCTGGCAAACAGCTCAAACATCAGCGCTGTCTCTTCTTCATCACTTTTCAGGTTGAAGGAGGCACAGTCGGGACGCAGCTGCAGCATGGGCTCCAGCAATTCTGCTACACGGCCTTCGATGGCGCCGACGGACATCTCTAGCACCACCTTGGGATACTTTTCCCGATAAGCGTTCAGCAGCGGCACAAAATACTTGGGATCTCGGGTCTGACATCCGTTTTCATCCCGGGAATGAATGTGCATCACCGACGCGCCTGCCTCGATAGCGCCCAAGCCGTGGGCGATGATCTCATCCGCTGTCAGGGGGATGTATGGCGTGTCCTTGCGCATCCAGAGGTTTCCGTTGGTTGCCGCGGTTAAAATGACCTTGTTCATGTTCTTGCACCTCAACTTATCTCGGTTTTCCTGCGTCAAAAACGCTGCGTTTACTTTTGCACCGTGAAGCGTCAGCTCCTTAACACACCCCCTATGTTCGTCTATTTGTACAGAATAGTCAAGTTAAAATAGCGTCTATATGAACGATTTGCACACACCGCTTTTGCGAAATAAAAATATTTGCAGAATTTTCCGGATTTGCGATGTTGCCTTGACACTTTTGCAAATTTGTGCAATACTCGATTCAGAAATACGAAGGAGGGCCTGTTATGGACACCGAAGCTCTGCGGCTGAATGTACCGTCAGAATCGCAACCCAGCCACGATCTGCTCTTCAATATTCAGTATCTTTACTCAAAGATGCCCAAAACCTTCCGGAAAATTTCCGACTATCTGCTGTCCCATCCCATGGATGCTGAGCGCTATTCCATCACCCAACTGGCAGGAAAGATCGGCACCAATGCCTCCAACATCACCCGCTATTGTCAGGCGTTCGGTTACAGCGGTTTTGCGGAGTTTAAGTATCGCTTTGGGCTTTCCTACAAAAATCTGGAACAGAATTTGGTGGATTTTCAGGCGGATGATTCCGTTACCGCCATCAGCCGGAAGCTGTGTAATCTGTACGCCGGCGTATTTGATGACGCGCTGCTCCGCTTGAATCCCGACGTGGTGAAGTCGGCTGTTACCGCCATTTATAACGCCAGTGTGGCCAACCGGCGCATTTGCCTGTTTGGCACTGGCGGCTCCAGCTATTCCGCGCAGATGGCGGAGCTGATGTTCATGCAGGCGGGAATCAACTGCACTGCCTATATCATCCCACAGCTGGCTGTTACTGCCATGGCACAGCTTCAGCACGGCGATGTAGCGGTGTTTCTCTCATCCTCCGGCAACGCCGTTACCACCATCGATTGTATGCGCCGGGCCAAGGAGTCTGGCGCCACCACCATCGGCATTACCTGTGACAGCGGTTCCTTGCTGGGTAAGGGGGCAGATATCAAGCTGTGCTATCCCTGTGGTATCAAAAATGATATCCGGCTATTCCCTATGCTGAAGATCTCCGAGCTGGCTGTGATCAGTATGATCCAGCTATGTGTAATGCTGCGGGGGCTGTCCCACGATAGCCGCCTGCTGGTCAACACACACGAAAGCTTTTTCAATGCCAAAAACGTTTATTAAACGCGATTTCAACTCCCATTATTTACCATCAAATGCAGTGGCCGTCAACAGTCAAAAGTAAGCGTCAAACCTACCCGCGTATAGAAAGGCCGCCATCTCAGCTGTTGCTCATCGAGATGGCGGTCAATTATTTTTGAGTCATATAGCATTCTTTCGGGGCATTTGCAGGAAGCAGCTTTTCAGCCCATGCCTCATCCGTTTTACTCAGTCCCGGCGCATTTCGCAGAACCCAAAGCAGATAGCGGTACGGATCAAGGTCATTCTCCTTCGCCGTTTCCATCAGGCTGTAGATCATGCTGCTAGCCTGTGCGCCGCCCGGCGTATTGGCAAACAGCCAGTTCTTTCTGCCCATCACAAAGGGCTTAATGCTGCGCTCGGCACGATTGTTGCTCAGCTCCAGACGGCCATCCTCCAGATACCTTGTCAGATACGACCACTGCTCCAACAAGTAATAGATGGCCTTCCCCAGCGCAGATTTTGGCGCTGTTTTCGCCTGCATCTCATTTGCCCATGACAACAGCGCGTCTAAAACAGGCTTCTCCTGTTCCAGCCGCTTTTCATACCGTTCCTCCGGCGTCAGCTCCGCAAATTCCTGCTCCAGCTTGAAAAGCTGCGAACAATAGCATTCGCCCATGGCCGCGGGAGAATCCTTCCGTTTCTCTTGCGGCAGGGTGCCCAGTGCCTCGTCAAATTTTCGCCGCGCATGTGCCCAGCAGCCCACCACACGGATGTTCCCCGGCAGTCTGTGGTATCCCTGGTATCCATCCGCGTGCAGCCAGCCCGAGAAGCCTTGCAGGAAAGCTTCCGCATGTTCCGCTTTTCGGGTGGGCTGGTACTCATACAGCACAATGGCCTGTTTTGCGCAGCCGCTGGTGCGGTACAGCCACATGTAGGACTTGCTGGTGGAGGAACGTCCCGGCTCTTTCAGCACCTGCAAGGTCGTCTCATCAGCGTGCAGCACCGGCTCCCTGCAGAGCTGCTCATGCAGCACATCATAGACCGGCCGCAGCCATTTCTCCGAGACGTTCAACAGCCAGTTGGCCATGGTCTGCCGGGACAGCTTCAATCCCTGACGATTGAATTCCTGTTCCAGCCGGTACAGCGGGGAGTACATGACAAACTTCTGCGTTGCCAGATAAGCCACTGTCTCCGCGGAGGCAAAGCTGCCGGGCAGCAGCGCAGGCTCTTTCGCTGCCTTTACAATGTTGGCCTCGCCAGTCTCCTGCTCGCAGTTCTTACAGGCGTAGGTGTAGTATACATCCTCGCGTACCCAGAACTTTGCCGGCTTCATCTGCAGTGTTCTACGAACCTCCTTGCCGATCTCCACCATCTGACTACCGCAAGCAGAGCAGATCCGCTCATTCTCGGAAAGGCGGTGCTCCACTACCTCGGTGGGAGTACCCTCCGGAACGACCTCCAGCACATTGCCAGACTGCCGCTTGCGCTCGTGGGCCTTCACGGCGATCTGCTTCTCTGTGGCGGCCTTGGTGCCAAAGGCATAGGCCTCCAGCTCGTTGTAGGTCAGGCTCAGCTGGTCCATGACCATCTGTCCCGCCTGCTCCGAGGAGCGGCCAAACAGCTTCTTCTTGGACAGCTTCAGCTGCTCCAGCAGCCACTCATTTTGCAGTGTCAGGCTGGTAATGACCTGGGCCTGCTCCTGTAACCGCTTATATTCCGCACGGGAAATGGTCACCATTTCCTCCGTGTTGCTTGTCTGTATTTCTCTGTTTTTCATGTAAACATTATACCACAGAACTCAGCAAAAAGCCAGTGTTTTCAATGGTTTCCACCTATTTCCCTGCTCAGACAGTAGTCAATCCCGTTACCGGGCGGTGAGCCTTCGGCTGCTCGATCTGCAACCCCTCCATGAGCCAGCGGTACTGCTGCGGCGTTAAAGTCTTCACCTCGGATTCCGAGCGCGGCCACTGATATACGCCCTGCTCCAGCCGCTTATATAGCAGAATGAAGCCGTCCCTTTCCCAGTACAGCCCTTTAATGCGGTCTCGCCGCCGCCCACAGAACAGGAACAGGGTGTTGGTGAACGGATCCAGCTCGAATTGCTGGCAGACCAGCTGGGCCAGGCCGTCTATGCCCTTGCGCAGATCTGTGTAGCCGCAGGCAATATAGACTTTATCTGCGCCGGTGAAATCATTCAGCATAGGCGCAGAAGCTCCACCAGCAGTCTCAGCTGTTCCGCGTTACAGCCGGGGTAAATGTCCAGACTGGCCTTCCCGATATGCAGTGTGGCGAAACGTTCCGCAACGTTGCGTGATACCTGCATCGGTGCTGGTAACTCCGCAAAGGTCACAGCCGTTGATGGCGGTGTTCTGTTTCTCCGCACTCCTGTCAACAGTTCACGCTCCCAACGGTAATAGGTGGCTGTCGTAACACCCCGCTGCCGACACCATTCGCTTACGGAGAGACCGCTGCCCCTGCATTCCTGTATAGACATGCTCCATTCCTGTTTCTTGGCTTCATGTTTCAGTTCATTGCTCGTCATTTACTTCACACCCTGAACGTTATAGTGGTGGGAAGTTTCACAACTCCCCACCACTATTGTCCCATGTGTGTCCAGCCGTCTTTAGTTTTGACGGTTACTCGGAAACCATTTGGTTTCCGAGGACTTTTTGTGCCTTTGCAGCGATGCTTCCCCAAACGCTTATTGCAGCAGCAGAAGGCTGAACACCAGCGTGAACAGGGCCACCGTTTCGATAATACCGATGACAATGAAGTAGTTGGCCGTGCCCTTTCCGGTCTCGCCCAGCGCGTCGGCGGAAGCGGCGGCAACCTTGCCCTGGAAGAAGGCGGACAGGCCGATAGCCAGACCCGCGAAGATGCCGGTGAACATGGCCAGCGCCGCGTTACAGCCACCCTCCACGGCGCTGCGGATGAAGTTCATCAGCAGGAAGCCATAGATGGTCTGGGTCAGCGGTGCGCCGGAGAAGGCCACCATAATGAAGGGGGCGGGCTTGCCGTTGGCGTAGCATTTCTTCCACGCACCCACAGAAGCCTGAGCGGCAAAGCCGGAACCGAACGCGGAGCCCATGGCGGACAGGCCCAGAGCGCACGCCATACCAATAAATTCGATACTCATAATTGTTCTCCTATCCGTTTATTTTTTGATGTTATCGCGTTTCTTAAAAGGATCGTAAGCAATACCGGCCCACTCCATCCCCAGCTGGCCGGAAAACTCCAGCAGATTCAGGCGGACGCCGTGCACCACCACAGACAGCAGGCCCATGACGATGTTCAGCCCATGGCCGATCAGCAGGATCAGGATGGCGGCGATGACCAGCGGCCCCTTGAAGCCGAAGGCCATGTTGTTGAAGCTCTGGGCAATGGCCAGCGACGCCATGCCCACGGCAAACAGGCGGATATAGCTCATGATGTTGCCGAAGGCGCTGATGGTGTTCAGGAACACCGTGAACGCGTTGCCAAGGCCCGCCTTCAGCCCCTGACCAAAGGTCTTGTCCGGCGCCATGCCGCCGAAGCACACCACCAGCAGGAAGCCCGCGATGACCACGCAGGCCACAGGGATCAGATTCACCTGCTGGCCGATGACCAGATACAGCACCACGAAGTACAGCGCGTCGATGGCGGCCAGCCAGCCCAGATCGGCGATCCAGCTGAGGTCTTTCTCCTTCAGCTTGCGCCGGATGTTCATGACGCAGGCCAGAGACAGCTGCACCGTGCCCAAGATGAAGCAGAACTTCATGATGGTGTTCTGCTGGGTGGTGGTGGAGACGTTGAAGTACGCCGGGTAGTTGGCAAAGGTGGGGATCACCAGCCGTTTCAGGAAGGGTATCTCCATGGCCTGCTCCAGACCGAACCATGTGCCGGTCAGCGCGCCCCATAGGATGGTGGCGATGGACAGCACCCACAAAAGCTGCACGGCGGTGGAGGCTTTTTTATTCTTCACCGTCATGGCCAGCGCCGCCAGCAGGAACAGGCACCCGTACCCGGCGTCGCCGATGATCATGGCGAAGAACAGTGTGAAAAAGCCCAGAAACCAGAAGGAAATATCGTACTCCCGATAGCCGGGGACAGTGCCCAGAATGTCGAACACCGGAATCATCAGCCGCGTGACCTTGTTGTACTTCACCTTTGTGGGCACCTTGTCATCGTCGGCGGCAGGCTCCTCCATGGCCCATGCCCAGTGCGCCTCGGCAGCGGCCTTCTTGAAGCCGTCCACCTCCGCCGCCGGGAGATAGCCGCTGAGCCACACCAGCCCGTCCTGACTTTGGGACGTGTTGCTGACGGCGGAATACTCGACGGCGTTCTGGGTCTTGAGCAGTTGGTCGCGGATGCTGGGCAGGTGCGCCGCCGCTTGCGTCAGGAAGGCTTCGCAGTCCGCCAGCGCCTTGTTGCAGCTCTGCTGCTCCTGCTCCAGCTCGTCCAGCCCCTTGTCGGGAACGGGAAACTCCGTGGCGGAGTATCGGCCGGGCAGAGGTGCGAAGGCCGCCAGCGTAGGCATCTTGCCTACCGGAGCCAGCCGCACGAAGCGAACGTCGGGATCGGCCTCCAGGGCGGCCATGGTCTTTTTGTCAGTGCGGTAGATGTGGATCTCCCAGCCCTGTTCCTTCAGCTCCCGCAGCTCCGCCGGAACGAACCGGCCCCATTCGGCCAGCTTTTCCGCCGCCGCATGAGCGGCGGCCTGCTGCTCCAGCAGCGCCTTTTTGCGCTCCATGCAGTCGGACAGCTGCTGATAAAACGCTTCAAATTCACTATCGGACAGCACCGTCATCTCCTGCTTGGCCTTGGGATATTCCTGCAGCGTCATCTCCATGCGGGACAGCCGGGCAAAGCGCTCCAGATACTGCTGGTCGGCGCTGGCCTTTTCCGCGAAGTGGACAACGCCCAGCTCCCGCAGCTTATCCAGCAGCGCTGTTTTTTCCGAGGCGGCCGCCACAATGTGGACGACCTTCATTTTTTCGATCATCGGCCCACCTCCTGCAGCTTCTTCTT
>OIWT01002276.1_pt1 | contig 20258 bp, 39 predicted proteins | sample 1587701 | NCBI WGS metagenome assembly OIWT01 (sample SAMEA3888904, study PRJEB22519) | human gut metagenome | biome: human gut; feature: human-associated habitat; material: faeces | place: Denmark | collected 2009
GGGGTAGAAGATCCGGAAGCAGTACCAGCAGCCGCTGCACCTGTTCGCGCAGCAGTTGGCGAAGCAGATGGCGCAGTCCTTCGGACGCGACTGTCTGGCTGCCTCCGCCTTCGCCTCCAGCGAGGTGCCGCAACTGGACTCCACGGCGCTCACCGACTCCATCATCAAGGTGGTTGTGGGCTGGGCGTGTGAAGCGTAGGCGTGGAAGTACTACCGCATGCTACTGGACCGGCTAGAAGCCATGTACGCCAAGGAGCGCGGGACCAATATCCTGGGGGTTTTTGGCAGGCGCCCTTCACTGCACATCCTCTGCTGAGCGTGGCGGTCGACACGCACCCGCTCTTCTCGCACGCCATGACCCAACCCTCTGAAGCAGTCATGGACAATGACAGTTTGCCACAAGCCGGGACGGTTTCCGATCCCAAGAAGGCCATTCGCGTGCCGGCCGACGCCTTCCACGCCTCCGACTCCGCCGCGCACGGGATTCCGCACGACAACCGGTGCGCGCAGTCCTCGACGCTACTAGGGTCGCACGCCATGCCGGCAGACATGGAGGAGCCGCGCGAGGGCGAGGGCACACAGCTGGGTCTGATGATTGGGAACCAGCAAAACACGTTGATGGACTTCGCGCTGAATCCGTCGATGCAGCGCGGTGCGGGCGAGGGGAACCCCCCACAATTCGAGGCGTCGGTGTATGACTCGATGATGAACGGGGATGCGGGCAACGAGGCGTTCATTGACGACGGGACGAATCTGATGGCGGTGATGACACACCCGGAGGAGCCCCGCGAGGGCCAGGCGGGTATGGAGGTGTTGAGCAGTGATGAGAACCACCCGGAGGAGGAGAGTCACATTCTGGTGGGCGTGGGCGTGCGGCGTGAGGCGTAGTCGTCGAACCTGATCGTGAACGCGCAGTCGACGATCAAGAAGGGGAAGCGGTGCCCGGTGTGTCTGCACCGCTGCGGCAACAGCTCGAAGACCTGCTCGGTGTGTCACACGGCGTTCAAGCCCGTGGACTCCAGCACCAAGCGGTACCGCTGCGACTACGAGGGCTGCAATAAGACGTTCCGATACGAAAGTCAGCTTGTGGCGCACATCAAATCCCACCAGCACATCAAGGCACTTTTCCCGTAATCTCCTTACCACTAGTCCTTCGCCTGCTCCATCTGTCCCAAGAAGTTCAGCACGCAGAGCTCGCTCCACTGTCACATGCGCATCCACACCAACGACAAGCCCTACATCTGCGACGTGGAGGGCTGCGGCAAAGCGTTCCGCACCGCCACGCAGCTCAAGCAACACAAGCGACTTCACACGGTGCGTGTGTGGCGGCGGTGTAACGCCTAGGGCGAAACGCCGTACAAGTGCACCTTCCCCGGGTGTACCGCCTCCTTCCGCACGAAGCGCATGTTGGAGCCGCACCTGCGCAGCCACACGCACGAGTGCGTCCAGCTGGAGAGCGTCACGCGTAGGCCCAGTCCGCACAAGTGCCAGGTGCCCGGCTGCGGCAAGGTGTTCGCCTACCGGTCAGGCCTCATGTCCCATATCCACTCCGTTCACGACCAGCGGATGCCCATCCGCTGTCCGGAGAAGAGCTGTCGCAAGTCCTTCGTCAGCAACTCGCAGATGCGGGAGCATTACGAGCGGGTGCACCGAAACCAACCGCAGGCGCAGCTGTTCGACGCTGCACACCTGCCGCAGACCATCCAGTCGATGCAGCTCCCCATGATCACGATGGACAACCTGAACCGGCCGATGATCTCCCCCGTCCAGCAGCAGCAGCAGCTCCTTCTCCCTACCATGGCGGCGCGTGGAGGTAATGCACTTAGCGATATCCCTATGATTCCCGAAATGAATTCGGGCCAGCCCAAATAAAGAGCGTGTTTGTTGTGACCCACTCTCCTCTTTCCGTGCGTAAATGCCGAGGATGAGAGAATGATATCGGTGATTCAAGTGCACCAGTGAAGGACAGCAAACAAGAAAGCGACTTTAGCTCAGTGGTAGAGCATTCGATTGCAGATTGAGAGGTCGCCGGTTCAATCCCGGCAGGTCGCTTTTTTATCCCTATTTGTCTCCGTTTTTCCGCAACTGTTTCCTTTTCCCGTGGATTTGGGAAGAAGATAGGGTGGGCATGAACCCGGGAAGGCCTCAGTGAATTGCAGAATTCGACTGGTGTCCAAGCCATGGGGAACTGTGCAGCGGTAAGCAGTCGTAGACGGCGTAAGGCGATCATCAATGTGATAAAATCGTGATACAGCCTAATGCGTAGTATGGACTGACGAGTCTGGATCTGAGTCGCCACATCGACTACACGGAGTACATTTACCACATGACGAGTGACGCGAGCGACATGTACATATACAAGGACGAGGAAGAGGAAGAGGCCCCGATCATCGAGGCGTTCCCGTCGTTTTTGGTGCAACTCACCAACCTCAGGGAACTGAACATTTCGTTTCAGTTTATGAAGGAGATTCCGGATGATGTGGCCTACCTCTCGAACCTGCGTGTGCTCCGTTGTTCCGAAAACAAGTGGCCGTTGGCGGTGGTAGTGATGCCTAGAATTGCGTCGATCACGCCCAAGATCGCTCGCCTCACGAAATTGGAGGTGCTCGACTTCCACAACAACTGCCTAGTGTACGGGCTACGGTTTGTTTGCATGCTAGGTCGCTTCCGGAGGAGCTGTTCAGTCTTCCAACCCTGCTGTCTCTGGACATCAGCGGCAACAACATCACGCACATCTCGAACGCGATCCGCAACCTCATCACGTTGAAGTGCTTGAACATTGCGGACAATCGCATCGAGTCCTTCCCCTACGCGATTGGCTTCATTCCGTGTCTGCGGGTGATCCATTGCCAGCGGAACCCCTTCCAGGACATCGAGATGTCGATGCTCTCGGGGTCTTCGGAGGACGCTCTCCACTTCATCCACGCGTACGTCTCCAGCCACAAGGAGGAGGTTGTTGTGGACGACGAGGTGGATCCGTCATCCGAGCAGTGCGCATCATCATTCCGCCTCACTCGCAGCTACACGCCCTACTACGACTCCTTCGTGAAGGGCAGCACGAGCACGCACTACCGCTCCAAGAAGCAGCCGCGCAGCAAACCCGACCCGAATCGCAGCACCAAGTTCCATATCCTCCCCACGCCCCTCCTGCTTCCTTCACCTCAGTTTACTCCGACACGCACTACTTCATTCGATACGCCGTCGCCGACGAATCCCCCAAACCCCCGCTTCCCGAAGATTCCCGCCAAAGCCCGGTCAGTGACGGCAACCCCGACGAAGTGGAAATGACCGAGATTCCGCTTTCTCTCTTCGCCTTCGCCGGAGCAGGCGTGCACGCTGTGCACCTGGGCCCCAAGGACCCCAAGCGTTTCAACGCACAGGTGTTGGCGCAGTGCGTGGCGGGAGTTCTGTACGGGTGCGCCATCGGCGACGCAATTGGGGTCGGGAGCGAGTATATGTCCCCTAATGAGGTGATGACCCATTATCCCTCGCTGGCGGAGCGCGTCCATTTCGAGAGCGCCTCCACGTCGGTTCTGCAGTGCTCCTTCGCTCTGACCAGCGAAGGCTCCATGGTGGAAATCGAATCTCCCTCCATCTCCACGTTGCCGCCCGCCGCCCCGCCGACTCATCCCACGCTCCAGTTCCCCATCCAGTACAGCGAGTTCATCCGAGACAGGCATCGAAGTAGTTGGGGAGTGTGGGCTTCACAGTAGTTCGTTGGGAGACGGGCGACTGGACGGAGAAGACGGATTTGGCGTTCCTTCTTCTCAGCAGTGTCATCCGCGTGGGCGCGAGGACGCGGCGTGAGGCGTAGAAGGGTGTGTTTAACGAGTACTCCTTCGCGGACATCCTGACGCGGTATAAGTACGAGGTCGGCGCATCGGCGCGATGTGATCTGCAGGGTGTCACCTTCTTCGAAGACACTGCGGGATTCGGTCTGGTGAACACGCTGAACATCCTCGCCAACACGGCCAGCTACACGCACAATCCCATCGAATGCAGCGAGGTTCTCGTGCGGACGGCGGATGAGGCGTAGGCCGTTTGGATCGGCGCGAACAAGAACAACCTGGAGAGTCAGTGCATCCCGCACACCTTGTTGCTCTCCGTACGAAACGGTGCGCACCAGTAATGAGTAGATTCTGTTCTTTGACGACGATGCGAAGGTGAGCGAGAATGCCATTGGTTGTTGCAAGACAACGCACGTGCGGATTCGATTATACTATGAGTCCTAGTACGATCTGCGATGCATCGGAATCTGTCTCCTCCTATCTCGCGTCCTCTGCTATACGCTGATGAGTGCGAGCCAGAGAAGAGGATGACGAGTAGATAAGGACGGCGTGCGAGAAAGCAGCGCATCGAGGAAGAACCTGGTGTTCTCCTGTTACTCCAACGTGAAAACGGTGTTCTTTTGAAAATTGCATAACTCTAAGTACTTTTCGGAGCCACAGGCCTCGATGATCATGAAGGAGATTCTGGAGGTGAGCGACGATTGGAACAGTGTTCTGCGCATTGTAGACACCATTCAGGAAGGGGGAATGTGCGAACGCTGACGTCCATTCAGGATGTAGAGGAGAGGTGTTCGAGTGCTGCTTGTACGCACTGTTTTTCTACATCTACGACTACCCGTTTATCAATGCGATGATGCGAGTGGGAGTTGAGACATCTGTTCATCGTAGATCTTCGTGCAGGGAGGGAACAGTGCGGTCAATTGCTGCGTCACGGGTGCATTGATCGGAGCAAAGATTGGCGCAGATGAAGTGGCATTAAGCGCTCCCGTAGGAATGCGCTGCAAAGGATAACGCGTAGTTGCTGGCGAATAACCTGCTTCATCGCGATTATCTGGAGAAGTTTACGAACAGAGTGCTAGATGCGATTCACTTGTGCCGGTGTTTCTTCACAACAAACCAGGTTCCATCTATCGTAGGTAGTTTCCCATGTCATTTATGTGCGCCTTCCACTCGGGAACACGAATCAGCGACTCAATCTGCTGCTTGTTCAGATTCTCTCTGGCCAAATCCTCAAACGACTGCTTCTTGTTGATTATCCGCTGCCGTTTCATTAGCAGCTCCACATCACTGATGTCGATTGTGTCCCGCTTTCCCAGATGGCAGTAATCGTCCAATCGGTCGGCCACCGTCTATACGTCATTCTTCTCTCCTTCTCCGACCTCAAAGAACTCACTCGTGATGGAATTGATTACCGGGAAGATCTCCTTTCCAATTCTCCTCCCGCAATTCGCCGTCACCAACTTCTTCACCAGCGCATACGGAATAATCACATCTCTACTCCTCATTCCCCTCCCTCTCTCTCACTCGTCATTTTTCTGCCCTTTTTTCCTCCCCGCCCGCGAAACGCCCTTCAGCGGGATCCGGAGCTTGGCGTGCAGCGACTGCGTGGGCGGCGGCATCATGCTGTCCTCCAGAAGCGAGGTAGAAGGCTGCAATTGCGAAGGCTCGTCCGGCTGAGAAGAAAGCAGATTGCGAATGGCTGTTTCTTCCTGGGAGGAAAGCGTCTTCGTGGATTCCTCGTCGAAGGAGGCGGGCTCAATGTCCATTTCCTCGTGCATTACCACTTCCTTCTTTGCATCTAATGGCGATTCGGGAGCAGGCGATGGAGAATGAATCAGAGTGCTGCGAGTCGCTTCGTTGATGGCCGAGAGACGCGAAGAGAGATGAGAAAGGGAGTGGTCGGGAGAAGCATCGCCATTGTTGACGCTCCCGGTACTAAGGATAGATGTGTCTGCGGATTTGATTTCACTGATATTTGGAGCAGCCGAGGACGGGCGGAAAAGCGACTTCTCTGCTGCTGATGGGGATAGTCTCTCGGAATCCTGGAACAGTCCCGAATACGTTGCGACACGCTTCGTCTCCGACCGCAGCAGCGACTCGTACTGGGATTCGCGGATGGAACGGCGTCTTCGAGGAACACTCGACATGAACGACGTCTCGTTCGGATTATAAAAGCTCGTGTGAGCCGATTCGTTGCTGAGAATAGAACTCGCATGGATTCCGCTCTGGTTAATGGAGTCCTCCTGGTTGGCGATCATCAACGAATCATCGCCACTCTTCGATGGAGTCGATAACGCAGAAGGCAAAAACGCTTCAGCCTTCCGAAATACTTCTCGAGGCGTTTCCTTTTGCGAATCACTCTCCTCCGCTTGTTTTGCAGGTGTAACGGGAGCCTACACGTCACCACGAAGCAATGAACCAACGATAGAAGCGTGCTTCTTCAAAACCTCCGATTCGCTCGGTACGGACAGGATACTTGTATCACTCAACAGACTACTTGTGGACAACTCGGGGAGATCGCCCTGCACCTCCTTCACCAACCGACGCACATCCTTGTTGTTCTCCATTGTTTATACTACCTATGGATGGACTATTGGAAGTAGTTGCAAAAGGTCCAATATCCAAGCAATGGCGAAAGAAAGAATGTGGTTTTGAATGGATGTGGCTAAGGACCTGTCCATACGATGATAATGATGCTATGAGTGATTTGGTCGTGTTGAACGATGAAGTGCACCATCACGACCTGATTCCCCTTATTCGTATTGTTTTCGACAGTTCGTATGAACAACTCCATATTGAATCAAAATGACCTTGAAACCCATTCTTTTCTCCTGTGAAGGGTGGTCTTGGACACAATGGCTCCAGATCAGCGGGACCAGAATGGGGTGTGGCTTCCCAACACAATCACGAAGGAAGACCTCGAAGTGGCCGATGTGGCAGATGAGATATGCTGGATTTGCAAAACGCCTGGGTGAGTGCACTTGAGGCAATTCATGGATAGAAATCTGCTGTTGTGCGATGGTCCTTGCAAGAGAGCGTTCCACTTCCGATGTCTCATGTTGCGAGTTGTTGCATTCTAAGTAATTAACATTAGAAAGCGGATGTGGGGAGTGGAGAGTGGCTCTGTGACGATTGCTTGAATCATCGCCCCATCTCTGAATCTATATACCTGAAACCAAATAAGGATGAAGTAGCATTGCTTCGTACCTGCAATGGAGGTCATTCACGTGGTAGAGGGCAACTCTCTCCTTATCTATCGCTTTCTCTATGATGCTGCACATAGCACACTGGATGATACCGTATCTGTATACGCCGGAGTGCAGATCCTCCTCGTGTTGAGCGAGATCTCTCAGTCGGCTTCCTATCCCCTGTGCTCCTCCGTGTTCCAATTGCTGCACTTCTGTATTGGCGTGTGTCCAGCGATTTCCTCTCATTCCTAGCGATTGGCTCCCAAACTGAACAAGCCCGTTGTTTTAAACGACCTCAACGATTTTCAAAACTGTCTCGACCTGCTTCAGCTTGTGTATGTGCTCCCGCGCTTCTTCCCTGTAGGGATGTGATGGAAAAGGCGGGCATTCCCCACTCCTTCAAATCCAACCTCCTTTCCCTCCTTCCCACCTTCTTCACCTTCCAGCGTGTTCTTCTTCAAGCCGTGTCCCAGTCCACGGATGCCATTCAGCAATTGGGGTTAATGCGCGTCCTTCTCCTCTCCTCCTATCTGTTGCATCGCGTGGGCTTCTCCTCCTCCATTTCTCTCGTCGATTCCATCGACCTCTCGTTCGCGTAACAATCATCGCTTGCATTCTCCATCAGGTTGGTTCACAAATGGATCGCTTCCCCCGCCTCCCCCGACCTCCTCACACACCTCCTCCGCTTCCTCCAGACCCTCTTTCTCTGCCTCTCCCGCAACGGCGAGCTCCTTCTCAACTGCGATCTCTTTCCCTCTGTTCTTTCCTTCCTTCGCAGCGCGCCCGTTGCCGCCCTCCTCGCTTCGGACGACGCGCGAGTCGCCAGCTGGTACACCGTCGTCTCCACCTATCTTTCCTTCCATCGTGGGGATGAAACGCCCGTACCCCCTGGAGTGCTTCTACCCCCACTCACAAACTGGGACGCGGCCTCCATTCCCATTGGCTGCAATTGTGTTCGCGCCCTGTTCCCTCGTGAGTGCGTCACCAACCCTCTTGTGAGCCTAGTTGGAAAACCGGCTTCGGTCCGTACCCCACAGCAGCCTTCTCTGTGGTGAACAAGTACAACCAGCACCGCAACATCACGCCCACGGCCATCGCCATGTTCCCGCTCTCCATCCTTCGGAACCTGACCGGTCTCTACCTCTCGCCCAATACGCAGTTCCTCAGCGGCACGCTGGTGGCGAAGCAGGCCTGCGCTGAAGCGTAGCTGGACGGGACGTCCTTCGCGGCGGAGCAGAGGCTGAAGGCGCTGCGCGAGCATCTGCACGGACGGGTGGATTTGAGTGCGACGGCGACGAAGGAGGAGAGAAACGTGCTGGGAAGTGTGGACAGAGACGACGTGTTCGTGGAACATAAGGAGAAGCGAAGACAGTTGACAAGGTACGAAGAGACGGAGGAGGAGGTGAAGGAGGAGGAGCGGCGGCAGCGCGTGCACCGGAAGGCGATAAAGCGCGCGGCGAAGCTGAAGTATGTGAGAGGCGTGGAGAAGGGATTTGTGAAGTCCTTCGTGAAGGACGCGGACAGGCTGATCGGCTTTGTGGGGAGAGTGTTGGGCGGTGAGATGTAGCATGACGAGTTTTCGCACAGTGGGGGCTTCTCGGAAGTGAATGTGAATGGGCGTCTCGTCAACATGTACTCTCTGTTTGTAAAGTGAGTGTGGATGGAGATGTTGAGGATAGGGTGCTCGAAAAGGGAGGATTCGCGGAGATTACCGACGATGACTGGAGGAAGGTCGTCCTGTCGCTCGGATTTGAGTCGTGCTCAGAGGAGATTGTGCGCGTGATGAAGGGCAATTATGAAGTGGAACTATTCCCCTTCGAGAAGTGGTGGGTGTTGCGATGTTTTGTTATGTTCAGGCTGCTTCGACGATTGGTACCCACAGCCGGAAAGAGGGCAATGACAGAGCAGATTGAAATGGAGTTGTTGCAAGAAAAGGATGGCAGCTGACAGATGTGACTGCTGTTTGTTGCATGAAAGCGGGACTGGGGGCTTCATCGGGATTGGGAATGAATACGCTCAACAACTGTCCTAAAGATGGAATCACGTGTCTCCGCTTTGCCCCGTCGACCAACACACTAGCCGCTTCCTCTTGGGACTCCGTTTTCCTTGCCTGGTGATTTTGACCGTAGTCACTCAATTTGTACACACTAGAATCGAATGATTGCATTCAGACATATGCGTCAAGAGGACCCGTCCTCTGCTGCGATTTCATGTCAGACACGCTGGCCTGCAGTTCTGGGATGGATAAAGAGATAAAGATGTGCGAAGAAGGAAACTGTCATCAGGAATAGATATGATTTGATGAAATTGAAGCAATTCGTAATTGGTGAAGCAGCCGGCACTGTGAGCTGTTTGCGCTACTCTTCAGGGTGCAGTGAGTTGCATCGATTCGTGTTCACCAGAAGATGCACTCATTTCGGCTGGATGGGATGGATCTGTCAGCGTGTGGGATGCACGAGCCCGTCAACAGTCGAATCCAAATCAGCAAACGAGTCTTCGGAGCGCTATATCGGACAAGGCAAAAGCGTACTCAATGGACCTGCTGGGAAACTCGTATTGTGTGAATGGGAAGTATGATGCGATAGTTCAGTGCTCATCGCAACAAATACACTCCAAGTCGCACAATACGACATTCGGCAATTCGACCGTCCTCAAGTCTTCGACACCAACCTCAACTACAGCCTCCGCTGCATGCGCACGCTGCGAGGAGACGAGGGCTTCGCGACGAGCTGCATCGAGGGCCGTGTGAGCATCGGGTACTTTGCCCCGAACACCAGCGTGGGAGAAGGAAGAGAAAACAACCCGTAGGACAGGAAGCCCTACTGCTTCAAGTGCCACAGGCAGGCGGTGAACGGCGTGGACACGGTGTTCTCGGTGGACGCGCTGGTGGTGCACCCGGAGTAGGAGTGACGTGTGAGGTCGAGCGTAGACGGAACTGTTTGGTGACGGGCGGCGGCAACCACAGCGTGTGCTTCTGGGACTACAAGTCGAAGAAGCGCATCACGCAGATTACGGTGTTCGAGCAGCCGATCGCGGCGCTGGCGTTCAACGCGGATGGGTCGAGACTGGCGATTGCGTCTTCCTACTTGTACGAGAATGGGAAGAAGGAGTGATGGAGGAGGAGCGGTGTGAGGAGTAGAAACACATCCAACACCATTGTGGTCAAGACAGTGACAGAGAAGGAGGTTGCGAAGTGGGTTGTTTGTTAACAAACACGCTCTACTCAAAGCGGTTCATGTTCTCCATCTTCACTCTCTCCTGGCAACGCTTGAAGGAGTCGAAGAAGATCTGGCACTCCGAAATGCCCTTATCGGCGTTCTGCACGTCACCCTCTCCGCTCGCACCTACCACCTGCAAGCAGTTGTTGAAGTCCATGCGCTGAAGCATGCACGGGTCCTCGTTCTCCATACGCTGGGCGGCCTCCTGAGTCTCCTGCGTCTCCTCCACGGGAACGGGGGCGTTGTTGTCCTTGTTTCTGCCCGTCACGGCATTCACCACGCCGTTCACAGCACTACGATTCACCCTCGTGATTGGCATCGCACTTGTGAGCAACGGCGCTACCAGCGCCAAAAGCGAATCCCTCCGCCATGGTTCCAAGGAAGCCGCTGCGCTGATCTACCCTCCTCATTCACAGCATCATCCACTACAGGGCTGCGAGTACTGAGGCTGAGGCGCCGGAGTGGACTGATGGGGAGTCTGAGGAGCGGGATGAGGAGCGGAAGCCTGAGCGGCGGGCTTGGACGTCGAAGGATGGGATGAGGAAGATGTCGCGGATTTATGTGTGGACGAGGTCGTCGCCGGCTTTCTTTGTGTCTGGGGAGCTCTGGCCGAGTTACGAGCCGAACTATACATGAGCGCGGAAACGAATCCAAACGGTCTGGCAGCAGTTCTGCCTCCAGTTGAATAGGATCGGGAATGTGAAGGAGCGCTTCCTACTCGTCAGCTTGATGAAGTAGTGTACGACTTCCACTACGACTTCTATGCGTCAGTGCAACCGTTTGAAATTACCTAGGCATGCTGATTGTGCGTCAAACAAAAAAGAATGGGGAAGAGAGGAGTGGCTTCAAAAGGGTGGGATCGTTGGGATCGGTATTCGCTCTCAATTCCTTGCTAACAGCACCCTCTCCTTGCGTACATCATTCTGTACCCATGCAAAGTGGAATCGTGGGAGAACCATTGATTGCCTTCTTTCTTCCCTTCCTCTCATGTCAGCAAGAGCGATACCTCGAGTCGCCAGAAACGCACTTCGCAGTACTCGTTTCCTTCGCGAGTCCTTGTAACCACTGCTCTTGGAAATGATGGACAGGGCGCAGCCCCAGCAGCAGCGCGCTTTTATGAATACACTGAAAAACAAGGGAATGCGCTCCTACGTGGGTTTTGCGGATGAGGCGTCGTTCCGGATGGGCGCCAGTATGAGTCGCATGAGCTATATGACCCGTGTGGAGGCATCCATCTCGTTTCCGGTTAAGGCGTAGATGGGCCGTCTTCAGGTGGTTCTCATTTCTTCTCTTCTGAGCAAATCAGCAACGGTGTCTCAGATGATTGAGGATATTTTGAAGGCCTCCTCTCTCAGTGATGAAGATGACGAGGGCAGCGGCTCGTAGGTGTTCACAGGGTTGCTCACCTTTAGAAGGCTGCTACTCCTTGACGATGTATAGCAGGGGCCTTTCTGAAACAAACAGGAACACTCTTCGCTGTCTGACAACAGGAATGGTTGCTTATTCGATATTGCTCTTTCGATTTTCGATTTGATTGTTTCTATATACTCCTTCTTTGTATCGTCATCCGGAGTCCGACTGGTAATCAGCTTTATTTCGTGCCGCACAATCGATGCGATCACATCCGGGTCAAAGAATGGGGCCAGACTCAGCCTGCACTTCGACATCAGCAGCAAACTCTTCACCCGCTCCTTGCTCTCCTCTTTTATCTGTGTCACCGGCAAGAAGGGCGGTAGCCGACCCTCCTTCGCGCACTCGCTCACATCCTTGAAGATCTCCGTGTATTTCGCTTTGTACTTCTTCAGCACGCCCACCTCGCTCTTCTTCTCCTTCGCCTTCACGAACAGACTCCGAATGTCCTGCTGCTTCCCCTTCTCCTTCCCCACCGCCTGGATCAGTGCATGCTCCTGCAATCGCGCCTGCTGCAGCGCTATGCAGCTCACCCACCGCCCCGGCAGGTAGGGCTTCAGCGCCGCCTCGTACTTCGCCGCCAGCGCCTTCAGGCACTTCACGCGCTGCTTGCTGGTGACGTCCGCGAACGGCTGCAGCTCCGCCAGGTCCTGCTCCAGCTTCGCCGCCAGCTTCTTCGCCCGCCTAAGTCTCACCCCGAGCCTGCGCTCTCACCTGCCCTCGTCCTCCGTCGCCGGCAGAGGCTCGCCCGCACACCACTCCTCTTCTGCTGGTTTGGACTTCTTTGTGGGCTTGTCATCCGATGCGGTCTCTGGTGTGGTGGGCTTGACGACTGGTTTGACAACTGAAGTGACTGGTTTGACAACTGAAGTGACTGGTTTGACAACTGCCTTAACGACCGACTTGGCAGCGGGGATGGCGGGTGAAGCCAGTTTCGCCACCTTCTCCTCCACTCCGCAAAACGCCGTGATCTTCGGCATGTCCTGTACCTGCTTGGCTTCTCGCTTCTGCGCCCACTTCTTCGCACTCACGAATCGCACCGGCTCTGCGGCTCGGGGGGCCCCAAGAATTGCAGCCCGCAGGTCCACCTCCTCCTCCGCGTCCTCACGCTCCACCAGCCTCCCATTGCTGCTCACGTGGTACAGACCGCCCGAGCACCGCGGGACCTCCTCCTCTTCCTCCTCATCCAGCGCATGCCGCCTCCAGCCCTGCTCCAGCTCCTTCTGGTTCTTCAGCATCATTTCTCGCGCCGTGGTGAAGGACATGTTCCCCGCGGGAACGCTCGACAGCGGCAGTCTGCGCACGGTGGCGTTGGCGGCGCGCTCCTTGTCGGGGTCCTACGAATCACCGCTCTTACACAGACACACGCGGCAGAAGTCGCAGCAGTGCTGGGGGTCGTTGGCTGCCTTCTACGCGTCACGCCCGAGTCACAAAGCCACCTCCTCCTGGAAGTACTTCAGCAGACGGCGACGGCGACAGCTGTGCTCGGAGCAGAACTCCACCACGGCCTGTAGCTCGTCCAGCTGGCGCTCTACGCCTCAGCACCGCCGCGCGCACCCACCCACGCGCTTCTCGTCGTCGTCGTGCTTGATCGTGAAGGCGATGCTGCGCCTACGCCTTACGCCCCCGCATTGGCCCCACGCGTCGTCGCGACTGTAATAGATCACGCTCTCCGCCGGCCGGCCGTCGCGGCCCGCGCGCCCGCTCTCCTGGTAGTAGTTGTAGAGGGACTGCGGCATGTTCCAGTGCACCACCACGCGCACGTCGTTCTACGCTGAAGCCGGCCGCCTCCGCCCACCTTGTTGATGCCCATGCCGAAGGCGATGGTCGCTACCACGATGCGACAACGGTCCGACGACCAGCTCTCCAGCGCCTCCGTCTTCGCCTTGTTCTGCACGTCAGATGGAAATGAAACGCCCACGGGCAAGGACGCGTGATAGACGGTCGTGGGAAAGCCCGCGCGACACAGCTCCGCCTTCACCGCCTCCGCGTCATCCTTCTTGCGCACTGCTTGTCAAAGGAGGGGCGAGGACTTACCGTAGATTATCACCGATTGATTGACGTGCTCGCGAAGAAGGCGCTTCAGGTGGTCGAACTTGTCCACGTTGTCCGTGTTCACGACCTGCGGGTGAAAAATGGGGGATCCCCCAACGGTGTAGAAGATGTTCGGACGGTCGAAGGACTCGGAGACGGTCACGGCGTTGGGGATCGCGAGCTGGGTCTTGATGTCCTTCACGATCGCCTTGGAGTGAGTCATTAGAGCATATTAAACGGATGTGGCAGTGGCGGACAGCGCCATGATGGGGATTCCGGGGAGCGACTGGCGGATGGAGGACAATCCGCGATAGGCGGAGCGGAAGTCGTGGCCCCACCTGCAAATCACACAGCAGGGAGAGAAGAAACGTGCTGATGCAGTGCGCTTCATCGATCGCGATGAGGATGATCTTGCCCTTCTCGTGGAGGTTCTGAACGACCTGAAGGAACTCGGAAACCTGGAAACGCTCCGGAGTGACAAACAGAGCGTTGCACACGGTCTTGGGGTGCTTCAGCGCGCCCATCACCGATCGATACTCGGAGGCGCTTTGCGAACTGGATAGATAGCAGCAAGGAATCTTACGGTCTCTGAGCTCTCTCACTATTCGTAATGCCGTTTGGCAGCTCCCACGCTGATCCTGCATTAGGGCGATGAGCGGGGAAACGACGATGCACATGCCATTTCGGACGAGTGGAGGGATTTGGTAGCACAGCGACTTGCCCCCTACTCGTGATTATGAATGAGGAGTTCCACCTCCGGTGGGCATGAGAACGACGACGTCATTCCCGGTAAGCGCAGAATAAATCGCTTCTAATCCGTGAGAAAGAAGGGAAAACGGGCACCGTACTGCTTTCCGCGAAACTGTTCATACCCAAACCTATTACTTGAGTCCAGTGGAGGAATGCGCGTACCATTTGTGTAATGCGCTGTAGATGCTCTCTTTCAAAGAATCCGGTGCATTTTCACTCATCGTTTGCTGTACGAGGGGTGTTCCCAGAGTAAAAGCGGAGGAGAGACTGGGGCGGACAGAGACGTTGAGAAGATGGAGAAAAAGACACAAACAGCTTCCCCTTGTTTTGGCGGGAAGAGCGATTCTCAAAGAAACAGACCGAACAGTCATTACGCATTCATGTAGACGTAATCAAAGTTGAAAACATCGGGATGGCCGAGATGCTGCACAGCCTCGTGCTTCTTCATCCACTCGCTCCACCTACGCCTCAGCTCCCCACCGCAGGCCTACGAGAAGGGAGGGCAGTCGTCCAGGCTGGGTCCACTGGCGGCCCACACGCCCATCTCCTTCTTGTGCAGGGAGGTGGAGGTGATCTTGCTGTCGATAGATCCGAAGTGGCGAGGCTTCTCCTCGAACAGGTCGTAGCGCGAGGCGATCGTGTGCTTCGGGTTGCCCTCCGCCAGCGGGTCCGTCTTGTAGTGGTTCTGGCGCAGGATCTTCTTGAAGTCCTCCATCGTCTTCACGTTCGGCTACGCGTCACGCCCGTAGCCTACACGCACCGCGTCTCTCTTGAAGATGTTGTGGCGGCTGCAGTTGTAGTAGTCCAGATCCGGCGTGTGCGGCTGCTTCGTGTACCCGCTCTTCTCGTAGATCTCCGGAATGTAGGGGATGTTGTACGACGCCCAGTAGCCCTACGGCTCACGCGCACGTCACGCTCGCACGTCGTCGTAGAGGAAAGAGGTCACGTCCTTCTTGATCGTCAGGCCGGGGATCTGCTCCACGATCCACATCACGTTCTCCTTCTTGCCGTGGCCGTACAGGTCGATCGCCATCCACTGCCCCTCACCGCCTCACGCCGCGCCCACCTGGTTGTTGTACGTGCCGCTGTTGTGCAGAGCGAAGATGTCCACCCACGCCTTCGGGCTTCGCGCCAGCATGTTGCTCACCTGGCTTCTCTAGGGGTGACCCCCACGATTCGAGGCCACGATGAAGGAGGGCACGGTCTCCGGCACGCACGCCTTGTACAGCTCGTCATCGTAGATGGCGTTCGTGGTCTCCATCGCGCCCAGACCGAACTTGTTCACGTAAAAGTCATCCTTCGAGTTGATGAAGCCTGCAGGTTACCGCCGCTCGCCGCCACCACCCGGAGAGGAGCTGAACGACACGATCGTCTCCACCTTGTCGTAGTAGAAGGTGTAGAACTTGTAGCGACGCAGCATGGCGGCGTAGTTTCTCCAGGTCGCGTGGCCCATCGTGATCTCGCCTTCCTCCGTCATGCGCACCAGCGCCGAGCACTCCAGGTACTCCGCGTACTAGCCGTCACTCCCTCCATACACCGTCACCTTGTGGCCGTCGGGCTGGTAGATGTCCAGAAGGGTCTCCATGTCGCCGTCCGCGTTGTGCATGTACATCTCACGGAAGGGCACCTCCTCGCCGGGGGCCGCAGCAGCGTTGTATCTACGGTGAACGCGCGTGACGACCACTACCCGTCAGTGAGGCCCTGCAGCTGGGTCATCATCAGACCCACGTATTTCCAGTACTGCTCCTCCTCCTTCGGGGGATTCGCTACTGTGAACGCAGCACCGAGACCGAGTACCGACCATCTTGTTGATGTAGGCGATCTGAGCGTCGATGTAGGTGTTGATTCCCTCAGGGACAGGCTTTCCGTGGAAGTTGATAGCCTTGATGTTGCTGACGTGCTGCCAAATGCGCTCCTTGTCAAGATATCCTTCCAGGTAGCTAGGCAGTAAAGATCCACAACGGGGCCCACCCAGCACAAAGGGCCTGGTACTTGTTGTCGCAATCCTTGCTCGTCTTGATTTTAATCTCGCCCCATCCGTTCTCCTCGATGGTGTCGGTAAACGAGATAGTGGCGCAAGCGGCTCTGGAAGCGCCACTCACAACGCGGATTCTACCCATGAGCGCTTATCCGGTGAAAGGACTCGCCGTTCTGCTCATCGATAACCGCAGAATACTGCTTCGCCAGGGAAACAGAGGCAATAAGTGCACACAAAAGGGTGAAGAAACGCATCCTCTATAGTAAGAATAGTGCGGAACACCTTTCTGTTGCAACGCAATTCCTATAGGCTCTGATCAAGGACAACTACTGGGTTACGAATCACTGTTCGTGCACACACAGTGAAAAGCGGGGGCCCACACTCAACACAGAATGAAACAAACAGAACTCACTGAAACCAAACGGGTATAATACACAATAGAGGGCACATGAAAGCACAGACATCAAGGTGAATCGGCAATACTCCTTTAACTGCTATCCGACTTAGAGTCTTTCAATTCCATTTGGGATAGATTGTGCTGTGCAAGGTTTCCAATGAGAGAAATGTAATCACGAGAAGCCCTTCTCTCTTCGACAACCGACTCCTTGGACATAACCGCTCTCTCATAGCGAATCAGATCGCAGCAGCGACGCTTCAGCTTCCGCATACACTTCTTCCAATCCAGTCCTCGCTTTTCGGTGGTGTCGAGAAAGAGCTCCATTCGCTTCACGAACTCCACATGGGAGGTCTTTCCACGGAATCGGTGCCGGTTGTCGTAATTCTTCTTCTCCAGATAGTGATGGAAGAAGACTGCATTCTCGATCGACGTCCTCTTTTCTTTCCACTCCGGGAAGATATCGTACACAACAGACTACGAGTCACTGCAATGTGCGGGTGCTACCCAGAACATGTCGTTTTCGATTCGCTCCTGGTCTTCATACACTATGGGTAAGGATCCAACATGAAAAACTACGAGAATAACCGCTTACGGCCTGCGTTTGGGAAGATACCGATGACTGCACCGGGGAAGCCAGGCTGTAATCGTAATAGGCCTGCTGGACAGCAGGAACGACGGGTGTTGCATTGACGTATGATGGGGTCAATGCGAGAGAATTGGACAGAATGCAGTAGAGAGACTCGTAACTTCTCCGCTTCATCGGATCCATTCCACTACTCCGCTGGTACGTTTCGTTGATCAACCTCCCGAGAATATCAACGTCATTGTAAATCGCCATGATGGCTTTTTCAATTTGAGAGGAAAGGTTCTCAACATTGGGTACTACTTGCACGGGGATTGCATAACCCGTATTCGCTCGCTGAAGACCTGGTGGTTATGAAGAGGGAGAAGGGGTACGTGAGATATCAGTGTACAAGTGATTATCTGCACTCATTTCAGAAAAGTACAATTGCAATTGTGGCGAATCCACAACATACTGATGACGAATGTTCAGTTTCGGCGTTTCCCGTTTCCCCGTTTCCCTCTTTTTGAACAAACAAATAGACAAACCGAAACAACTCAGCTACAGGAGTATTGTGTGGAAGTATACACTTAATCACTTGACTCTGATGACGATGACGAATAGCGGCGGCGCTTTGGCGCTTTCACCGCTTCTTTGGAGCGGCTTCGCTTCTTCTCATTCTTCGGCTTCTTTTCATCTTCAGAATCCGAATAGGAATAGTCCGAATAGGAGTAGCTGTAAGATGCTGAACGACTCCGATCTCTTCTCTTCACCAGGTGGATCGGTGCCTTTGATGTCTTCGGTGTCTCTGAAGCCTCCGAAGCCGTGGGGGCAACTGGCGCCACAGGTGCGGCTGGTGCCTTAGGAGGCGCAGGAGGTTGAGGCGCCTTTGGTGCCTCTGGAGGCTGGGGTGCCTTCGGTGCCTTCGGTGGCTTCGGCTGCTCCTCCTCATCACTGTAACTGTAGCTGTAACTATAGGAGCTGCCACCATCAGAGCCATCATCACTGTAGGAAGAATAGGAGTACGAATAGCTGTCACTTTCTGCATCCTTCTCAGTGGCTTTGAGAAGAGCGTCCGATTCCTTGATAAGAGCATCCTTTTCCTTTTGCCGTTTCTCCAGCAGATCAGGAGGCGTTTCAAGAGTCAGTTTTGGAATTAGCTTCGGGTGTTTCAGCTATGAATCACAGGAACGCTCCACCGTATCACCATTTGAGTCTCCGACGGTCTTGCTTGGTAGACACGCTCGTTTTTGCATTGATATGTGAAGTGGTCTCGTGATCCGCAACGCTGGCATACTTTGTACGCTATTCATTACAAAGAGACATAGAAACGGCATACAAGCCTGTCTTTTGTCCCGCTCGCTCTTCATGTTCGTGAACCACGAATGACCACGATTCTCTCGCGTTCGCCAATCAGGCTCCTCTGGTTTGCTCCTTCTATAGCCACGGTCAGAAGGCATCTGCTTTCAATTGGGTTGTTACGGAATATGGGCGTATGAACCAAACAAGGGTTAGATACAAGATTTCACACAAGACTCGAGCATCAACGCTTCTTCCGACAACTGGGTATAGTGCTTTGAAAAGTCCTACTCCTAAAACACTCCTCCCATTCAAACGGTGAGGGAAATCGTCTGATTCTCCAGAGATCCCTTCAGCTCCTCCATCTGGTGGTTCAGCAGCGCAATGCGGCTCTTCACCAGATTGAGGAGCTCCTCCGACTGATAGAGCTACAATCAATGCACCTAACCAGGCCCACTTTGCTGCTGCTCGTGAGAGCTCTCTGCGTGTCCATCACGCGCTTCTCCGCACTCTTCACATCTCGCACCAAAGCATCATGCTGCTTCACCATATCCATGTACTACTACTCACTCCCTCTGTCCATTCCAACCTCCTTCCTGGTACGCTCGTAGGAGTCCAACACACCCGTGTAATCGCTCTGATGTCCGCGCATGCTCCGAATGTAGATCGAGTCCTTCAGCAGCTGCAGACGAATCTCCCGGCTCGATTCCAACTCTTTCAGCTGCGCCTCGCTACAGATCAACCCGGTCTTGCACGATCACGTCTTCTCCTCCAAACACAGGGAAGGAAGCTAGGGATCACCAAGCATACGCAACCGTACGGAGTCGTTCCACAGCTGCTCAGTCGTCTTTCCGGCAATGGAGAGCTGAAGAGTACTCCCTGCGATGCTCTCTCTCACAACCTCAGGCGTATGTGCGCCATAAGGGCTCACAACCCCAGGCGTGTGTGCGCCATAAGGGCTCACAAGAGAGGGACTTACAGTCGATACTGAGGAATAGGGGCGATACGTGCTAACATAGCCGCCCGGGCTGGGAGCCATGCTGACAACCGGTGCTCCTGCGCGGAACGCAGAGGAAAGTACCTTGCTGTGCACACCCACGCGGTTCAGTTCTTGCAGAACCATCGAGACTAGGTCTTAACCACAGCAGCGACGATCACTCGTGTCAACCAGCCAGGTGCTTCCGTTAAAGTTCGTGAGGTAGGGAGATACGACGGTCTTCCCGTCCGGACCCACCATCGTCGACACAACGGGCAGGTAGAACTCCATGGTAATCGGACCGCTAGGGAAACTGCGAGGAAGGATTACTTCTGAACGTCACAACGCCGCGTCCTTTACGTACTCAGTTTCTCCGACTCTCCGGATATCATGACGTCTATTATGTACGTATTGCTGCCGAACGTCGCATTGGGGAAAGCGGCCGAAAAGCGTCTGTGCTGCTCTTGCACGTTGTATGTGTTCACTACACACTGATGGTAATACCGTATTACTACTGATTTGCAAAACAGTGAGTGACAAAAGAGAAGAATGGATTCTGCCGTTTTGCGAGAAATAAAGGAAGCAAAGAGTCCTGAGCCCATGTGCAACAAACACCCCAAACTACAGGCACTTCTCTAAATAACCATCGAGTTCCCCC
>OIWT01002278.1_pt1 | contig 20253 bp, 34 predicted proteins | sample 1587701 | NCBI WGS metagenome assembly OIWT01 (sample SAMEA3888904, study PRJEB22519) | human gut metagenome | biome: human gut; feature: human-associated habitat; material: faeces | place: Denmark | collected 2009
GGTCTGAAGCTGGCCGGCCGGGATGCCGCAGCCGTCGTCGGTGACCCGCAGGAAGGTCATGCCGCCGTGGCTGATCTCCACCGTCACCTTGGAGGCCCCGGCGTCGATGGCGTTCTCCACCAGCTCCGGCTTCGGCTTCTCCTCCGCCACCACCGCGTCATCCTTCACGATGAACAGGTCCTTCACGATGTTCATGTCGTCGATGCTCGTCATCTTCATCACGCTAGCTTTCATGTCTCACACGCTCGCGCACCTCTCCGCGTCAGGCAGCGTACCGAACTGCTGGCAGCACACGGCGCCCGCCAGCGACCCCAAATGCCCCAACCTTTTCACGTCCTCGTCCGTCTGCGGCATGCCCTACCCTTCACACGCCCCACACGCCCGCACCCAGTGGTACAGACCCGCGATCAGTCCGCCCAAGAACGCGTCGCCCGCACCTGTGTCGTCCGCTGTCTTGATGTCCGGGATGATCTGGATGTTGATGCCCTCGTGCCCGCGCATGCACAGGCCCGCGCCCTTGCGCCCGGAGGTGACCGCCACCACTTGCGCGTTGAGGCAGCGGTCCGAGATGCGCTCGGCGGTGATCGACGGCGGCTCCTGCAGCAGCATCTGCACGTCCAGCTCCGGGAACAGCTCGGGCACGTCGCCTTGACTACGGTGAAGGAGGAGGAGAAGCCGCACTTGACCTTGAGCACCTCGCAGCTGGCCAGGCACGCCTCCAGCTAGAGCTGATGACGGGAAGAGGGAGTTACGTCGGCTTGCGAACCCAGGTTGGCGGGACCCACCGCCACGCTGCTGGGCAGATCCATGTCCAGGAAGCGCAGGATCTTGCGCTTGCCGGCCGCCTCGAAGAGGGAGCGGACGCCGGCGAGCGGGACTTGGGAAATCTCCGATGTGACGATTTTGGCGTTGGTGAGGTGCGGGACGAAGTACTTCTCGACAACCTCGGGAGAGATGAAGCTGGTGGCTCCGCGGAACATATATGTGTGCTGATTGGAATTGCTAGGAATGAGGCGAAACGCACGGGGGGACGAGTCGATGAAGATGTGTGACACGGACGTGTGGTAGCTGTCGTCCACTATGATGTACTTCGTGCTCACACCGATCTCCTCCATGCGCTGACGCAGTAGGGTGCCAAACTCGTCCGTTCCCTGCCCAATTACATAGATAGTGAGGCGAAAACCTGAATGGCGAGCAATCCCGTCGGGACGTTGAGGATTTGCGCCCAGGACAGATGATTCAGAGTGATGCCGCCGCCTATTCGGAAATCCTCATACTAGAAGTGAGGATGAAGGAGAGGGGGCCACTTTGCTCTCATCGGCGAAATAGCCAACGCCGCCTGCCTTGGGGATGGCCTTTATGGAGGATACGATGTTCATGAGATTGCTGCCGCAGCCCAGCACGGCGGGTTCCACAATCCCCTTCTTCGTGATAGCTACCGCTCAGAGCGCATCGAAAGCACTACCACTCAGCAGATCAATACTGTGGCGAATCATGCTCCAAGAATCTGAAGAAGGCGGGCGTTTCGCCCATCCTGACAAAGCGTATTTGATCCGAACAAAAAGGCAATTCACAGGGCCACCATCTTGTACTTCATGGACCACACGTTTTCTATCGCTAGAGAATAAGTTACATTAAAGAGAGAGAGGGGGACTGTAAACCACTGGTTGAGGATCTTGTCCGTGTTCACCAGCGCCATCGACACGTTCATGTTGCTGGTGTGCGTTTTGTAGATGCCGTAGAACAGGAGACAACTCTTGTCTGCCATGTTGCGGTAGAAGGGCTCCTTGAACTTGGGAGGATTGAATTCGATCACGGCTCCAAACGGCTCCATGAACAGAATGTGTGTCATCGCGGCGCCGTGAATGCTGATGTAGACGTCCTTCTTCAACACCGCCCGCACCTGCTCCTCGAACGTCATCGCCACATTCTGCTGGATGGACAGGCGCACGTCCTTTCGACTCTGCATGCAATCGATCAGCTGGATGTTGTTGACGAGTCCGCGGCGTCCACCGCTCCGATTCAGGTACAAAATGTCCAAGCGATCGGGCCTCTCCAGCCGGAAGGACTCATTGAAGAAGCGGTAGGCAATCCGCTTGACCAGCAGCGGCTCTCGGAAGGACACGAAGCTGTCGTACATGCGGGGAACGATTCGAGCCAGAATCTACTCTTCAGACGGGATGGGTGATTCTGACTCCCTTTCTGGCGCAGATGGCGTACTGCATTCGGGCATATGTTTCTCCTTCGAAGAAGCGAGGCATGGCATCCGGGGGGAAGATCGTCTTCACCATCTTGTAGTACTCGGTGCCCCACGCGAAGTGATGCTTCGGATCGCCGAGCGTCCGATTCTGGCCAAACAGATCAGGGTAGTACACCACGTTCTGCATCTACCCGTCAAACCGCTATTCGGATTCCACCTTTGGCAGCTCTGGGGCGTGGTGGACGTAGCGAAGAAGGTTGTGAATCCACTCGGTGTGGTGGTAGATGTTGTTCCATCCGCCCCATCCGCGCGTCATGAACACGTAGAGGTTGTCGACAACGGTGACATCGGCAGGAAACTCGGTCCAGGAGTTGTTTCGGAAGTAGAGATACCGCTTGTAGTACCAGGAGTAGAACTCGCGCGGATACTTGTGCTTCGTCACGTCCTTGTGGTTGTTGATGAGGTAGATGCTCTTATTCTTCTCGAACAAGCAGAAGTTCTCCATGTACACCCAATCATTCGCCACGTGCGTCAGCGCATTCTGTTCATTCCTACTCGTCATTTCTGTCATGAGCATAGACTTGTGGAGTTGCTGGTCGAACACATCCCATTCTGGAGACCTAGAATTGATTGCATATTGTAATGCTACTCATTTAGATTCGGTTCTTCATATTGAGTCATCATGGCAGCGGATGCTGTCAAAGAACGCGCTGGACTCGCGCTCTTATCTGCATCATTCCCATTTCCATCCAAATTCGGTGTGTCTAATGGAATGGAGGGGTGTAGCTTCCCGTTTAGGAAGGAGGAGAAGGAAATGCGGAGAGAGTCCAGCACTTCGCTTTGCAAAACCATAAGGAGAAGAACGAAGAGAAAGATGCCGAATGCAGCAATTCGATTCATTCCTCAGTGATTACTTGGCAGGTGGGAACAAACACTCCAATTCGACTCCCCAATAAGAGAAGGATACGCTTTCTGCACCTCCAGAGAGTTCTCTATCCACTTCGCCACCGCATTCTGTTCCTTCCCCATCTGACGCAGCAGCTGCCGAATCGACGCCACAACTGGTCCTCCCTGCTTCTTCACCGTGAAGAAGGTGCGCATGCTCATGTGCATCGCGGACACGAACCGAGACAGCAATTGGTAGTCCTCTCTTCTCACATGGAACCCCACCTTCAGCGATATCGGCCTTTCATGAAGGAACCTCACTCATTCCAACCCAGGATATAGTATCACAAATGTCTCCTTCCCCTCTCTCACCTCGCCCTCCTTCAGCTCCGTCACACACCACTCTTCTCCCTGTGATTCCTTCGACACCTTCTGTGACTCCTTCTCCAACCCCTTCTGTGACTCCTTCTGTGATTCCTTCTGCGACTCCTTCTCTAACCCCTTCTCTAACCCCTTCTGTGACTCCTTCTGCGACTCCTTCTGCGACTCCTTCTGCAGGGACTGTCGCAGTTTCTGGTGGTACATGGCCACCACCAGCACCAGCAGCGGCGCGGCGGCCATCGCCTCCTCCAGCACCATGCGCCCAGACAGCTGCACCACGCGCTTGAACGCCACGAAGAGCGAGTGAACGGTGTCCGCGCTGCAGCAGGAGCTCCGCCCGAACCACGCGTGGCCGTTGCTCAGCGTGTGCAGCTTGCCGCCGGCGTAGGAACACACGTTCGGGTACAGCCCGAACACCACCGGTATCGCGTCGATTTCGGAGTCGTTGAAACTCCCGCTGCCACTGTCCGGGGAGGCGCCGTGCTGCCCTGCGAAGCACTCGCTCTTGATCTGCCGATTCACACGCTATGACTCAGCCCAGCTACCCGCTTGCACCTCCGCCACCGCCATGACGTTCGGGTCCAGGTTGTTCTGGAAGCAGAAGGCGCGCTTGCCTCGTTGCCGCGTGTACTCCTTCAGCACCGCCTTCATGAAGTGGAAGTCGCTTCCGCCCGCGCCCAAACGCTTCATCAGCGCCTCGTTCTTCACACGCGTGTCGTAGAACAGCGAGTTCAAATCCTGAATCGACAGCATGTCCACCACGGACGACCGGCACCCGCAGTACTCCCCCAACTACCCCTCACTTTCGAGCCCACGTCTCACCAGCACCATCATCGCACTGTCAGGCGGCAGCGGCAGCTCCAGCAGGCGCTGGCCCACCGCCGTCATGTGCAGCTGGCGGTCGGCGCCCAGCACGACGGCGTTCATCTCCAGCAGCTTGCGCACCGCCTTCTTCACGCTCTCCTCCAGCGGCGGGTTCATGAACAGCGTCATGTAGTACAGCAGACGGTCCGACGCCGCGCTCGCCGTCACGTCACTACCGTCCAGCAACGACAGCACGTAGAGAACCACCGTTTCCAGCGGCAGGCGCAGCATCTCGGGGACCTACGCCTCACGCCCCGCGGCGGCGACTACGATGAATCGCGGCATGTCGCGATAGGCGGCGAAGGAGTACAGGTGGATGCACAGGCCCTCGCGCAGACGGCCGGTGCGTCCGCGACGCTGGAGCACGTTGCTCTGCGTGATGCGCGTGGTGGCCATGACGTCGGCATTGCTGAACGCGTTGAACTCCACGGTGTTCTCGAAGCCGCTGTCGATTACCACGTTCACGTAGGGGATCGTCACCGACGTCTCCGCGATGTTCGTCGACAGGATGATGCGTGCCCGCGTCGGCGGCGTGAACACGAGGCGCTGCTCCGCCAGCGGCAGCATCGAGTGCAGCAGCAGCACCTCGTAGTTCTTCGCGATGATCGCCCGTGCCTTCAGATAGCCGCTCAGTCCGCTGATCTGCTTCCAGCCCGGCAGGAACACCAGAACGTGCTCCAGCGGCGCGCCCTCCTCCTGCCGTTGCCGCGTCAGACTCTCAATGATCGCCGCCACCAGCGCGTAGTCGATGTCCTTCGCGTTCACCGCCTGGTAATTCTGCAGCAGCGTCTTCTTCCGCTCTACCCCTCACGCCCCCATTTTTCGACCACCCGTGAGGCGGTTGGGGCGAATGCCGTACACGTCGGCGGCCTCGGCGTCCTCGTCCTTCTTCACCTTGAAGTAGGAGGCTTGCTTCTCGGCGTGGCCCGCGCACTGGCCGAGGTGGCGAATCAGTTCGGTCACGTCCATGGTGCGGAACTCATTGCACTTCTCGCACACCAGCGAATCGTCGTCGTCCTCCTCTTCCTCCTCCTCTCCCTCGATCACCTCCAACACGTCCTCCAGGAACAAGTCGCGAATCTTCTCATCACTCCCTCTTTCAGCACTCACAGGGTAGGTCGCCACAGGGATCTCCACCACGCCCACACTACACACCGAGCGGAAGTACTCCGCGAACGCGTTCACGTGGATCGTCGCCGACATGACAATAATTTTGACGTTTTCTGGATTCTTCTCCAGCAGCTTGAGCTTCAGCAGCAGCAGCAGCAAGTCGACAAACAGGCTCCGCTCATGACTCTCATCGATCACCACGTGCGTCACGTCCTGCAAGCCCTCACTCAGCAGCCGGCGAATCAGCAGCTCCGTCGTGTTGTACTCGATGCACGTCTCTTCCGACACGCGTGTGTCGAAGCGCACACGGTAGCCCACTGTCTTCCCGGGCGCTTCGTGGCGTTCGGCTGCCACACGCTCGCAAAGCGACACGGCGGACATGCGACGAGGCTAGACCTGAGAGAGAGGAGCCGTGTGCACTTCTGCGATGACAATGTGGGGAGGACGCGTGCTGGGGAGCGGAAGATTGGCGGCTTTCTTCTTCATGTAGTCGTCGAGAATGAATTGGGGAAGCTGGGTGCTCTTGCCGCAGCCCGTGCTGCCACTGACGATGGTGACGGTGTTGTGAGCAACCTCTTCCAGCGTGGTGCTGTAGCAGCGGAGAATGGGGAGATTCGAGCGCTCCTCGAGAATCTTCTTTCCCTCGTTGGAGGTCAGGAAGTTGTTCGTGTCCAGGAAGTTATGAAGCAGCGCCTCCTCGTTCCTGTCATTCGGGGTTCCCGTTGTGGCCGTTTTCGCCCTTTTGATGCTACCCGTAATGCTCTCATTCCTCTCATACAAAACGGGGTAGGAAAAGAGCTCGTCTGGATTGCAAGTGGGCAGAGAGGAAAGCGCCTTCTTCAACTCCTTCCGCATGGCAGCACCGAGAGAAATGTCGCACAGACTCGTAAAGCAGCCATTGCTGCTCACAATGGGCGACTTGGAAATGGTAATCGCTCGGTTCTCCCCTACCCGTTACACTCATAATACTAGCAAACCCTTTCCACTGCTGCGTGAGTAGAGGCCGTACTCCTTCACAAGACCGTGGATGTACTTCCTCTCTTCCGAAATCAATTCAGCGGGGAATGTAAATGCTATCCGTCAGCCCAGCAGGACAACCCCACTCTCCTCGGTCGATTCCCGAAACTGAAGAACGGAGCGCTTCAGCTCCTCCATCCGAGCGGAGCCAATTCCAGCAGCAATAATCTTCGCCATGGAACGCGTGTAAAACAAAGAGATGCAGCAAGAAACCCACGAATGCAAAAACCGCGAGAGAAAACACATAGCGGACAGCAAAAACGAAAGAACTACAACCAGGGGAGCTTCAGCATGTCGTCCACAGACGGCCGGTCCTCCGGTATGATGCACAGCAATCGCGACAGCAACTCTACGCCTCACACGCCGCCGCCGCTCCCACCGATCTGGTCCTCCGTGGCCCTCGCCCTCCGCAGCGCCGGCTCCAGGTACTTGAACCCCTCGGTGGAGAAGGGCTCGAACACCTCGTCGCTGTCGTTCGCGATGCCGAACGGCGGGTTGTTGGTGATCATGATGAATAGGATCACGCCCAGCGACCACACGTCCGCGGGACCCGCCTCGTAGGACCCGCAGTACGCTTCGGGGGCCAGGTAGTACGGCTTGCCGGCCACCTCGTCGCCGTCGATCGTCGCGTGGCCGTTCTCGTCCATTTTTCGGACACGCCCGAAATCGGTCAGTTTCGCGACAATCCGCGTCTTGCCCGAGCCCTTGTAGTTGGGCTCCAGCTTGATGGTGACGTTCTCGAGCGACAGGTCGCAGTGGTAATATCCGTGGTCGGTGATGAACTTATATCCCTTCAGGATCTGCGCGAAGACGGAGTTAATCGTGTCCGTGTCCTTGATGGACGGCAGCATGTCGTGCAGATCCCCGTTCACCAGCTCCATCACCGCGATCAGGTAGTCCTTCGTCTCCAGGTTGTCGTACAGAAATAGCACGTTCTCGTGCCCGCCGTCGCAGCTCAGCTCCTTCATCACGCCCAGCTCCGTCTGCACGTCGTCCTCGTTCCACTGGAAGCACTCGCTGATCGCGCTCTACTCGTCAGCCCCATCCCTCTCCACCACCTTCTCCATGATCTTCAGCGCCACGAAATCGCGCGTCTTGTCGGGATAGTACACACCGAATTGACGCTTCAGCACCATTCCGCGCTTGATGCGGCCCGTTCGGCAGTGGCGGATCGTTTCCTGCGGCCAGTAGTACCCCACTTTGGAATACACAATGTTGAAGCGGGAGATGTGTGCGCTACCCATCACATGAGAGAGGAGACACTACCCGGAACGAATGAGCACGCGCTTGATGGCGGCCTGATGTAGCTGGAGGATCGACTGACCGCGACTCTCCATATTGTCCTCGTAGCTGCAAGGAAAGCTGATGTCCAGGGGAGGCACCACGCCCAGAAGCGAGGGAGCTCCGTTCTGCGATTCATCGTCCGTCTCGGTGGGCATGTCCGAGATGGACAGCTCGGAAAACAGCCGTCCTCTGTGCTCGATCTGATGGGACTCTTTCCGCTTGCCCTTGTCAAAACCCGTCGCCCCCAGCACGATTCCATTGTCCGTGTAGTGGATATCGCTCTCCTCCTCCTTGCTGCACCGTCGAGGCAGGATCGGACTCACAAATCCCGACGCGGCCAGAACTTCGTCTTCATTGACTCTTTCATGCGCCTCGTTGCCTCTCGACAAGTTCCCAATGGAGTACACCTCGGATATCGAGCGCATGCGGCCTCCGTGCGATGAGGGCTCTTCACACGACAAGCTGGCATCCAGCCGATCTGGCAGCTCCTCGACACTTTCACTCATGGTTTGATTCGGATGATTTGCTTTCCAAGCCCTGAAGCAACGCAGACGATGAGGATTCTGAAGCAAACAATGCGGCAAAAATCGGCGTGATTTATCAAACAACTCAAAAACGCAAGTCCCCTCCCACCGAATGAATCAAAAAGGCCATCTGCTCCGCGGCGGAAAACACGCGCAGACTGGGATCGTTCTCACTAAAGTGACCTTCAGCGCTAATAGTCAGCCGCTCCGCGCGCCCCCACTAGCATCGCATAATTTGCACTGTGTCGCTGTCCAGGTTGAGCTCCCTCACCCGGTTGATGTACTTCAGCGTGTTGTAGTACATCGCGCGCTTGTCCTTCACCCCTACGCCTCACGCTCCCTCCCGTCGCCTACCGCACGTGAAGAACAGGTTGGGGTAGTTCCGCTTGTGCAGGTTGCTGTAGGGACACACCTCCTGAATCACCCGCCGGTCCTTCGCGTTGTCGGGGTTGCCCCACTCGTCGAACTCCGTGATCGTCAGCGGCAGGTCGCGCCGCACCAGCGTGTCCTTCAGCAGCAGGAACGGCACGTGCAGCAGCGCCGCCTGGATCGGGTTCGCCGTGGTGTTCAGCAGGCTGCCCACCACAATGCCGCCCGCGCTGTTGCTCGACAGGCACACGGGGTGTGTGGCGCTCAGCTCACCCACCACACGGTCCAAGTCACGCACGCCGTTCAGCCGGTTGCGCCGCTTGCCCTGCTGGTACCACCGCGGGCCCTTGTCGCCGCCGCCCCTACGCTCACACGCCCTCGCAGCCACTCACCGAATCGCGGGGTAGCCCAGTATCCACCCGCGACGCAGCAGCGACAGGAAGGGCGGGTGGTAGTGGATGGTGTTGTCCACGCCGTAGCACCCGTAGCTGCTCAGTAGCACGGGGGCGGTCGCCGCTGCCTTCGCCGGGGACACCACGGTGAAGGGAATGAGCTGGTGGTCGGCCGTCTCCACCACGCGCGCCTCGATGGCCATGTCGTCCTCGTGCAGTGCGGCGGGCAGGGGGAGGTGCTGGAGGAGGCGTGATGTGTTCGTGGTGATGTCGTACTCGTAGGTGTCGCCCGGCAGGATCGGGTTGCTCAGCGTGTAGTTCACGCAGTGACTGGAAGGGTCCTACGCCTCACGCCGCCGCGCCGCGCCCACGGGGTTCATCCCGACGGTGAAGTCGCCGAGGTGCGGCACGTCCAGCTTCTGCTCGGAGATGCTCAGGTTGTGGTCGTAGAAGTCCAGCTGCAATGCGCGGATCCGGTACCCGTGGCAGCTCTTCTCGTACAGCAGGATGTGGTTCTAGCCGTCATCACTATAAAACAAAGCCACCTTCAGCACGTCCATGTCGAAGATACGGTAGGTGTCCTCGATCACCTCGCTCTTCGGCAGCGGCGACGGCGTCAGCGGCACCACCTTCTTCGCCTCGAAGCAGTAGTCAATCAAGCCCTTCTTTGGTGCGGGGTCTGCAATTTCCTGCTTTGACTCCTCTTGCTTGGCCTGCTTGCCCTGCTTCGACTCCTCCTCCTGCCTCGACAAAAACCCGAAGGCGTCGTTCTCGTTCACCAGAAACACCTCGAAGGAGTGCGACTGCGAGGTGCGCACCACCACGAAGAAGTCCTGAATGTGCTCCAAATACACCTCCTTGTTGGGGTGGCGCCTCACCAGCAGCGTCGGCTTCTTCAGCACGCCGCCCGCCGCGTACACCTCGCAGTTCGACTTCGCCGCCGAGAAGAACACCATGTACTTCTACCCTCACAGCCCAGCAGAACACCCACCGCGTCGTTGGTGCGCTTGACGTCGCAGTAGTAAAAGTCCGACGGCTCCTCGAACACCAGCGTGTCGTGTGTGATTGACGTTCCCAGCACGTGCTTGTAGCTGCCGCTCAGCGCCACCCGCCACGCTCACATGCGATTCGTGCGCATCAGACTGTTCGCCACGGTGTAGTAGATCTCGCGGGCGGTCGCGTCGTTCAGCCCGAAGGCGAAGGAGTACACGTTCCGCTTGATCACCTCCACCTGCTTCGTCGACAGGTCCTTCACGTACAGGTTGTACAGCTCCTCGCCCGAGGTGTCCACCGTGTACGCCAGGAAGCGGCTGTCCGAGTTCACCACGAAGTTGTTCACCGTCACCGAGCTACGCGATGAGGAGGGAGGGACGCTCCTGCCCTTGGGCGAACTCCGTGTTCAGATTCAGAATCACCTCCTCCGCATCGCTCCCCTCGCGCTTCCGGCAGAACACGGGGAGGTAATCCTCCTCCTTCTGCCGGGTGTAGTAGCTGTAGCCGCGAACGGTGTACGGCAGCGAGTCCACGTTCTCCTCGTCGTAATAATCGCTGATCTCCTGCGCATGAGCGACTATTCCCCAGAAGCAACATCGAACAACACGCTGTTTGTGGACGAGCAGCAGCGAAGGACCTCCGTGCAAAACCTGCAACGTTACCTCAAACAGCCGGCGCCTACTGGTCTTCCTCCTCCAGGCGGCGGATCACGTCCTTGTTGTAGTTCTAGGCATGAGAATTCGTTGAGAAGGACGTGCCTCCATCCACTTGTAGGAGTCACTCCCCCTCGATTTCATGTGGGGCGGCGCGATTTGCAACCGCCGCCAGTCGGCTTTGAAAAGGCCTCTCTTCGCGCCCGCAGAAGACAGCCGCAATCGCCTCCCATTTCCGAGAAGCAGCCGTCTCCACGCGTTGGTCTTCTGAATGGATAGCATCACTCACGCCAAGCGAGTCCAGGGGAATTGCGCTGCCGAATCCTGCTCCGTGGGGGCCCCCAAATCCGGCGTCTTCCGTGGATTCAAAACGGCGGGTAGAACAAACAGCCTCGCAATCAAGCACTGATCTTCGGAACCTCCTCCTTCAGTAGTTTTACACTCACCGCGTTGCACTTGCCCCCGTTCTCGATCTGGATGTTCCCGTCATTCGCCTACGTGTGATCCGCCCGTCACGCAGGGACCATTTGCAGGAGCGACACGAACATGCGCGAGACCTCGTACGGCTGCTTGTGTTCCGAGAGCAGCTGCATCGAGGCCTCCTTCGTCTTCAGCCCCTTCATCTCCTTCACAATCTCCTCCCGGTTCTTCGATATATCGAACTCCGCGTGCCTGTCCTGCTCCTCCAGCATCGGCACGATTCGCGCCTCCCACTCGTTCACGCGCTTCACCAGCTTCGTCTCGCGTGTGAACCGCTCCACGCCCCGCATAAACACCTCCTACTCATCACCTCCCACACCCACGCCCACCATGTGCTGCTTGCACAGATCCTCGTATGTCACGTACTCGCCCTCGTCCGTCGCGATCAGCGTCTGGTTCGCGTCGCCCAGCCGGCTCGCCTCCTCGCCGTCGCCCAGCTGCAGCGGGTCGAACACCGTCGTCTGGTTCAGCAGATTCGTCATGCTCGTCGCGTAGTTGTCGCCGTTCAGCGCCAAGCTCACGTCCAGCCGCGTCGCCTCCAGCTCCTTCTGCAGCGTCGCCTCGTCCTCCAGATTGGGCGACAGCTCATCGTCGTCCTCCAATCCGCCCATGTCGAAGTCGTCCACCCCGTTGTTCGTGTCCAGCACCGCCTCGATCTCCTCCGCCGTCGCCGTCGCCTCCGCACGTCGCTTCTACGCCTCACGCCGTCTGACCGCCGCCCACGGACACGGTGCTGCGATACTGCGCGATCTGCTTGCGGAGACGCTCCTTCACGCTGGAGGCCACGCGCCTACGATCACAGCCCACCGCCGCCCAGACGAGAACACGTCGAACTCCGCCGCGCCTACGCGGAAGAACAGGCTTCGCTCCTCCTCCACCGCGGTCGCCTGGCGCAGTCTGCCGCTCTTCTTCGCCAGCTCGTTCTGCTTCGCCACCTTCTTCTTGTCCATCAGCACGCTGCCGCGTGCGTACGGCGCCACGCGGTTCTGCGACCCGTCGTACACGTCCTCCAAGTGCCACGGGTCGTTCTCCTTCACCTCCTCCTCCTCCTCCACGGGAGCCGGCTCGTACCCGTCGTCAAACCCCATGTCGCCGCCGTCATCGCTCAGCACCACGCTCTCCTTCTCCTCCACCACCGTCGATTCCTCCGACGCGGCCTTCTCGGCGCTGGGGTGCGCTGCGTTGGAAGGTGCTGAGTTGGGCTCAGATGGTGCTGAGTTGGACTCGGATGATTTGGACGAGGGCGCAGCTGGTTTGGATGAGGGCGCAACAGACTTCTCCTCTGCGTGAGAAGGGCAGAGGGAAGGAGCGTCAGGATTGAGATTGCCGATGGTGAACTGGCCGGAGGGGCTGATGCTGCACCGACTGACACTAGGCATCATAGAGGAACGAGAGGGGCACAAGAAGCTCTTGTCGGAGTTGTCGCTGGTGATGTTGTTGCTGATCACGCCCATGTCAGACTCGTAGAGGCGGAGGATGGAGTAACGGTTGGTGCTCTTCTAGTCTTCAACATGGAATGAAGAGCGCACGGCGAGCAAAGCGCGGCGCTGCGCATCCTTCTCATCCTTCTTCATATCGATATTTGTGCGCTCTCCCAAAATGGAGTTATCCAAGACGATGACGGGGTCGTCCATCACCAGATGAACCAGCCCTATGACTCACCGCGTCAAACAAACGCCACCCTTCTCCTTCGCTCCCTCTCCTTTCTGTTTCTTTTGTCTCGATAGGAGGTCCAGCGTTTCATACACCAAGTTGTACAGGAACTCCACCTTCTTGCTATACACCACTGCTGAGCCCTATGCATCACACTGCAAGCGATTCGAAACCTGGATCATCAACGCGGCTTCTGCGAAATTCAAATTGGACTTTCCCCCATCGAAGGATATCATCACCGATTCCAAGTCCTCCAAATACTCCTCCAACTCCGCCGCCACATCGATGTTCCAGTTATCTGCCAAGTCGCTACGAATCAGCCTTGGTGGGAGAAAACGAACCGGATAGGCTTCAGAAGCATGGAAAACTTCGATTCCGACTCTCTTCCATCCATTGCGTGTGTGTCGATGCTGCCGTGAATTCGCGGCTCCAAGTTTGAATCGCTTCGACGAAAGCGGGGAAATGGCGTCCAGATCGGGTTTTCCTTCCTATATTGATTCTCGCGATGCAGGAGGAGAAGACCGAAGTTACGATCGTGTGCCCCGTTTGTGAAAAGAGCACATGCCCCGTCTGTTCTTATTGGAAGAATGACGAACTGATGATTCGACTCTTCGCCGAAAACGGTGCATCGGTGAGGCCTTTCCTTCTCTCTTCTAATTGCGCAGATGATTGATAGCTACAATTCGATATGGTTTGAACTGATCACACACTACTTCGTGTATTCTGTCTGCGGAACTTTGGATTACATGTAGGGCGTTGGGAAAGGCGGAAACCACGTTGCACGAGCTGTACGCCGTGTTTCAGTACAACTCCTTCGTCCCGCTGGGCTTGTCAAGGTTCCTGGAGTATCTAGAGAGCGAGAACTGCGTCACTATCAAGAGAAAGACCGAGGTGAAGGGGTATTGCCGTTCTTTCACTGTGAAGCATAGCTGGTGGTCCTACATCATCCACTACTTCAATCCCGAAGAGGTGGTGACTTCTATGTATTGTGATTGTTAGTTGGCGCTCGATACGCCCATTGTGTGCAACTACCTGCTCGACTGCGCCCTGGAGTTCGCTAGAGACACGCTGACGACCCAGTGCAACACCACCTTCTTCCTGGTGAATTGCAGTCCGTCCACCATGAACTACATTCACACGCACTCCGCCATGCTGGAGGACCTGGACTCCCCTTTCCTGTCCCTCCAGGACGCCGCCAGCTCCGTCGCCTCCGACCGCCGAGTCCTCCTTCTCCTCTTCCCTCACCGTTAGGTCGCCTTGGGCGATGTGAAGAACCAGGCGAAGCGACTCCTCTGCAACCTTCGCAACGGACACGACCTGCTGTTCGCGGAGTACTGCGAGGAGAAGGGCGAGGCGCGCGTGTTCAGCGATCACGACATCAAGGTGGGAGTGATGTGCTGGCGTGACGATAAGGCTCTCATGTTCGACGACGACGGGCAGTTGCGACTCTCGCAGTTCGCCCTGCAGCGCCTGATCGCCCGCGCGGAGAAGAAGTTGGATGACTGTGAGGTGAAGGTGGGTGTGAAGGGCGTGTGTGAAGCACAGATTCGCCGCGAGAAGGAGGCGTGCAAGCAACTCATTCGAGACGGGAAGCGAAACGAGGCAGCGGCGCGCATGAAGAAGCTGAACCAGACGCTGCTGAAGGAGAAGGAGAACGCGCAGAACCACGTGGTGGCGCTGCGGGGCCAGCTGGAGACGCTGATGCAGACGGACTCGGTGAAGCAGCTATACAAGATGAAGAAGATGACGTACGAGGCGATGCCCGCCGCCAGCATGTCCGTGAAGGAGGTGGAGAACCTGATGGACGACGTGGCGGACCGGCAGAAGGACATGGAGGAGATCCAGAACCGCATGATGGAGACGGTGGAGCAGGAGAACGTGGATGACGTTCTGAAGGAAGTGGACGAGGCGATCGTCAACGAGGCACTGCCCGCTCCCCCTGTACAGCCCGTGGCGGAAGAGCCGGCTTGTGCTTACGAGGGTTTGTTAACAAACACCACACCACGTCTCCGGCTTCCATCCCTCCATCACGCGAATCACTTGGTTGATCGACGGGCGGCGGCTCTGATCGTCCCAGCACTTCAGGATCAGCTCCTTCACTTCTACACCTCATTCCCTCTTCTTTACACCACCATTGGGAACCGACTCCCCAATCATCGGCTTCTGGCCTCCTTTCACTCGCTGAATCAGCTACGCGTCCACACACCCCTCCAGACCCACGTCGCGCACGTCCGTGATGCCCGCTCGGTACCAGCACGACCGCTCGCTCATTACCTCGTCGATGATGCACCCGAACGAGTACACGTCCACCTTCGACGTGCACGGCTTGTTGCTCAGCAGCTCCGGTGCCATGCTACAGCTCACGCGCGCCCTCAGCTCGCACATGTACGGAGAGCCCACGGCGCTGGCTTCGATGGCGCGATACGAGTTCAGCTCTCGCGACAGGCCGAAATCGGACAGCACGGGGTGTCCGTTGAGGAGGAGAATGTTGCCAAGCTACGCTCACAGCAGGAGGCCGACGCAACCTTGATGTCGCGGTGCACGTAGCCTAGCGAGTGGAGATAGGCAATGGCCGTGGCGATCTCGATCAGGATCTGCTTCTTCTGCGCGTAGGTGTAGCTGTAAGTGACTGTGCCACAGAAAGAAAACCTCTTCGTGTGCTTCATGATGATGTCCTGTAACACACCCTCCGCGTACGGCACAATAAGGCACGTCTTGTTCTCCGGGTCGTGACTCACGCCGTAGATCTTCAGACAGTTCGGGTGGCTGAGGGTCTTTTGAATGTCGATCTCCCGCTTCGCGCACTCCTCCTCGTACTGGTTCTTCCCGTTCAGCACCTTCACCGCCACCTTCATGTCCTTCCACACACTACCGCTCACGCTGGGGAGAGAGGGAGTACGCCTCGTACACGCATGAGAAGGAGCCCTTTCCCACCAGTCGCTTCAGCGTGATGGAGTCGTAGGGAACGGACTCGCTGAACGGAATGCTGTTGGAAAGGTCCTGATGACTGCTGGCACGCAGATCGCCCTTGCTCTTCAGTGCAATGGTAATCTCATCCAGAGCCGCCGACAAGGAGGGATTCTACGGAGAATGAGAAGGAACGAATCCCACCTCCTTCCACTTCTCCAACCCCTGAACGTGTACCACACCGCTGTCGTCGATAAAGGACGTGTTCAGTCCTTCAAACACTACCCCTGAAACGAACACAAAGAACGGACGGTCTTCATTCACCTTGATGGAAATGAGCGGCGCCTTTTCAAGATAGTGCGACAAAAAAAGGTGGAGCGACGCGGGAATCAATCTCGCTGGACTCACACCAACACGAATAAAAACACCAAAGACAATAAACGACTCGTCGCCGTCCTTCTTCACTACGCATGAAGGATCGACAAAAACGGAACAGGATGAGAGTCGATCCAAAACAAGCTGGCTCTTCCGTATTGCCAAATACAAGTCTGTTTTGCACTTCTTTTCCTACAGTTGAGCAGCCGTCGCGGATCATCACTTCATCGGACACAAGGTCATTTGTTTCTTCCAAAAACTGCTTCCACACAGCCTTCTGATTACTCATGCGTGGTTTGGAATAGGTGTGTAGTGATTTGTGTTTTTCTCCCTTCTTCGTGATACCAAATTACAGTCATTGGGGTGGAATGATCCGCTGTGTTTTGCACCGAATATAGGTTGGAGTGGGATGCTTACATTGGATGGCTCCATTCTATACTCCTGTTCTTGCTACATGAGAGGCAGACTCCTTTCCTTCATTTATGGGGAGAATGGGGCGAGTAATGACAGTATTATCTACTCTCTTGATAACCAAGCGTGGTGTACCAATACTGAACGTGCTTCCTATTCTCCCTCAGAAAACAGTGATGTTGATCTACTTGAGCTTCGATTCAAGTCAAGTTGCGTTGCAAATTGATGCATCGTCGACTCTCGATAGCTTAAGAGCCATTCTGGAAGCAAGTAATGATGCCTCACTTTATAACTAGCAATACACACAGTTTTCACTTCCAAATCTCCGTTTCTACTATAAGCAGACGCCAGTTCCTGTAACGGAGATTCTCCAGAGAGTCATTCCTGAAAGAGGCGTTTTGGCAGTGTATGGCGTTTGCACTGTGAACGTACAGATGCATGGAACAGTCCAACCGGTTTCGTACCGCACCAACTATTCAGTGAGCCATTTGCTGGACCAATGCGCCTCCTCCTTCCACATCTCAACCGCATACAGACCATACCTTCAGCTTCTTACGAGTGCTGGGTCGGTTCTGCCGATGGATGAGATCATTCCCTTTCACGGCTACAAGGACGTGCTCACTATGCGCTACATCAGAACAGAGCCTCAGGGTTTGTTTCTGCCGCTTGGCTGAATGATAGGAGATTCCAAGCAGATCACTGCCATCAAGAAAGCGGGGATTATCATCACCTTCAAGGATGAGATACAATACCGGATGGAGTACGAGTCCATTGCCACAAAGACAATCGGTTCCTTGCTAGCCGAGTATCTGAAGGTTCTCCTGTTGGCGTTTCCTCATGTCTAGAGCCTCTACAAGGCATTGTACCAAGACTCCTTCACCCAGGCCTTCTGCTTGACGTACAACAACAAGAAGCTGGCTAATGAGGAACAGTGGCAGAGCTACAAGCTGGAAGGATCCATTCACTTGATCTGTCGCATCGTTGCGATGGAATGATGGAGTAGGCCAAGTGACGGCGAAAGTGAGCGAGACTCTTCCCATCAACACTTCCATGACGATTCATCTCTCTTACGGCAGCAAGGGAGAGCACCCCAAGTCGCTCTCCGTCCAGAACACAGACACCGTGCACTCCGTGCTTGAGCAGTACTTGAAAGTGTTCTCCATCTGGCGGTTTCAGAAGTAGTTGATCTACAACAGTGGGTACAGGGAAGAATACAGTCAGCGCTTCTGCTTGTTCTTCCAAAGCAAGCCGCTGAACAATGAGATGAGCTTGAAGGCGAGCGGCTTGCTGGACCAGTCGCATGTGATTTGCCAACTGCCTCCAGACCCGGTCACCAAGTTTAAAGTCAACATATCCTATCAGGCCATTGGAAAGAACCGAAAGGGATTCGATGTGAACAAGTCGACTGTGGTGAAGACTCTTCTGGAACAGTACCTGAAGGCCATTTACGGGACTCAGTACCAGCCGTACTATCTCACTTCGCTGGCACTCTTCTTCAAAGGAAAGCCGCTGGACAATGACATGACCCTCGAGAAATGCGGAGTGGAGAAGACGATCGAGGTCATTTGCAAGAATGCTCCAGTACCTTCCAGGAAGGTAACCGCCGGCATTGCCTTTGAAGAGGACGAGTCGACCGCTGACTGTCTCACTGTGATGAATGACACCACACTTTCCTTCCTTCTGGATCAATACCTCGTAGTTGTGTCCTTCCAACATGAGTCATAGGCGTCGCTGCACAACGAGGAGTATCGTTCTCATGCCGATTCGATCATGGTGTTCTTGGATGACAAGGAGCTGGATGTGAAGAAGCGAATCTGTGACTATACAGTGCAGAATGATCCTTTCTTTGTCTGTTGGCGCATTTCACTGGATTGAAGTGTAGGCAGGAGAAAACATTCCCCCTCTCCTCTCCAAACCACCGTGGATGTCACTGTTTCCTACAGAATGCCAAATATGTCCCCCAAGCAAATCACTGTGGAAAAGGATTGCACCCTTTTCTCCATCATCGAGAGATTCTTCGTTTCCTTTGCGTCTCCTTTCTGATGAATAGGAGTTAATCGGAAATGACTCTGAAGATCCCAAGGACTACACGATGGTGTGCAACAAGATGACTCTCCTTTCTTCCAACAGGCTCTGCGACTACAGCCTGCCCACCCCAATCACATTCATTTGTACTCTCTCTTTCATCCCTTCCATTCTAGGCTTGTCCTACCAACTGGCTGCTGGAAAGAACTATTCCCCTTACCCCGTGAAGTCCTACATCCCGCCCATTTCGATTACTCGGATCTCAGGTTGTAAGATGAAGGACCCTGACAAGCCGAACATCACTTCACCGTCTTCCATTCATCCCGCGAAGCCCAGCACTCCTGATTCTACGGTTGACACTTCACCTGCTCCTGACAAGCCTACGAAGAGAAGCGGCGTGCGTCTTATCCAGTCCGAAGTCTACACGCCTCAAGTCACGCTGTATAACGTTACAACGGGAAAGAACAGATCCTTCAAGTGGAGCTCGAACGATGCAATTCATCTCAATGCAAACGTTATCCCTTTCTCGTTCTTTCATGCCAAGATGCTCACTTCTTCGGAGAAGGATAACTGGTTCCTCTTTGACGAAGAGGGGAAGTGCGTCACTCCGGAAGAGATCAAGCCCGTTTCGGACAATCCCTTGGCCTTCTTTGTTCTTCCCGTTCTTTATGTCCCTTTCTCTGAGTGAATAGAAGTCTATGCTGAAGATGGATTTGCTTTCCATCGAGAGTGTGAAGCTGGTGACTCCTTACACTACCGACGAGTTCAGTTCACAGAATACCACCAGGAGGGCACATGCGATGCACTGCTATTGTTGTAACTGATGGTTGATGTGATGCATAGGGAATGCAACGGGCTTGACAATCAACCAACTGAAAGTGCTTCTGAGGAAGTCTGAGTGGCAGACGATTACCACACTGACTGTTTCGGGTAGTTCAATGCAATCCCTGTTATGGGTAGACTCATGCACGAGCATTCAATGCGATCTGAAACTGAGCAGCTTCTACTCTATGACCGGCATTACGATCCCTTGTTCGTGTGTTGAGAAGGGGTTATGAGTAGACATGAGGTTCAAGCAGCATGAATTCATTCCTTTCATTGAATGGGCGACGAAGACAAAGATCGGAGCACTGAAAGCACTCAACGTGGTTATTGGTTGGCATGAGAAGGAGGATTGAAGAATAGAGCAGTCACAGAACCGAGTCTTTGCTGATAGCCTAAGACACAGTCTCTACACCGTCGAGAGTCAGTACCATCCTTCCTTCCAACTCCTCTTCAATGGTCAGCCGCCCACCAATCCTGAACCGATTACACCCATCCCGAAGCCGGAGGAGGAAGTCAAGCAGGTCATCAGTTGGTTTTCTCCTCCACACTGATGAACTAGATGCTCAGGACTTTGAGAGAGAGGAGTGGGATGCGTGCGAAAGCCGGAGAACCTACGACTCTGAGGAGTCCATTCTCGTCGAGGTGATGAATGGGAAGGAGAGGGAGTGCAAATCGGTGTATCTGGAGTCCATGACGGTCAAGTACATCAACTACTATGAGAAGACAGTGGCGAAGGGACTTGTCAAGAAGGTTGCTTCATGGGTTTTTGACATTCCAGACGAGACCAAGACGATTCGCGAGGAAGAGCACTACATCTCCCTCCCCTCCGCTCTCACCGACGGATTTGCCTCGATTCATAAGGATGATCACATCTTCTTCTCCGGATGGCAAAGAGGGGTTGCGAC
>OIWT01002284.1_pt1 | contig 20216 bp, 20 predicted proteins | sample 1587701 | NCBI WGS metagenome assembly OIWT01 (sample SAMEA3888904, study PRJEB22519) | human gut metagenome | biome: human gut; feature: human-associated habitat; material: faeces | place: Denmark | collected 2009
CTTTTATTTTTTTTATTAAATTTTCTATTTTATTTTTTCCTAATAAATTTTCACTTAATATTAAAAAATCTATATTTTTTTCTTTTTCTAATACTTCAAATATTCCTTCTTGATATTGAATATCTTTTGTTAAAATTTCTATATTTTTATACTTTTTTATTTTTTCACTTAAATTTGGATTTCCCAATGCCGTTATTATTTTTTTCATTTTTTTCCTCCTTTTATTCTATTAAATTTTTTTCATCTTTTGAACATTCTATTTTTGTTAATATATGATTATCTGCTACAAACATTAAACATTCTCCTCTTTTTAGAGATCTTATTTCTATTTTTTCTTTTTCAGATAAATTGGTATATTCACCTAATAATTTTATATTATCTTCTTCTAAAGAAAAAAATGTTTTTATTTCAGAATTATTTAATATACTTTTTCCATATGCTCCATTTTCTAGACTAAATAAATCATAGATATCTTGTGTTATAGCAACTCCACTACCTCCATATTTTCTTATTGTTTTAAATATTTTATAGATAAAACTTGCTACTTCTTTATTAGATGTTACTCCTATTAGCCTCCAAATTTCATCTAAATATATTGCTTTTTTTATTTTTCTATCTTTTTTTATTTTATCCCAAAATAATTCAGTAAATAAATACATTCCATATTTTATATTTTCTTCTCCTAATTCATATATATCTGCAACAATTATTTTATTATTTATTTTTACATTTGTATATTCATTAAAAAATTTTAAAGAACCTTTCACAAAAGGAATTAATTTTGTTTTAAATATTTTGGTTTTTTCATCTTTTCCTAATAAATTATAAAAATCTTCTAATTTTGGCATATCTCTTGTATTTTTAAAAATAGGTTTTATTGTTATTTTATCAGTTTCATTTTTATATAATGATTTATCATCAAAAGTTATATTTTTTTGTTTATATAGTTCTATTATTTTTTCTTCTAAAATTGCTTTTTCTTCTTCATTTATTTTTCCAAATATTAAATTAAAAAATCCTATTAATTTTGGTATTTTTGTTGCTAAATATCCTTGTTCATTATCTTCTAAACTTTCTTGTCTTATATCAAATATATTAATATATGTATTGGATCCTGGTCCTATTTTTAATAATGTTCCATTTAAATTTTTACATAATTTTGAATATTCTCTATCTGGATCTATAATATATTGCTCTATTCCTAATATTCTAAAACGAATAATTAATAATTTTACATAGAATGATTTGCCTGCTCCACTACTTCCAAAAATACATATATTTGCATTTTTATATTTGTTTGTATTATATCTATCAATAAAAACTAAAGAATTGTTATATATATTAGTACCTATAAAAATTCCTTCTTCATCAAAAATAGATGAAGATATAAATGGGTATGTACATACTAAACTTGATGTAAGTACATTTCTTTTGGCTATTTCTTTTATTTCTTTATTGTTTTCCATTAATGGTAAACATGCTTTAAATGTTTGTTCTTGTCTAAAAAATGCTCTTCTAACTTGCATTCCTTTCGATTGTAATATTCCTTCTATTTTATTTAAAGAATATTCTAACTCTTTTATATCTTTTGAATAAATATTTAAATAGATATATAAAAAATAAATATCTTCATTATTTACTTGTATTTCTCTTCTAATATATTTTGCATCTTGATATGTAAATGCTGCTATTTCTATATCTTCTCTATTTTGATTTTTACTTTGTAAATCTACTCCTACATTTCCTATATTATAAGTTAAATCTTTTACTATTTTATATGGATCTTGTTTTTCATAAAAAATAGATATATTCATATTTATATTGGAATCTAAAATACTTTTTAATAATAAATCATTTTGTTCATGATAATAATTAGTTATAATTAAATTAGAATAATAAAGATTATCTATTTCTATATATTTGGGATTATTTAAATTTATATAGCTTGGACTTATTAAATCTTTTTTATTAAATATTCCTTTTATTTCATTTTTATTTTTTTCTTTATTATAATTTTCTTTTTTCATTATTAATTTTAATATATTTTTTAAAATCATTTATTCTCCTTTTATTATATTAAATATAATCTTCTATTTATAAAAGATATTAATATATTTCGTATTTTTTCTTTTTCATTTATATCTTTTACAATATTTCCACACCTTGCTAGACATTCTTTTATTTTAAAATATTTTTCATTTAATTCTTCTATAATATTTTCTTCTATATTTTCTATTTTTTCATTTTTTAATATTATATAAAAATTTTTATTAGATGATTTTCTATTTACATTTAATTCTTTTATATAATTAATATAATTATTAGAAATTTCTTTTATATTTTCTTTTTCTTTATTTTTTTGGGTATTTATATTAGAAATATGCTTGTCCAAGTTTTCTTTGTTACTTTGAATTAAAATTTGAAAATTAAAATTACATGTTTTTAAAAAAATTTTATAAGAATTTAAAATGGCTTCTTTCTCTAACTCTGATTTTAGATTAAAATTAATTGGGATTATTTTTATTATTTTTATATATGAGGAATTTTTTAATTTAATAATCCCATTTTCTAAAATATATTCGAAAGGCAACCACTCTTGTGTAGATTTTTCTTGTTTATTTTTCATTTTATACCTTCCTTTTCTTTATAAATTAAGTTTACATATTTTTCCATTATTTGTCAAGAAAAATCGTATGTCAAATTTCGACATTATTTTTATTTTTTTATTATAAATACTGGCATTGCTCTATTGCAACTAAAAATATTTCTTCTATTTCTTCATATATTTTATTAGCATTTTCTAAAGAAAGTGGTCGTCCTTCCTCACCTTCTCCTATTTCTATTGTGTAACCTGGCTTCTTAAAATTCTCTATAAACCAATCTTTATATCCTGCAAATGAAGAATAATAATCTGGTTTTGTTAATAAATATCCACTTACTTTTTCAAATTTTTTTCCTATTTCATATGCATTATCTATTTTATAATTTAAATAATTCCAATATATTTCTTTTCCTTGAGAATGAAGAGAAATTGTCATATCAAAATTAAATAATTTTGTAAAATTAACCATGTTTTTTGTTTCTATTTCTGAAATTGGATTAGGTCCTGCATAATCTCTTGGTCCTGGCATAGTTATTCCTTTTTTTGCTTTATTTTTTACTGCATTTTCCCAACCTGCTGGATAATTTAAATTTAAATCTACACCTCTTATATTTGATTTCCAACATTCTATTTCTTTTATGTATTTTTGCCATATTTCTTTATATATTTTTTCATTTAATATTTTTTTATTTTTTAAACATAAATTAACTCCATCTGGATTTACCATTGGAACAAAAAATACACTTACATTGTTCCATAATTTATTTATTTCATATCCTTTATAAATTTCTTTATTTTTATATAATTGCAAATATTTTTCTATAAATAACATTGTTTGTAAACTTGTCATCCATTCATTAGCATGATGTGAAGCATTTATAAATAATTTTTTATTTCCTTCACCTAATTTAATATAAATTATTTTTTCCCCTAATGTGCTTTCTCCAATATTATTTATTTTAAAAAATGGATATTCGTAATTTAAAAATAATATATCATTTTTTAAAATATCATAATTATATTCTTTATTTATTTTTATTATTTTATTTTTCAAAAATATTCTCCTTTTTATTTTAATTATTTTTTATATTTTTATTATAAAAAATATTTATTTATTACTTTTTATTAAAATATTTATAAATTATAAATATTTAATTTAATTTTTTATTTTTTGAATAAAAAAAATAAAAAAGAACATAATATTATCATAAGGTTAATATTAGCCTAGCAAAGAGTAATATTAGGTTTTATAAAAAGCTTTTTATTATTCGATCAAAGATGTAATATGGCTTAAGTGGACATTAGGTTATATTATGTCGGAGATGAAGAGTATATTATTTGTTTGTAAGCTATATTTTTTACATTATATTTTTATTTTATTATATTTTGTATTTTATATATGGTTGAATAATAGATAATATATTTGAGTTAAGATTATATTTATATATTATTGTGGTTGTTATTAGTCCTTTTTTAGGATGAATATGGTTATTATTTGTGTATTTATAGTCGAGCGAATGATTATTATTTTTGGTTTATTGCTTATTTATATAGTAATATATATTAGGTGAAAAAATTAGGAATAATAGTCTTAGTTGAAAGTTAATATTAGCTTTATATGATAATAGCACGTAAGAGTTTCTCCTCTTACGTGCTATTAATTTTTATAATTTTATATATCAAGATTTTTAACATACTTAGCATTTTTTTCTATAAATTCTCTTCTTGGTTCAATATCATCTCCCATAAGAATTGTAAATATTTCGTCTGCTTTTATAGCATCTTCCATTGTTACTTTTACTAAAATTCTATTTGTTGGATCCATTGTTGTCTCCCATAACTGTTCTGGATTCATTTCACCAAGACCTTTATATCTTTGAAGTCCTAATTGATCTCTTGCTATTCCTTTTTCTGCTAACTCCTTATATGCTTTATCTAAATCTTCGTCTGTATAACAATATACATCTTTCATTCCTTTTTTAGATAATTTATATAATGGTGGTTGTGCTAAATATACATTTCCATTTTCAATTAATGGTCTCATATATCTAAAGAAAAATGTAAGTAAAAGTGTTCTAATATGTGCACCATCAACATCGGCATCAGCCATTATTATAACTTTTCCATATCTTATTTTAGATACATCAAAATCTGCACCTATACCAGCACCAACAGCTAATATAACTGGGTTTAATTTGTCATTTCCATATATTTTATCTGCTCTTGCTTTTTCAACATTAAGCATTTTTCCCCAAAGTGGAAGTATAGCTTGAAATCTTCTATCTCTACCTTGTTTTGCACTTCCTCCAGCTGAGTCTCCTTCGACTATATATACTTCACATTCTTCTGGATTTTTACTACTGCAGTCTGCTAATTTTCCAGGTAAAGTTGTTGTTTCTAATGCATTTTTTCTTCTAACTAATTCTCTTGCTTTTCTTGCAGCTTCTCTTGCTCTAGAAGCATTTATACATTTTTCCAAAATAGCTTTTGCTACTGATGGATTCTCTTCTAAGAAATTTCCTAGTGCTTCATTTACCATGCTTTGAACAATACCTGTTACATTACTATTTCCTAATTTTGTTTTAGTTTGTCCTTCAAATTGTGGTTCTTTTACTTTTACTGAAACAACTGCTGTTATTCCTTCACGAATATCCTCACCTTGTAGATTTCCATCTTTTTCTTTTATTAAATTATGACTTCTTGCATAATCATTAAAAGTTTTTGTTAATGCTCTTTTAAAACCTTCTAAGTGAGTTCCACCTTCTATTGTATTAATGTTATTTACAAATGTATATATATTTTCTGAATATGCTGATGTATATTGAAAAGCTATTTCTACTGGAACTTCCCCATCTGTTTTTTCTATATATATTGGATTTGGATGTAATTTTTCTTTATTTTTATTTAAAAATTCAACAAAAGAATTTAGACCTCCTTCAAAATGAAATTCTGCTTTTTTAGGAGTTTCTTCTCTTAAATCTTCTATACTAATTTTTAATCCTTTTGTTAAGAAAGCCATTTCTCTAAATCTATTTTCTAATATATCATATTCATATTGTAATGTTTCAAAAATAGTATCATCTGCTAAAAATCTAACTTTAGTTCCTGTTTTATTAGAATCTCCTATTCTAGTTAAAGGCTCTACTGTTTTTCCTTTTTCAAATTTCATTTCAAATATTCCGCCATCTCTTTGAATAGTTACTTCACACCATGTAGATAAAGCATTTACAACAGATGCACCTACTCCATGAAGACCTCCAGATACTTTGTATCCACTATCTCCACCAAACTTTCCTCCTGCATTTAATTTTGTATATACTGTTTCTGCAGCAGATATTTTTGTTTTTGGATGTATGTCTACAGGTATTCCTCTACCATCATCTTCTACACATATAATATTTCCTGGTTCTATTGTTACATGTATATGAGTACAATATCCAGCTAAAGCCTCATCTACACAGTTATCTACTATTTCATATACTAGATGATGTAGTCCTCTTACAGAAACACTTCCTATATACATCCCTGGTCTTTTTCTAACATGCTCTAACCCATCTAATACTTGAATTTGTTCTGCCCCATATTCATGCTTAAATTTTTCCATTTTTTCAACCTTCCTTTTTTTATTTTAATAAATATTCTTATTTATTCTTCTACCTAATGTATTTGAAGATATATTTGAAATATATCCAATCAATTTATCATTTCTTTTTAATATAATTAAAGATTTTAAATTTCCTTCTGAAATATCTATTATATTATTTTCCATTTTTAACTCTTTCATTATATCATTAAATTTATTTTTTTCTAGTATTTTTTCTAAATTTAAAATCATAATAACTTCTTTTAAAGAAATTATTGTATCTTTTCCAATATGAAAATACATTAATTTATTTCTCCTTTTTTTACATTAAATATTTTATGTTCTGTATTTATATTTTTTATTTTTTCTGTACAAGTTATAATTACTTGTGTATTTTTTATATTATCTATAAAATTATTTCTTCTTTTTTCATCTAATTCAGACATAAAATCATCTAATAATAAAATTGGATATTCTCCTATTTCGTCATATATTACCTGTAATTCTGCAATTTTTAAAGATAATATTACTGTTCTATTTTGTCCTTGAGAACCATATATATTTACTGGTTCATTATTTATATATATCACAAAATCATCTCTATGTACACCTTTTGTTGTAAATCCTTTTATTATATCTAATTTTGTTCTTTCTTTTAATAATTTAATATATTCTTCTTTATTAGAACAATTTGATTCATATTCTATTTTTATTTTTTCATTATTTGAAGTTATATCATTATGAATATCTTCTATTTTATTTTTTATTTTCTCAATAAATTCATTTCTATAAGTAAATATCTTTTCTCCATATTCTGCTAGTTTTTCATTCCATATTTCTAGCATATCTTCAGATTTATTTTCTAATCTTATTTGTTTTAAATAATTATTTCTTTGCTCTAAAGTTTTATTATACAAATTTAAATAATGAATATAATTAGGCCTTAATTGACCTATCATTATATCTAAAAATCTTCTTCTTTTTTGTGGTCCTTCTTTTAGAATTTGTATATCATCTGGTGTAAAAATAACTATATTTAAATTTCCTAATAATTCACTTAATTTTTTTATTTTTATACCATTAACATATATTTCTTTTTTATTTCCAATATCTATTTTTATTTTTCCACTTCTATCACTTTTTTCGAATTCTATATTTACAGATGTATAATCTTTATCAAATTTTATTAATTCTTTATCTTTACTTGTTCTATAAGATTTTCCTATAGCACATAAAAATATTGATTCTATTATATTAGTTTTTCCTTGAGCATTATCTCCATAAAATATATTTATATTAGGTTCTAATTCTATTTCTTGTTCTTCATAATTTCTAAAATTTTTTAATTTAATTCTATTTATATACATATTAAGGTTAGAAATTGGATGTTAGAAGTTAGTATTAATAGTAATTTTAAATTTAATTATACACAGTTTATTAATTAAATGTGGATAACTTTTTTTACTTTTTTCTAAATTCTAAATTCTAAATTCTAAGTTCTAACCTCCCTTCTAATCTTTAAGTCTTATAGGTAATATCATATAAATATAGTCTCCCTCATCTGCCGGTCTTATTATACATGGTGATATGCTTGTTCCAAAATCTATATTTATTTCTTCATCATCTATTGCGCGAAGTGCATCTAAGAAATATTTTGGATTGAATCCTGCCTCTAAATTTTGTCCTTCTGTTGAAACATACATTTCTTCTTTTGCATCACCTGTTTGGTTTGTACAAGAAATTGTTACTTTTCCTATATCTATTGATACTTTTACAGGATATTTCTTTTCTTTTTCTATACTAGATGCTGAAATAAGGCTTATTCTTTCAAAACAATTTTGAATATTATTCTTGTTTACTCTTATTCTTGTTTCCCAATTTTCTGGAATAACACTAGAATAATTTAAGAATTCTCCATCTAATAATCTTGTTACTAATTTACAATTTTCCATTTCGAATAATGCTTGATTTTTTGCTACTCCTATTTTTATAGTATCAAATGAATCTAATATTATTTTATTTACTTCATTTAATGTTCTACCTGGAATAACTGCTGTAAAATCATTACTACTATTTTGTAAAAATTTAGATTTCCAAGCTAATCTAAAACCATCTACAGCAACTACGTTTAATTTATTATTTTTTATTTCAAATAAACATCCTGTAAAAATAGGTCTATTTTCTTCTTGGCTTACTGCAAATATTGTTTTTCTTATCATATCTTTTAATGTATTTTGTTCTATTTCTATAGAATTTTCTACATTTATTTGTGGAAGTTCTGGAAATTCTTCTGGGTTCATAGTAGCTAATTTATATAAAGAACCTTCACATTCTATTACTAATAAGTTTTTGTCATTTAATGAAATATTTATTTCTGTATCTGGTAATTTACGAATTATTTCACTAAACATTATAGCATTTACTACAGTTGCTCCTTGTTCTTGAACATCTGCATCTATTATATATTCTATACCTATTTCTAAATCATAGGTTGTTAATTTTACTTCTTTATCATTTGTTTGAATTAATATACCTTCTAATATAGGCATTGTTGTTTTTGAAGCTACCGCTTTTGTTACGGAATTAATAGCTTTAAGGATTTTATCCTTTTCACAAATAATTTTCATTTTCTCCCAACTCCTTTATAATAATATAAATAATTTTAGTAGTAGTAGTAATAGGTGTTGTGGATTGTGTGGATAACTATGTGTATTCTTTATTTCCCTTAGTATTTTGATGTTGATAAAATAGTGGATAATATTAAAAGTTATTAACATTAAAAAAATATTAATGTGGATTTTCTATTTATTAACACCTTATCTACATCAAATTCACAGGTAACTGTGGAAAGCAAATCAAGCTGTTCCGTAGGAAGAAATACAAATATATTTTCCAAACACTTTTTTTTCCAAACACTTTTTTTAAAAAACTTTTTCTTTTGTTTAAATATAAACTATTGATCAGCTAGTAAAATGTTTTTCACACTTTCCACAATCAATTTTGTGTTTTTATTTTCTTTTATTTCTTTTTCTATTTTATTACAAGCATGCATTACTGTTGTGTGGTCCCTATTGCCAAAGTCTTTTCCTATTTGAGGTAAAGAAAGTTGAGGAACTGTTCTACACAAATACATTGCAATTTGTCTAGGAAATACAACATCATTAGAACGTTTTGCTCCTGCTAAATCTTTTACATCAATACTAAAATATTTTGCAACAGTTTCTTGTATAAAACTTGAAGAAATAACTTTATCTTTTGATGATACAATTTCATTAATTGCCCATTCAGCCATTTCCATAGTAATTGGACTATTTATTAGAGATGCTCTTGCTATTAATTTATTTAAGGCTCCTTCTAATTCTCTAATATTAGTGTCAATTCTGTTTGCTATATTAGATAAAATTTCATCATCTATAATAATATTATCTAATTGAGCTTTTTTTCTTAGAATAGCTAAACGAGTTTCATAATCAGCATTTGAAATATCAGCAATAAGACCCCATTCAAATCTTGATTTTAATCTATCTTCTAATAAATTAATATCTTTTGGAGGTCTATCACTAGATATAATAACTTGTTTACCATTTTCATGAAGAGTATTAAAAGTATGAAAAAATTCTTCTTGTACTCTTTCTTTTCCCGCAATAAATTGAATGTCATCTATAAGAAGGACATCTATATTACGATATTTAGAACGAAATTGTTCGTTTTTATTGTCTTTAATAGCATTAATTAATTGGTTTGTAAATTTTTCAGAAGTAACATATAAAATATTTGCATTTTTGTTATTTCTTAAAATTTCGTTACCGATAGCATGCATTAAGTGAGTTTTACCTAATCCTACTCCTCCGTAAATAAATAAAGGATTATAAGAAGTAGCAGGAGCTTCAGCAACAGCTAATGCTGCAGCATGAGCAAAACGATTATTATTTCCTACTACAAAACTATCAAAAGTATATTTTGGATTTAATGTAGGATTAAAATAACCGTGTTGAAAAATTTTCTATATTAGATGATGCAATACTATCTTTATTTTGACTTTCTAATTCTTCTTTTGAAAGGATGGAAACACTACATTCTTTATTTGTTAAGAAATTAAAAGTATTTACTAATAATGCATGGTAACGAGCTTCAACAGTATCTCTGTTAAATGTAGAAGAACTTAATAAAACGACATTTCCGTTTTCTACACTTTGTATTTCTAGTTCTTTAATCCATGTATCATATGAAATTTGAGTAGTTTCCTCTCTTAAAAGTTCTTTTGCTTTTGTAAGAAGTTCATTTAATTCGTTTGCTTGCATTTTTTTCAGTCCTTCCAAAAAATAAAAATTCCTTAGGAAAATAAGTTATACACAATCTTTTCATTATATGTGGATAACTTAATGAAAAATTTAAATTTGTAGATATAAATATACAATAAAACTTCTTTTTCCCTATTGTTTCCTTATCATATCAAAAATAAGACAAAATAGTCAATACAAATAAAAAAAATAATTAAATTTAAATGAAAGTATTGACATAAAAGTGAGTTTGTTATATACTTATAAAGCTTATTAAAAAAGAAAAAATCCGTTTACGGTTTAAATAAATACAGGAGGTGCCAAAATGAAAAGAACATTCCAACCAAAAAAGAGACAAGAACAAAAAGAACATGGTTTTATGAAAAGAATGAAAACTAGAGCAGGAAGAAACGTATTAAAAGCAAGACGTACAAAAGGAAGAAAAAAAATTAGTGCTTAAATAATGAAGGCCACATAAAAAATAGTGGTCTTTTTTGTAATTTTAATTTATTGATTTATATCCTTTTGTTTAAGGAGAAAAAAATGAGGAAAATCGATACTTTAAAGAAAAATTATGAATTTAAAAATGTATTAAATAAAGGAAAATTCTATAGAGGTAATTACATAACTATATATATAACAAAAAATAATAAAGAAAAAAATGTAATAGGAATAGCTATAAGTAAAAAAATAGGAAATGCAGTAAGAAGAAATAGGGTAAAGCGTGTAATAAGAGAAAGCTATCGTTTACAAAAAAGCAATTTAAAACAAGGTTATAATATAGTTTTTTTATTGAATAGAAAAAGTAAAGAAGAAGATATAAAATATATTCAAATTTCAGAGGATATGAAAAATATATTTGAGAAAATAGGAATAATTAAATGAGAAAAGTAGGAATTTATTTAATTAATATATATCAAAAGTATATATCAAAAATGCTTCATTATAAAGGAATAGAATGTAAATATTATCCTTCTTGTTCAGAATATACAAAACAAGCTATAGAAAAATATGGCTTGATAAAAGGATGTTTTTTAGGAGTAAAAAGAATAATAAGATGTAATCCATTTTCTAAAGGTGGATATGATCCTTTAAAATAATGGAAAAGAAAGGAATAAATAATGGGTTTTATATCAGAAATTTTTGGATATGTATTAAATTATTTGTATAATATGCTTAATAGCTATGGATTAGCTATAATTATATTTTCAGTTTTATTAAGAATAATATTAATACCTATTACTATAAAACAACAAAAAGCAATGAAAAAGAATGCAGAAATGCAAGAAAAAATGAAAGAAATTCAAAGTAAATATAAAAACAATCCAGAAAAATTAAATCAAGAAACAATAGAATTATATAAAAAGGAAAAAATGAGTCCGTTTAGTGGTTGTTTTAGTGCAATTTTACAATTAGTTATTATTCTTTCTGTATTTTGGTTAGTAAGTCAACCTCTTACATATATGAAAAGAGTAAATAAAGAAGTAATAGAACAATATAAAACAACTCTAACAGAAGAAAATAATGGACAAAAACTAACATATCCTGAAATAGGAATAATATCAAAAATAGAGCAAGAATACAATAATGTAAACAATCAATTATCTGAAGAACAAGTTGAAAATAGGGAAGAGTTAGAAAACAAAAAATCAGATTTAGAAAAATTAAGAATAAACATGGAATTTTTAGGTCTTGATTTAAGTAAAGTACCAACTCAAAATTTAGGAGATTGGAAAGTATATATAATTCCTATATTATATGTTATAACATCATTTATTTCTATAAAAATAACAACAAATGAACAAAAGAAACAAATGAATAAAAATAGTAAAAAAGAAGTAATTCAAGAAAATGAAGAAGATAAAAATAAAAATGATGATGAAATGCTTGAAAGTATGCAACAAATGAACAATTCAATGCAATATATGATGCCTATAATGTCAATTTCAATAGCAGCTATAGCACCTTTAGGACTTGCTTTATATTGGTTAGTAAGTAATATTTTAATAATTATAGAAAGATTTATTATTAATAAATATACAGAAAAAAAGGAGGAAAAAGAAAATGACTAACTCTATTATATCTGAAGGAAAAACAACAAATGAAGCTATAGAGAATGGATTAAAACAATTAAAAGTATCAAAAGATAAAGTAGATATAAAAGTATTAGAAAATGAAAATAAAAAGAGTTTTTTTAGTATATTAACTCCTAGAGTTGTAAAGGTAGAAATAACATTAAAGGAATCTGAAAAAAGAGAAGAAAAACCCAAAAAAGAATATGATAATAATATAGAAGATATAAATATAGCAAAACAAAGAGTAGAAGAATTTTTAAATAATTGGTTAAGTAAAGTAGATAATTCTTTAAAATATAATATAAAAATAGAAGAGTTTACTATATTTATAGATATAAAAGGAGAAAGTGCAGGAACATTAATAGGGTATAGAGGAGAAACATTAAATGCAATGCAATCTATATTATCATCTATTGCTAATCGTAATTTTAATAATAAAATTAGATTAATATTAGATATAGAAAATTATAGAGAAAAAAGAGCAAAAAAATTAGAAGAATTAGCCGAAAAAATATCTAAAACAGTATTAAGAACAGGAAAATCAATTACATTAGAGCCAATGACAGCATATGAAAGAAAAATAATACATAGTAAATTGCAAGAAAATACAAGAGTAGAAACTCATAGTATTGGAGAAGGAGATAACAGAAGAATAGTTATTTCTAAAATAAAATAAGTTAATATAAAAAATCTGAAGTCAAAGTGAAGATTTTAATTTAAGTATATTTTTATATATTTATATTAATCTATTACTTTGGCTTTTTTTATTAAAGGAGGAAAAGATGGAAACAATAGCAGCAATATCTACGGCTATGGGAAATGGCGGAATTGGAATTATTCGTATGAGTGGTAAAGAATCTTTTAAAATACTAGAAAAAATATTTAGAAATAATAAAGGAGAAAAAATAGATTTAAACAAAATAAAAGGTTATACCATACAATATGGAACAATAGTGGATTCAAAAACGGAAGAAAAAATAGATGAAGTATTAGTTTCTTTTTTTAAGAATCCAAAAAGTTATACAAGAGAAGATATGTGTGAAATAAATTCACATGGAGGAATGGTTGTAGAAAAACAAATATTGGAACAATGTTTGAAAAATGGAGCTATATTAGCTGAACCAGGGGAATTTACCAAAAGAGCATTTTTAAATGGAAGAATAGACTTATCACAAGCAGAATCAATTATGGATTTAATAAACAGTAAAACTGAAAAAGAGTCAAAAGCATCTATAAATCAATTACAAGGAGATTTATCTAATAGAATAAATGAAATAAGACATGATTTATTAGATATAATGGCAGATATAGAAGCTTCTATAGATTATCCAGAATATGATATAGAAGAAGTCACAAATAGTAAAGCATTAGAGGTTTTAGAAAATACAAAAAATAAATTAGAAAGCCTAAAAGATACATTTAAAAGTGGAAAAATACTAAAAGAAGGAATAAAAACAGCAATTATAGGTAAACCAAATGCAGGAAAATCATCGCTATTAAATAAAATATTAAAAGAAGAAAGAGCTATTGTAAGTGAAATAGAAGGAACTACAAGAGATACTATAGAAGAATTTATAACAATAAAAGGAATTCCTTTAAAAATAATAGATACTGCTGGAATAAGAAAAACTTCAGATAAGATAGAAGAAATTGGTGTAAAAAAAGCACTAGATATAGCTAAAGATGCAGAATTAGTATTAGTTATATTAGATAATTCAAAAGACTTAACTGAAGAAGATAAAGAAATTTTAAAATTAGCAGAAAGCAAAAATTCAATTATATTATTAAATAAAGTTGATTTAAAAGAAAATAATTTAGAAAATAGTGAAGAATTAAATAAGTTAAATAAAAAAATAATAAAAATATCTGCAAAAAATGGAAATGGAATAGAAGAGTTGTATAATGAAATTGAAAATATGTTTCAAATTAAAAATTTAGAAACAGATGGAGAAATAATTATTACTAATATAAGACATAAAAACCAAATTGAATATGCAATTAATAATATTGATGAAGCAATGAATGCTGTAAAAAATAATTTGCCAATAGATATAATTTCTATTTCAATAAAACAAACTTTAGAAGATTTAGGAAAAATAACAGGAGAAAATGTATCTGAAGATATTATAAATGAAATATTCTCAAAATTCTGCTTAGGAAAATAAATAAACAAGCGAGAATGAAAAATAAGAAACAAAAAACAAATAGAAGATTAATTTTATATATTAAATATTTAAAAGCTTTAAAAACGATTTTGAAAGGAAAAAATTAAAAAACTATATTATACATATAAGTAAAAAAATATTAATGTATAAGTATAAAAAATAAAATCTTAGAAGCATAGAGCCATAAAGCTTACAAGAAAAAAAGGCGAACACAAATAAAATAAAAAATAGTCAAAAAGACAAAATAAAACATAAAAATATTAAAAAATAAATAAAAAAATAAAATATATTGCTGGACAAACGATAGAACAAAAATTCACGTTTCATAAAAAACGAAGAAAAATGTTTCACAAAAAATATAGTTATATAAAAGTTTAACAAAAAATATTAGAAATTAAAAGAAAGGAAGTAAAAAATGAAATATAATGCAGGAAAATATGATATAGCAGTAATTGGAGCAGGACATGCAGGTTGCGAAGCAGCACTAGCTTGTGCAAGAATGGGTATGAAGACATTAATGTTTTCTATTAGCTTGGAAGCTGTTGCAAATATGCCTTGTAATCCACACATAGGAGGAAGTTCTAAAGGACATTTAGTAAGAGAGATAGATTGCCTTGGGGGAGAAATGGGAAAAAACATCGACAAAACTTACACTCAATTGCGTATGTTAAACACTTCTAAAGGACCAGCAGTTTATTCTTTAAGAGCTCAAGCAGATAGAAAAAGATACCAAGAAGAAATGAAACATACATTAGAAAAACAAGAAAATTTATATATTAAACAAGCTGAAATAGTAGACTTTACAGTAGAAAATGGAAAAGTAAAGTCTATAGAAACAAATATAGGAGCAATATATGATGTAGATTGTATTATTGTAGCAACAGGTACATATTTAAAAGGAAAAATATTCATAGGAGAAGTTTCTTTTGAAAGTGGACCAGATGGAGTATTCCCAGCAAATAAGTTATCAGAGGCTTTGAAAAGAGAAGGAGTAGATTTAGTTAGATTTAAAACAGGTACTCCTGCAAGAATAAACAAAAATAGTATAGACTTTTCAAAGATGGAAATACAAGAGGGAGACAAGCATCCAGAGGCATTTTCTTTTGAAGATAAAATAGATGATAGTGTAGAACAATTACCATGTTATTTAACATATACAAATGCAAAAACTCATGAAATAATACGTAAAAATTTACATCGTTCCCCCTTATATGGTGGAGAAATTGTTGGAACAGGACCTAGATATTGCCCATCTATAGAAGATAAAGTAGTTCGTTTTGCGGATAAAGAAAGACATCAAATATTTGTAGAGCCAATAGGAAGAAATACGGACGAAATGTATATTCAGGGAATGAGTTCATCTCTTCCAGAAGACGTGCAAATAGCAATGTATAGAACTCTTCCAGGACTAGAACATGCAGAGTTTACAAGACCAGCATATGCAATAGAATATGATTGTATTAATCCTGCTGATTTAAAATTATCTTTAGAATATAAGAAAATAGATGGATTATTCTTTGCAGGACAAACAAATGGAACATCAGGATATGAAGAAGCAGCTTGCCAAGGCTTAATGGCAGGAATAAATGCAAGTTTAAAATTAAAAGGAAAAGATCCAATAATATTAGATAGAACTCAGGGATATATAGGTGTTTTAATTGATGATATTGTAACAAAAGGAACAAATGAACCATATAGAATGATGACTTCTAGAGCTGAATATAGACTTTTGCTAAGACAAGATAATGCAGATTTAAGGTTATTAGAGATAGGTTATAAAGTAGGTCTTATATCTGAAGAAAGATATCAAAAGTTTTTAAAGAAAAAGAAAAGTATAGAGGATGAAATTGCAAGAGTAAGAGCTACAATTATAAAACCTACTAAAGAGGTAAATGAATTCTTAAAAAGATATAATTCCTCAGAACTTACCACAGGAGCAAGTTTAGCAGATTTAGTAAAAAGAACAGAATTAACTTATGAAGGATTAAAAGAAATAGATCCTGATAGGCCAGAATTAGAAGAACAAGTAGAAAAAGAAGTTGGAATAGAACTAAAATATGAAGGATATATTAAATTACAAGCAGAACAAGTAGAAAAATTTAAAAAATTAGAGCAAAAGTTATTACCAGAAGATATAGATTATGAAGATATTAAAGGGTTAAGACTAGAGGCTAGACAAAAACTAAATAAAATAAAACCAAATTCTGTAGGACAAGCATCTAGAATTTCAGGAGTATCTCCTGCAGATATATCTGTACTTCTAATTTATTTAGAAACTTACAATAAAAATGTATAAGGAGGAAATATGGAATTTGAAATATTTTCAGAAGAATTAGAAAATGTAGCAAAGCAAATAGAAATAGAATTAACAAAAAAACAAATAGAAAAATTTTATAATTATATGAATTTATTATTAGAATGGAATGAAAAAATTAATTTAACAGCGATAATAGAACCAAGAGAAGTAATATTAAAACATTTTGTAGATTCTTTAACAATTGCTAAATATATTAAAGATGATGAAAAATTGATAGATGTAGGTACAGGAGCAGGTTTCCCTGGAATACCATTATCTATAGTAAAAGAAAATACAGATATAGTATTATTAGATTCTTTAAATAAGAGAATAAATTTTTTAGAAGAAGTAAAAGAAAATTTAAAATTAGAAAATATAACAACAATACATGGAAGAGCTGAAGAATTTGGAAAAAATAGAAAAGAAAGGGAGATATATGATATTGCCACTTCAAGAGCTGTAGCACCTTTAAATATATTATTAGAATATTTACTTCCTCTAGTAAAAGTAGGAGGAAAAGCTATATGTATGAAAGGATCTAATATAAAAGAAATAGAAAATGCAAAAAATGCTTTAGAAATATTAGGTGGAAAAATAGAAAAAATAGAAGAAATTACTCTTCCAAATAGTGATATAAAAAGAAATATTATTATAGTAAAAAAAGTAAAAAATACACCTTCAAAATATCCTAGAAAGCCTGGAACTCCAAGCAAAGAGCCAATTTAAAATCTAGTAAACTAATAGGGACGGGCCGATTTAGTTTAGCATAAAAGTATAAATAGTAAAAAAATAAAAATGCTAAACTAAATCGGCCCGTCCCTATTAGTTTAGTAAAAATTAATAAAATCTTGTAATATTTATTGACTTTTTTTGTATAGTTTTATATTATTAATATGTTAGAAAAATGGAGGTAATATAAGTGGGAAAAGTAATATCAATTGCAAATCAAAAAGGTGGAGTAGGAAAGACTACAACATCAGTAAATATAAGTACTATATTAGCTAAAAAAGGAAAAAAAGTATTAATGATAGATACAGATCCACAAGGAAATGCAACAAGTGGATTGGGAATTGACAAAAATGTTAATTTTTCTATTTATGATGTTATAATAAATGATGTTGAAATAGATAATACAATACAACAAACAATGGTAAAAAACTTAGAAGTATGTCCTTCTAATATTAATTTAGCAGGAGCAGAAGTAGAATTAGTTTCTATGGAAGATAGAGAATATAAATTAAAAGAAAAAATAGATAGTCAAAAAGACAAATACGACTATATTATAATTGATTGTCCACCATCTTTAGGACTTATAACTCTAAATGCTTTTACAGCTTCTGATAGTGTTTTAATTCCTGTACAATGTGAATATTATGCATTAGAAGGATTAGGACAATTATTAAATACAATACAATTAGTTCAAGAACATTTGAATGAAAACTTACAAATAGAAGGTGCACTATTAACAATGTTTGACGCAAGGACAAATTTATCAAATCAAGTAGTAAGAGAAGTAAATAAATATTTTGAAAATAAAGTGTATAAAACTGTTATACCAAGAAACGTTAAATTAAGTGAAGCGCCTAGTTATGGTATGCCTATATCAATTTATGATCCAAGATCAAAAGGTGCAAAGTCATATGATAAATTTGTAAAAGAATTTTTAAAGAAAAATAAATAAAAAGGAGTAATTTAAAATGGCTAAAAATACAGGATTAGGAAAAGGATTAGATGCATTATTTAGTGATAAAAAAGTTATTACAGATAAAAAAGAAAATAAAGAACAAGATGGAGATAGAATAGAGAAAATAAAAATAATAGATATAGAACCAAATAGAAATCAACCAAGAAGAACTTTTGATATGGAAGCGATAGAAGAATTGGCAGAATCTATAAAAGTATATGGTGTTATTCAACCTATAATTGTTAATAAAAAAGATGGATATTACGAAATAGTTGCAGGAGAAAGAAGATGGAGAGCATCAAAAAAAGCAGGTCTTACAGAAATACCATGTATTATTAGAAATGATGATGAAAGAAAGACAAAAGAAATAGCATTAATAGAAAATATACAAAGAGAAGATTTAAATCCAATTGAAAAAGCAAAAGGATTTAAACAACTAATAGACGAATATGGACTAAAACAACAAGAACTTGCAGATATAATGGGAATGAATAGAAGTACAGTTACAAATTGTTTACGTATATTAAATTTGGATCCAAGGGTTATAGATTTAGCATTAGAGGGAAAACTAACAGAGGGACATTGTCGTTCTTTATTAGGATATGAAGATCCAGAAATACAATATAAAATGGCATTAAAGATAATTGAGACAGGACAAACTGTAAGAGATATAGAGAGAAATTTAAAAAATGCAAAAAATGTAAAGAAAAATAATAAAGAAACTCAAAAGAAATATGAAGCTATATATAAAGATATAGAAAATCGTTTTCAAGGTTTCTTTGGAACAAAAGTAAAATTAGATGCTGGTGTAAAAAGCGGAAAAATTATTATTAAATATTCTTCAAATGAAGACTTAGAAAGAATAATGGAGCTTATTAGCAAATAAAGAAAGGTGAAAAAATGGAAAATATTTTTGAATTTTTAAGATCAGATATATGTTTAATAGTATTATTAATAATATTATTTTTATTATTAGTAATGTATATTACAAATACAGTGAGATTATCTAAATTGAGAAAAAATTATAAAAGTTTTATGAAAAAATTAGGTAATGGAAAAGACATAGAAGAAATGCTAGAAAAATATATGGATACTGTAGAAAATGTTGAGAAAGAAAACAAAAATATAATGAATTATTGTAACCAAATTAATAAAGAAATGGATAAATGCATACAAAAAGTAGGGATGGTTAGATATAATGCATTTAAAGATACAGGAAGTGACTTAAGTTTTACACTTGCATTATTAGATGAAGATAATAATGGTGTTGTATTGAATGGAATATATTCTAGAGAAATGTCAAATATATATGCAAAACCTGTAAAAAATGGAAAATCACCTAACACATTATCAGAAGAAGAAATAGAAGCAATAAATAGAGCAATAAATCAAAATTTATAGAGATTTACTATTGACAACATACTAAAAAATATGTTAATATATATACTGTTACTGGCGTAAGTTAGTAATACTTGCAGAGGTGGTCGAGTTGGTTTATGGCACCAGTCTTGAAAATTGGCGTGCGTTTGTA
>OIWT01002289.1_pt1 | contig 20180 bp, 16 predicted proteins | sample 1587701 | NCBI WGS metagenome assembly OIWT01 (sample SAMEA3888904, study PRJEB22519) | human gut metagenome | biome: human gut; feature: human-associated habitat; material: faeces | place: Denmark | collected 2009
GACGCTGCGCGTGACGGGCGAGACGGCGTTCAGCGGCACGGTCGGCGGCGCGGTGACGCTCGCCGCAGGTGGCGCGGCGCAGCTGAAGGTCGCCGTGCAGGACGGGGCGGACGTGCGGCTGGAGGGCGGCACGGCCCAGATCGCCGCCTATGCGGAGACGGTCCCGACGGACCACCTCGCCTACTGGCTCGACGCCGGGCGGCCCGAGACGGTCCGCACGAACGCGGCGGGCGAAGTGACGAACTGGCTCTCGCGCGCGGCCTCCTCGGTGGCGGGGTTTGAGTACACGTCCACAACGAAACTCGATTCCTATGCCTCCGCCGCGCCCCGCGCCTGGGAGCCGGCGGGGCTCAACGGCAAGCCGGCCGTCCACTTCGCCGATCCGACGCAGATCATGAAGTCCACGGCGAAGGTGCGCACGCGCACGTTCTTCCTCGTCGCGAAGCTGGACGGCGCGCAGAAGAACATGGGCGCGCCCTGGGGCATCTGGGGCCAGGACGTGGAGTACCGCTTCGCCTGGGACACGACGGACGGGGCCATCACGTCGCTCTCCCTCATCACGCCCGCCGTGCCCGGCGACACGCTCCACATCAACGGCGCGGACATCCCGCTTGTGGCGATGACCACCACGCACCGGCTGGGGAGCGACGTCTTCCTGCTCTCCTTCCGCCTCGGCGACGCCCATCGCGACCTGGAGAGCGATCGGCACTTCAACTTCCACGGCCTCAACCGCAATTTCCAGGACCGCGGCGCGAAGCAGCGGGTGGGCGAGGTGATCTGCTACGAGCGGGCGCTGACGGACGAGGAATACGCGGCGGTGGAGGGGTATCTCACGCGCAAGTGGATCGCCTCGGGGACGGGCCCCCTCCGGCGACGCCCGCCGTCTTCGCGGACGGCGCGGGGCTGTCCCTCTCCGGCGGCGGCGGCACGGTCGCGGGCGACGTGCGGCTGAACGGGCCGCTCGTCGTGGACGCCCGCAACCGCACGGCGCTTGCGCCGCTTGTGGTGACGGGGAACCTCGTCATCGGCGATGCGGCGACCGTCCTGGTGCGCAACTACCTCAACCTGGCGGGGTCCGCGCGCCATCCGGCCCTCGTCGTGCAGGGCGCGGTGACGGGCGACTTCGCGGACGTCCAGGGCCTCGCGGGCGCCTGGCGCTTCGTCCGCGCAGGCAACACGTGGTCGGTCCTCCACGCCCTTGGCACATGGCTGATCTTCCGCTAACCCCCACTAGAAAACACCCTCCAGCCCCGATTCCCGCGCCGGGAGGTTGCGTTCCGCCGCCGATTGCGGTACAATAGCCGTCTACCGATTTCAACTGAAAGGACAGGCGAAATGGCTCTCGTCAACATGAAGGACATGCTCTCCGAGGCGCGGAAGGAGAAGCGCGCCGTGGGGGCGTTTAACACCGCGAACTACGAACTCTCCCGGGCGATTCTCCAGGCCGCCGAGGCCGAGAACCAGCCGGTCATCATCCAGCTCTACATGCGCCTCTTCGACAGCGAGAAGGCCTACGACCTCTGCGGCATGCTCCAGCGGCTCGCGACGCGCGCGAAGGTGCCCGTGGCGCTGCACCTCGACCACGGCGCCACGATCAAGCAGGCGAAGGACGCCCTTGCCTGGGGCTACACCTCCGTGATGTACGACGGCAGCCGCGACCCGTTCGCGAAGAACGTGCAGGATACGGCGTTCGTCGCACAGTACGCGCACGCGGTGGGCGCGACGTGCGAGGGCGAGATCGGCCACGTCGCGCAGGGCGACGAGACGGCCCTGACGGACGTGAAGGAGGCGGTCGACTTCGCGCGGGCGACGGGCGTCGACGCCCTCGCCGTCTCGATCGGCACGGCGCACGGCTACTACAAGGCCGAGCCGAAGCTCGACATCGCGCGTTGCCAGGCGATCGCGGATGCGCTGCCGGACGTGCCGCTCGTGCTGCACGGCGGCTCCGGCACGCCCCTCGCGGACGTCCGCCGCGCCGTGGAGGCCGGCATCGCGAAGATCAACATCGCGACGGAGTTCATGGACACCTACCTCAAGGCGACGCGCGCCGAGCTGAACCGCCTCGACGGAACGTTCATTCCCGTGGACAAGTTCTACGACCCCATCGTGGATGCCTGCGCCGCGCACGTCCAGAAGCTGATCCGCTTCTTCAGCGGCAAATGAGGACGGCGGACGCAATGAATTGCGTCCCTCCCGCCGAAGAGACCGTGAAAGACGACTTAACTACTTCACCACTTAAAGCGAAGCGACTTAAAGAAAAGGAAACGACGAAATGAGACCTGTTGTCTTGATCATCCGCGACGGCTGGGGCGTGAACGCGCGTCCCGACGGGAACTCGGTGGTGGCGGCGAAGACGCCCGTCATCGACCAGATCCGGGCGCGCTATCCGCACTGCCTCCTGAACTGCTGCGGCGAGGCCGTGGGCCTCCCCGACGGCTACCAGGGCTCCTCCGAAGTCGGCCATCTCAACATGGGCGCCGGGCGCATCGTCGTGCAGGAGCTGAAGCGCATCGACGACGGACTCTCCTCGGGCGAGCTCTTCAAGAGCCCGAAGTGGCAGAACCTCATCGCGAACTGGAAGAAGAACAACTCGCAGTTCCACTTCCTCGGCCTTCTGCAGGACGAGGGCGTTCACGCCCACCAGGAACACCTCTTCAAGCTCATGAGGCGCGCGCGCGCCGAGTTCCCGGAGGGCCGCATCGTCGTCCATCCGTTCCTCGACGGCCGCGACACGCCGCCGCGCTCGACGCTCGAATACATCGCCCGCCTGAAGCAGGAACTCGCCGCCGTCGGCAACGCCGTGATCGGCACCGCGATGGGCCGCTACTACGGCATGGACCGCGTGAAGAACTGGACGCTCACGAGCGAAGCCTACAACTGCATCGTCAGCTGCGAGGGCAGGCGGACGCCGACCATCGAGGCGTGCGTCAAGGACGAGTACGCCACGGGCAAGACGCCCGACGGCACGCCGATGACCGACGAGTACATCCCCTGCTACGTCGTGGGCGACTACGCGGGCGTGAAGGACGGCGACGTCGTGATGCACACGAACTACCGCCAGGACCGCGCGATCCAGCTCACCCAGGCGTTCGTGTGCGACGACTACCCCGGCGTGCGCCGTGCGCGCCCGAAGGTCACCTTCCTCGGCTTCACGCGCTACTGGGACGAGTTCGAGGACTACCTGCTCGGCGCGATGGGCGCGGGCGGCGGCATGGCGAACCTCCTCGGCGAGGTCGTCTCGAAGGCCGGCATCCGCCAGCTGCGCCTCGCCGAGACGCAGAAGTTCCGCCATGTCACGAGCTTCTTCAACGGCAAGTCGACGACGCCCTCCGAGGGCGAGGACCAGGTGGAGGTGAAGAGCCGCTTCGATCCCGCCACGTTCGCCTCCCATCCGGAGATGGACGCCTACAACGTGACGGACGAACTGCTGAAGCGCCTGGAGAACAACCCCTACGGCCTCATCGTCGTCAACTACGCGAACTGCGACATGGTGGGCCACACGGGCGACGAGGCCGCCGCCACGAAGGCCGTCGAGGTGACGGACGCATGCATCGGCAGGATCCTGCCGCGCCTCCTGGAGCTGGACGCGCACGTGCTCATCTACGCGGACCACGGCAACGCCGAGCAGATGATCGACTACAAGAGCGGCCTCACGAAGACGAGCCATACGCTCAACCTCGTGGACTGCTTCTACGTGGCGAAGGATGCCCCGGGCGTGCAGCTCACGCCGCTCGCGAAGCTCTCCGCGATCGCCCCGACGGCCCTCCAGCTGCTCGGCCTCCCGGTGCCGCCGGAGATGACGACCCCTTCGCTCCTCGCGGGCAAGGAGCCGTGGAGCAGGACGGCGCTTAACGTTTAGGTTTTAGGTTCTAGGTTTTAGGTTTTAGGTGTTGGCGTTTTAGCTGAGAAGGTTGAAGATTGTTGTGCGGGGATTGGAAAATGGACAGGGGAGGCCTGGATCGTGCGTTCCGTGCGACCGCCCCCCGTCTCCATCCCCGTGGTCATCCCTGAAGAGGATGCCGGGCGTCTTCGGCCTTCTGGCCTTCGGCCTTTGGGCGTTCTCGTGCGCGGCCGCGCCGCTGGTGTTGAAAGACGACTACCGTTCGCCGCGCAACAAGGAGCGTCCGCTCCGCAAGGCGACGCGGCTTATCGTGCTCCACACGACCGAGGCGCATGCGAAGAGCGCGCTCAACAAGCTCAGCGAGCGCGGCGAGGCGCACTACTGCGTGACCGAGACGGGCGAAGCCTACCGCATCATCGACCGGGACCGCCAGGCGTTCCACGCGGGGCGCTCGATGTGGAACGGAAAGGACGAGTGCGACGAATACTCCATCGGCATCGAGGTGGTGGGGCACCACGACCGGTCGATGCCCCTCCGCCAGCTGGAGGCGCTGAAGGAACTCGTCGCCCGCCTCAAGCGCACGTACGGCATCGCGGACGCGCAGGTGGTCTGCCATTCGCATGTCGCCTACGGCGCGCCGAACACCTGGCACCCGAAGAAGCACCGCGGACGCAAGCGCTGCGGGATGCTCTTTGCGATGCCGAGCGTGCGCACGAAGCTGGGTCTGCGCGCGCGCCCGGCCTACGATCCCGACGTGCGTGCGAAACGCCTCGTGCAGGCCGACGCCTACCTGAACAGCATCCTCTACGGCAGCGTGGACACGATGGCCGCCGTCTACGGGAAGGGGCGCATACAGGTCGCCGCCGCCCCGTCCGCCGCGCCGAAGAAAAAGCCTGCCGCCGCAAAGGCCGGTCCGAAAAAGCCCAAGCCCAAGCCCGCCGCCCCGCCCGCGAAGCCCGCCGCCGTTGCGGCGAAACCCGCTGAGGCGGCCAAGCCCGAGGAGGGTGGGACCGACTGGCTGCGCACGATGGGGCTCAAGGGTGGGTACTTCAAGAAGAAGGCGAAACTCGTTGTCGTGTCCCCGCCGCCGGATGCCGCAGGGGAGAAGCCTCCCGAATCGCAGGTGCTCCCCCTGCCCGCAAACCTGTACATCCGGAAGATGGGCGACGACGTCAAGGACCTCGCCGCGCTCGCGAAGCTGCCGGGCTACACGCGGGGCGGTCCCGTGAGCGCGACGTGTTCGCCGTTCAAGATCGCGGGGACGGCGTGGAACGCCGCGACGACCTACTACTACAGCCCCCGAGGGGGCATCACGACCGGCGACAAGGTGGACGAGAAGGCCATCGAGGCCGGCACCTTCATCTTCTACAAAAAGAAATGAGAACGGACATGACGTTCACACCGCGGAACATGATCGTGATCACCGGAGCGGGCGCCTATCCCCGCCTGGTGGTGGAGGGGGCCCATGCGGCGGGCGTCGCGCGGGTGGACGTGCTGGCGGTGCGGGGCTCGACGGAGCGCGCGACGTGCCGGGCGGCGGACCATGTCCACACGATCGGCATCGGCGAAATCGCCTCGGGCCTCCGGTGGGTGGCGGCGCAGGGGTACGAGGGCGCCGTGTTCGCGGGGCAGATCAGTCCGCTCTCGCTTTTCCGCAGCCGCTTCGACGCCGAGACGAAGGCGTGGCTTGCGTCGCTCCCCTGCAAGACCGCGCACACGATCTACGGCAAACTCGCGTTCGAATTCGAGCGGGCGGGCGTCCCCGTCTTCCCGGCCTCCTCGTTCATGGAGCGCCACCTGCCGGGGGAGGGGACGCTGACCGCGCGCGCCTTCACGGACCGCGAGCGGCGCGACGCCGAACACGGCGCCGTCGTCATGCGCGACATGGGACGGCACGACGTGGGGCAGACCGTCCTCGTGAAGGACGGCATGGTGCTGGCGGTGGAGGCGTTCGAGGGGACGAACGCGGCGATCAAGCGCGGCGGCAAGCTCGGCGGGAAGGGGGCCGTACTCGTGAAGGGCGCGCGCGAGGGGCACGACATGCGCTTCGACATCCCCGTGGTCGGATTGAAGACGCTCAAGGTGATGAAGGCGGCCGGCGTCTCCGCGCTCGCCTTCCAGGCGGGGCGGCTTCTCCTCCTCGACCGGGAGGCGGTGGTCGCCTACGCGAACCGCCACGGCATCGCGCTCGCGGGGTTCGCGACGGATCTGCCGCCGGCGCCGACGCGGCCCTCGCGCGCGCCGGAGGGAGGCGTGCCGTGTCCGTGACGTTGACGATCGTCGGCCTTCTGCTGCTCGTGGCGTCCTTCATCGGCTGCGTGCTGCCGGTCCTGCCGGGTCCGCTGCTCGCGTATGGGGGGCTGCTGCTCCTGTTCGCGACGGACCATCCGCCGTCCGTCGTGACGGTGTGCGTGGCGACGGTGCTTGTGGCGGTCTCCTGCATTCTCGACTACGTGGTGCCGGCGCTGAGCGCGAAGCGGTTCAAGTGTACCCGCGCGGGCGTGGTGGGGAGCCTCGTCGGGTCGGTCGCGGGCGTCTGCGCGGGCCTGCTGGTGAGTCCGCTCCTGACGGTCGTCGGGGGCGCGCTCGTCTGTCTCGTCTTCCTCGTGCTGGGGCCGTTCCTCGGCACGCTGATCGGCGAGTTGTCCGCGAAGCGGACGCTGCGGGACTCCCTGGCGGGCAGCGTGGGCACGCTTGTGGGCTTCGTCGTCGCGACGGGCCTGAAGCTCTTCGTCTGCCTGGCCGTGGCGGGGCTCTTCCTCTGGTCGTGGCTGGGGGCGTAGGATCGTGTGGAAAGTGGAAAGGAGAATCGGAATGGAGAAGTCGGACAAGGCGGTTGAACTCTTCAAGGGTGGGCTCTGCTGTTCGCAGGCCGTGTTCTGCGCGTTTGCGGAGGACTTCGGGATGGACGCCGAGACGGCGCGGAAGGTGAGCGCGGGGCTCGGCGGCGGCGTGGGGCGCATGCGCGAGGTGTGCGGCACCGTGACGGGCGCCACGCTCGTCCTGGGGCTCAAGTACGGTCCCGACAAGGCCGCCGTCTACCCGCACGTGCAGGATCTCTGCGCGCGGTTCAAGGCGGAATGCGGGTCGCTCGTCTGCCGCGACCTGCTGGCGGGGACGGACGCGACGCAGGGTGGTACGCCCGAGGCGCGCACGGCGGCGTACTACAAGAAACGCCCCTGCGCCGAGCTCGTGCGCCTCGCCGCCCGGCTCGTCGAACAGTGCTGACGCAGATGCTTCGCGTCCGCGATCTGCGTTTTAGCAGAAGGGTGCCCCAATGAAAAATGAACGCACGTGCAAGGGGGCGCTCTGCCTGGTCGCCTCCGCGTTCGGCTTCGCCGTGATGGGGATGTGCGTACGGATGACGGACGACCACGGGGAGGCGATCTCGGCGTTCCAGAAGAGCTTCTTCCGCAACGCGGTGGCGTTCGCGATCGCGCTCGCGCTTTTCCTGAGGGCGGGGCGCCGGGTTTCGTTCGGGGAGGGCCCGGCGGCGCGCCGCTGGACGGTGCTCGCGTTGCGCGCTGTGTTCGGCACGGCGGGCATCTTCGGCAACTTCTACGCGCTCGGGAAGATCGACCTCGGCGACGCGATGATGCTCAACAAGCTCGCGCCGTTTTTCACGGTGCTCTTCAGCTGGCTCTTCATCAAGGAGCGGCTTACCCTGCGTCAGGCGCTCTGCCTGGTGGGGGCGTTCGTGGGGGCGGCGCTCGTGGTGAAGCCGGGCCTCGGCGTGATGCCGCTCGTGCCGGTCCTGAGCGGGCTTGCGGGCGGGGTCTGCGCGGGCTCCGCCTACGCCTGCGTGCGCGAACTCGGTCTGCTGAAGATGGACGGACGGTTCATCGTCCTCTTCTTTTCTGCCTTTTCCTGCTGCGCCTCGGTGCCCTTCCTCGTCTTCGACTACCATCCGATGACGGCGGCGCAGGTCTGGATCCTCGTCGGCGCGGGCGCGGGCGCGGCGGTCGGGCAGTTCGGCGTCACGGCCGCCTACCGCTACGCCCAGCCGCGCCGCATTGCGGTGTTCGACTACACGAACATCCTCTTCGCGGCGCTGCTGGGGTATCTCGCATTCGGACAGGTTCCCGACGTGTTCAGCTGGATCGGCTTCGCGCTCATCGCCGCGATGGCGTTCCTGATGAACGGCGGGGACCATCCCCGTTCAGCGTAGCAGCAGCACCGTGCTGGCGGCCGGGCCGAGCAGGAGGCGCGTCGCGCCGTCCGCGCGGAGGGTCCAGCCCGCCTGTGCCGTCCCGCCCGCCGGAAGGGGCTTCCCGGTGATGCCGCCCGCCGCCTCGCACAGGGTGTAGGTGGAGGTGGGCCGCGCGGCGGACGGGTCGTCGAGCTCGAACGTGGCGCCGTCGGCGAAGGTGAGCGCGCCGGCGGCGGTCAGGAGGGACGGGGCTTCCGCGAAGATGTCCGCCGCCCGCGCGCGGTACGATCCGGCGACGACGAGGTTCGTGATGGTGGAGGCGGTCGTGGGCGTGCCGACGAGTTCCTGGAAGACGGCGTAGGTCTTGCGGGGGGCCTTTGTCTGGATCGTCGTGCCGGGGGCGAAGTCGGCGCGGGCGATGAGGGAGAAGAGCTCGTGCGAATCGGGCATCAGGCGGGCGCCGTTGCGGAACGTGAACAGCGGGAACTGGTTGTCCGTTGGCGCGTAGGCGGTGGGGTTCACGACGCTGGGGTAGTTGTTGTCGTGGGGGGAGGCGGAGAGCGAGACGCCGTCCACCACCACGGCGCCGCCGCCCGTCCAGGAACAAGTCCGGCCAAAGCGGAAATTGGCTTCCGTTCCCTTCCCCTTCAGTGTGAGCGTGTGGCCGTTGGCCTGGACGTTCGCCCAGAGGAAGACGCCCGTCTCGCCCGTGCAGTTGTTGTACATCGTCGCGTCGTCGTCCAGGATCCAGGTGATGGTGTCCGCCTTGTTCCACAGGGAATTTCCGGAGAAGCGCACGGCGGGATTCTGCGTGCCAGTTCCCGTCCCGGCGATGCGGATCGTGCGGTTGTGCGCCGCGCGGGTGGCGTCCGCGAAGGTGAGGTTGGCGCCCGCGCGCACCTGCACGCCCTGTTTGGCCACGCCGAGGTGCGTGTCGGCGCGCGCGACGTACTGCCCGGCGCGGACGTCGATGTTGGTGATCAGGGCGGCGGAGAGGTTGGCCATCGGGTCGAAGGTGCCCGCGCCGAGCTTGAGGAGCCCCTGTCGGGTGGGCTTGTGCGGATCGAGGCAGGTCCGGGCGACGAAGTTGCTCCAGCCGATCCACTCGCCGGAGGGGATGTTGACGACCAGCCGCCCGGACTGGGCGTCGCTTCGGTCGGTCTGGCTACCGCCCTCCAGATAGGCCTGGGCGGCGTAACGGGCATGGGCGAACGTGTTCGCGTACGCTTCCAGGTCCGTCACGTTCACGGCGGCGAAGGGATAGTTCGCGCCGTCCACGTACGTACCCGCCACGCCGTCGAGCGCACAGTCGGTGATGACGAGTCCGTCCGTTTGCGTGGCGACCACGGCGGGTCCGGCGAGATCGGCGAACTTCAGTCCGCGCACGGTGACGCCGGTGGCGGCGCCGAGGTGGAGGGACGAACGGAGGAGAGAGGCGGGGCCCGTCCCCCAGAACGTCGTGTTCGCGCCCGTGCAGGCGGTCGCGTCGAGGGCGTCGCCGAAGGACCAGTCGCCCGCGCGGAAGGCGAAGACGAGGTTGTCCCTGCCGCCCACATCGCGGCAGAGCGCCGCCCAGGCAGCGGCGTTCGCGGCGGCGGCGTCCGCGCCTTCCGCAAGCGGGGCGCGGGAGGCAACGTCAATCACGTTGTCCTTGACGGTGAGAACGAGTTCCTTGCCCGTATTGGCGAGGGAGAAGATGCGCGCGGCCGCTTCGGAGAGGGCGGGCGTGCCGGTGATCGAGGTGGACGAACGGGCGGCCACGTAGGTGGTGCCCGCCGCGAACGACAGGGCCGCCCAGTCCGTCACGTCGAGCGTACTGGCGTCGGCGAACACGAGGGCGTTCTCCGTGGTGAGGACCTTCTCGGCGGCGAGGTCGGCACCCCGCGCGACGAGCGAGCGGGTGATTGTGAGCGTGGCGACGTTGGCGTCCACCGTTGGCGGGCCGATGACCGTTTGCAGAGACATCGTGGCTCCCGTTTCGCCGTACTTTGCGGTCTTCCGGATGCCCGTGCCGGCCTCGAAGGAAAATTCGTTCACGAGGTCCCAGAGCGAGGGCGAGGCATAGACGTCCAGCGCCGCACCCTCCGTGAGGGTGACGCGCGGCAGTCCGCCCGCGATGTCGTTCAGCTCCTTGTGGCGGGCGAAGACGCCGTTGCGGAAGACGAGCGGACCAGGATTCTTGACCGTCCACTTCCAGCGCGGGCGGAACAGGGAGGCGGCGTTCTTCCCGCGCACGGTGAGCGTGTGGCCGTTCATGTCGAGGGTGGAACCGGCGGTTGCACCCGTTCCGGAAAAAATAGCGTTCATCGTTCCGTAGGAGTAGAGCGTCGTGTCGCCGGTCAACTCGAAACGCGAATTGCCGCCGAGCGAGGGGTTGGTCATGCCGCCGCCGATCGCAAGCGCGCCGAGGTTGTTGCCCTCGCCCGTCCCCTGCCCGGCAAGGCTGACGTCCCAGTAGCCGTCGAAGACGTCGCTCTGGCCCCCCTGGAGGTTCACCGTGGCGCCGTTGCAGACGACAAGGGCGGAATTGCCCTTGTGGGCTTTCGTGCCGACGGCGTTGGGCACGTAGTAGACGCCCTCCTTGATGCGCCAGTTGAGCTGCGTGTCCTTGTAGGCGGCGACGGCCACGAGCGTGCCGGCGCCGGTCTTCTCGATCCAGTCGCCCGCCGCCGGGGCGGTCCCCTCCAGCAGTTCGGCCACCGTGTTGGTGGCGCCCGCCGCGACGTGAAGCGTGTGCGTCGTCGCGGCATGGCCGCAAAGCCCCGCCACGACCGCGCACGTCAACACGGTTCTTTCCATTCTGCCCATATCCGGTCCTTTCCTACTCGCTTGGTTGAGTGAAGCGCGAAACCTTCTCCAATGAACCGCCGATATTGTACCCCCCCCCTGCTATGCCGTCAATGAAAATCGTAAAATTTTTTCACGATTTTCCCCCTTGCGCGGTCCCAGCGTGTTTGGTAAACTACATTCCGTTTTCACGCCTGCTCGGGTGGTGAAATTGGCAGACACGCATGCTTGAGGTGCATGTGGAGAGATCCTTGCGGGTTCGAGTCCCGCCCCGAGCACCACTTATTGTGGGATACTCAAGCGGTCAACGAGGGCAGACTGTAAATCTGCTGGCTCACGCCTTCGGTGGTTCGAATCCACCTCCCACAACCATTCCGGTGTCGCCGCTTCGCGGCTTTAAGTGGTTAAGTGGTTAAGTCGACCTACGGCCTTTAAGTTGCCGTTTCGTGGTTTGCTTCCTTTGTGCGGTTGTTCTGAAGTGAAATAGCCCAGCCCGTGTCGGTCTACACCTTTACAATTCTACACGGCGAGTATTCCTTTAGCGATCAAGTATTGTGAGCCGCAAAGGAACAAAAGCCACATCGCCATATCCCGTTGTCGGATCTAGAGGTTGGGCACTTGGCCGTGTAGAGGTGTAGAATTGTAGAAAGAACCGCTCTCGCAATAAGTTGCAACCCTCCCGCCGAAACCGTTCCGAAGCGAAGTCGCGCGTTCCCATCCCCTCCACCGTTCCCATCCCTGTCCAGAACCACGGAACACATGAAAACGCCTTTCGGTCGATACGGAAGGAGGCCGGGGAAGTGTATGCCCCGCACGTTCCGGCCACGTTCCCGTCGCATCTCGCCACATCTTCCTGAACGTGCGCGATTTCATGTCGGAATGTTCCGACGTGAAATCGCGCATTCCGTTGAGGGGTTGATATATGGGAACCATTTTTCAATAAGGCAAGTAATGCGATTTTGTCTTCGCTTATTTGTGAGTTATGGCATAAATACGATATAGAGACTTTATTACGCAGTGAAATCTCATTCACGAATGTGAATTGTGGGATTTCGCTTCGGAATGGCAGGTGGGATGGCGTGCGCGGTACCTGCGCCGCCCTCGGCGCGTGGCGTCCGAACGGGCCCCCACGGGAGGGGCGCGCTCCTGCGCGTCCGGGGGACTTGTGTACGCGGGCTGGGCTTCGCCTCCAATCGGTTAACACGGAGAGCGCGGAGGTTCCCGGCACGAGGGAAGCGGAAATCGCCAAAGCGATTTTGCCTATTGACTTTTGATCTCATAGGAGGTGTAGAATTGTAGCGATCGAAACGCTAGCGTAACAAGTTGTACCCCTCTCATCGGAACCGTTCCGAAGCGAAGTCGCGTGACCTCATCCCTGTCCAGAACCATAGGACATGCGGAAACGCCCTTCGGGCGACGCGGAAGGAGGCCGGGGAAGTGTATGCCCCGCACGTTTCGGTCACATCCCGTCTGCGTTCCCGCATTCTCGCCACATCTTCCTGAACGTGCGCGATTTCATGTCGGAATGTTCCGACGTGAAATCGCGCATTCCGTTGAGGGGTTGATATATGGGAACCATTTTTCAATAAGGCAAGTAATGCGATTTTGTCTTCGCTTATTTGTGAGTTATGGCATAAATACGATATAGAGACTTTATTACGCAGTGAAATCTCATTCACGAATGTGAATTGTGGGATTTCGCTTCGGAATGGCAGGTGGGGTGGCGTGCGCGGTACCCGTGCCGCCCTCGGCGCGTGGCGTCCGAACGGATCCCCATGGGAGGGACGCGCTCCTGCGCGTCCGGGGGACTTGTGCGTGTGGGCTGGGCTTCGCCTCCAGTCGGTTAACACGGAGTGCGCGGAGGCCCCCGGCACGAGGGAAGCGGAAGTCGCCAAAGCGATTTTGCCCATTGACTTCTGTTCTCATAGGAGACACGAAAAGTTTTGGGGTCCTACACGTGACCCCCCGCATCCTTCATCATTTCACCCGTACCGGGGAGGGGCACGCTCCCGCGCGACCGATTTCACTGATCTCCGAACTTCCACCCACACACCCATCGGATTTTGATATAATCCGCATTGCCTTTCGATTCTCCGAGGGGTCCATAGGTCGGGAACTGATGCGGCAACATGCCGTGTTCCACCCCGCGACCGCATAATCAATGTAGCATCGACGCTACACGCTGTTTCGTAGAAATACTACCACTATTTTACTTTGGGAACAGCATGTAAGTGGAGATGCGCCCGTTTGGGCGCATTTTCTCTTCATGTATTCCCATAGGCCTGTGGTAGGGCTTCTACGAAGTACATGAACAGGAAATGCGCTCTTTTCATGTACGGGGACGGGCCTCGCGGTGCTGGTTGCGCATCGCGAAGAATATTTAATACGTGAAATGAAGAATCTGAACCTAATCTCCCTGTTCGCGGGCGCGGGTGGAATGGATATAGGGTTTGAGAAGGCGGGCTTCCGCGTAGCAGTCGCCAATGAGTTTGATTCCGGTATCTGCCCGACCTATCGGCGTAATCACAGGCATACGCGGCTCATCGAGGGTGACATTCGGAAGATTTCCGAGGAAATGATACCTGAGGAGGCGGTCGGTCTCATTGGCGGGCCTCCATGCCAGAGTTGGAGCGAAGCAGGGGCTCTTGGCGGTATCGAGGATCCGCGCGGGCAACTGTTCTTCGACTATATTCGAATTCTGAAGTTGAAGCGTCCGCTCTTTTTCGTCGCCGAAAACGTGTCCGGGATGTTGGCTGGGCGCAACGCCGAGGCTGTTAAGAACATCCTGTTGCTTTTCGGCGAAGCGGGATACGACGTCCAGTACAAGTTGCTAAATGCGAACGATTACCATGTGCCACAGGTTCGCGAGCGTGTATTCTATGTCGGGTTTCGAAAGGATTTGGGCATTGACGACTTCGAGTATCCAAAACCACTGGACGAAAGACGCCTTACGCTGCGTGATGCGATTTGGGACCTACGTACCGCCGCCGTTCCTGCACTTCCGAGGAACAAACATCGTAAAGATCTTGAAGTCCTGAACCACGAGTATTTCGTCGGGAATTACTCGACCATCTTCATGAGCCGAAACCGCGTCAAGGCCTGGGATGAACCGGCGTTCACGGTACAGGCGTCCGGACGTCAGTGCCAACTTCATCCACAGGCTCCGAAGATGGAGTTTGTTGACAAAAACCTGCGCCGTTTCATTCCGGGCCAGGAACATCTCTACCGACGGCTCACCGTTCGCGAATGTGCCCGGCTTCAGGGTTTCCCGGATGATTTCGAGTTTCTATACGAAGACGTCAACATGGGATATAAGATGATTGGAAACGCTGTTCCCGTGAATTTCGCCTATGCGGTCGGGAGGCAAGTCGTGGAATGCCTGAAGCGGCATCGTGCGGTTTGAGAACGGGAGAGGGGACTTTACTGTATGGGAACAGTGATAGATGCCATTGAGAATCTTGTGCGGAATCCGGTGACCCTGCTCGCCCGGGAGTATCAATCGCACAATCGTGCAAACGGGATGGGCATGGCGTTAGAGGAGTATGTCAAGGATCTGTTCGCGGGAACGTTCGGTCTTTCGGACATCGAGCGGCTGGATGCTTTTGAACGAACGTTCTCATACCTGGGTAACAACTCCAACCCGCCGGATGCGATGCTGCGTGGTGGCGATGCCATTGAAGTCAAGAAAATCGAAGCACTTGACGCCTCATTGGCCTTGAACAGCAGTTACCCGAAACATACGCTCCGGGCGGATAGCCAAATGATTTCGGAAGCATGTCGGGATGCGGAGAACTGGAGAGAAAAGGACATCCTGTATGTAGTCGGAAACGTCTTTGGCGGGCAACTGCGACATCTCGCGATGGTCTATGGACTTGACTACTGTGCGTCCGAGTCTTGTTACCAGAGACTGAAGGAGACGATAAAGAACGGAGTCAATTCCATTGAGGGCGTGGAGTTTGCCGAAACACGCGAACTGGGGCGCGTGAAAAGGGTCGATCCTCTTGGTATCACTTACATGCGCGTTCGTGGAATGTGGGGCATCGAAAATCCGTGGTCAGTCTTCGACTATGTCTATCGCCGCGACATGCGGAAGCGGCTGAACTTCATGTGCCTTGTCAATTGGCGAAAATGGCAGTCATTCCCCGGAACGGAGCGGCTGGAGGACTTGGTAAAGACGGATCCGCGTCTCAATGTTTCAACCGTGCGCATCAAGGATCCCGACAACCCGGCTCGACTCAACGATGCAAGGCTCGTGACATTCTCCGTGTAATCGAAAAGGGTCGCTCTTTGGTATACTATGGCCATGGAACGACATGTATACGAAGTGATGATTCGCCGAACCGAGACCTGTCGTGTCAGGGTGATGGCCGCATCGGAATCGGCGGCCGTCGAAGCGGCATTGCGTGAGGAATCCTCTGGGCGGGTTTCGAACCATGCCTATTCCGACGAGTGTGTCGAGGCTGAGAAGGTTGACTGACAGACCATGCGGTACGGGTCGTTTTCAGATGAAACACAAGATTGAGATAACGGAGACCCTTCAACGGGTGATTGAAGTCGAGGCATCGACGGTGGAAGACGCGGAGCGTGCTGCCCTAGGACTCCACCGAAGCGGCGAGGTAGTCCTGTCGGCAGATGATTTCGTGTCCGTTGAAGTGAAGTGTGTACAGGAACGGTAGTTTTTTTCTGAGAGGTTCGGTCGCAGCAAGTTGCGACCCTCCCGCGTTCGGACGTCCCGCGCCGAGAGTCGCCCCACAGTGTCCCGCGCCGAGGGCGGCGCGGGTACTTCGCGCGCCGACACGTTGCGTACCGCCCCGGCAGAACGGTTCCGAAGCGAAATCGCGCGGTCCTTCCTTTGTGCAGGCACAAAGCTTAAAGCGACTTAACGACTTAACTACTTAAAGCCGCGCAGCGGCGACTTAAAGGCCGTAGGCCTTACCACTTAAAGCCGCACAGCGGCGATTTCATCTTTATGGTATACTGGGGCGCATGAAGAAACTCGGCATCATTTTGTGTGCCGCCGGGGCGCTGGGCGCCCTGGGCGGGGAGCTTGTGGTTGAACCGGGCGGACTTTCGCCGCAGGGGGCGCTGGAGAGGATCCGCGCCGCGAAGGCGAAGGGAAGCGGCGAGGCGTGGACCGTGCGCGTGAAGGGCGGGCACTACGCGCTGGAGAAGACGCTTGTCTTCACGCCGGCGGATTCCGGAACGCCCGAGGCGCCGGTCGCGTGGATCGGCGAGGGCGAGGCCGTGTTCGCGGGTGGGGCGCGGATTGGCGGCTGGGTGGACCGTGGGGGCGGCGTGTGGGCCGCGCCCCTGCCCGCCGCGTCGGACGGAAAGCCCGCCTACTTCGAACAGCTGTGGGTGAACGGGCGCCGGGCGGAACGGGCGCGCCTCCCGAACAAGGGCTATTTCAACGTGACGAAGCCCGCCATCGTGCCGGACGCGGCGGTGAAGGGGCGGTTCGTCGAGACGGTTGCGCTCACGAACGCCGAGGTGGACGTGCTCGCGCAGCTGCCGCCGGACGAGTGGCCCTTCGCGCAGATGTGCATTGTCCACAAGTGGAGCTTCGCGCGGCGCATCCTGCGCGGGTTCGATCCGGCGACGCGCACGGTGACGACGGAATCGCCGCGTGGGTGGCACGGGTGGCAGAACTGGAACGCGAAGGAAACGCTCGTCCACTTCGAGAACGTGCGCAGCGCGTTCGACGCGCCGGGCGAATGGTTCTGCGACGCGAAGGCGGGCGAAGTGCTGTACCGCCCGCTTCCCGGCGAGGACCTGGCGCGGGCGGCGGTCGTCGCGCCGAGCGCGAAGCTGAGCCAGCTCGTCGCGTTCCGCGGCGATCCCGACGCGGGCGCCTACGTCCACGACATCGTCTTCCGCAACGTGTCGTTCGCCTACAGCGATGCGTCGGGCGGCGGGAGAGGCCCGACGGAAAGCTGGCAGCACCAGGCGGCGAGCGGCAGCGACGCGGCGGTGACGCTGGAGGGCGTGCGGCGCATCGCGTTCGAAGGCTGCCGCGTGCGGCACACGGGCAACTACGCGCTGCGGTTCAACGACGGCTGCACTTCGAACCGCGTCGTCAACTGCACGCTGGAGGACCTGGGCGCGGGCGGCGTGTGGATGGGCGCGGGCACGGGGCACGTCGCGAAGGGCGAGACGCTGTCGCGGCGGATCATCCGGCGGCTCGCGCCGCGCGCGACGGCCTTCAACCTGATCGACAACTGCACGATCCGCCAGGGCGGTCGTTTCAATCCCGAGGGGACGGGCGTCGCCCTCACGCACGTCTCGGACTCGAAGGTCCTCCACTGCGAGATCCACGACTTCTTCTACACGGGCGTCTCCGTGGGCTGGACCTGGGGGTTCCGGGGCAGCGTGGCGCAGCGCAACGAGATCGCATTCAACCGCATCTACGACCTCGGCAAGGGCATCATGAGCGACATGGGCGGCGTCTATACGCTCGGCACGAGCTTTGGCACCACGGTCCACGACAACGTCGTCCACGATGTCCATTCCTATTCCTACGGCGGCTGGGCGCTCTACACGGACGAAGGGAGCGAGGGGATCGTGATGGAGCGCAACCTCTGCTGGAACACGACGGACGGCGGCTTCCACCAGCACTACGGCGCGGGCTGCATCATCCGCAACAACATCTTCGCGTGGAACCGGATGCTCGGCGCGGTGCGCATGGCGCGGCAGGTCGTGCAGGATATCCCCTGCACGCTCCACTTCGTGAACAACATCGTCCTCGTGCGCGAGGGCCCGCTCGTCGGGCGCGGTCCGCGCGGCGTCGGCGGCGTGTGGGCGAACAACCTCTGGTGGGACGCCTCGGGCAAGCCCGAGCTGGACGGCCTCGACTGGGCGCAGTGGGCGGCGTGCGGCAAGGAGACGGGCGGGAAGTACGCCGATCCGCAGTTCGAGGACGCGGCGGCGTACGACTTCCGCCTGAAGCCCGCTTCGCCCGCGTTCGCGCTCGGATTCAAGACCTGGGACTTCGGCGCGGCCGGATTGAGGAAGTAGGCGGAACATGAAGACGACGTTGACGCTGGGCGGCCTTGCCGTGGCCGCGCTGCTCGCGGGGGGCTGCGCGACCGAACACTACGTGACGGACGCGCGCCACCCCGAAATCGCCCTCAAGGAGGACGGCGGCGTGACCTATCGCGGGAAGTACGTCGATCCCGAGGACCTTCCGGGACTCCTGAAGGCGTCCGGCTTCGACCGGCACGACACGATCAACATCTACTGCCCCGAGGTGATGCCGAACCTGCGCCTCCAGCGCCGGGTGATGGGGATCCTCCTGCGCGAGGGCTTCACGCGCCCCATCCTGGTGGGCGAGCGGAAGGCGTATTCCGAACTCGGGCGCACGGCCGAGGAGCGCCGCCGCGCGCGCGTTAAATCGGCCAGTGGCCTTTAAATCGCCGCTGCGCGGCTTTAAGTGGTTAAGTCGGCCTTCGGCCTTTAAATCGCCGCTGCGCGGCTTTAAGTGGTTAAGTCGGCCTTCGGCCTTTAAGTCGCCGCTTCGCGGCTTTAAATTGTGCTTCACGCGGACCTCCAGAATTAGGTCTGACCTAATTTTGGAGGTCTTGTGTTCAAACTGTCCGGAAGGCATTTAAAGCCGCGCAGCGGCGATTTAACCACTTAAAGCCGCGCAGCGACGACTCAATTCATCCGCATCCGTCTTGACATCCGTCTGCGGATTCGGTAATATTTGACCGTTTCACGGTGGTTCAGCGAATCACCGAACGTGTTTTTTTGCTTTTTGACAAGAGAGGAGCTGAAGGTTATGGCCATGAACAACAACGAGTTGCTGGCGATTGTGAGCTTCATCGAGCGCGAGCGCGGCGTGGACCGCGAAATCGTGCTGGTGGCGATCGAGCAGGCACTCCAGCAGGCGGCGCGCCGCAACCCAGGCGTGACGAACGACCTGCGCGTCGCGATTGACCGCAAGACCCTTTCGCTCCATGTCTACGACACGATGGTCGTCTCCAACGAGGAGACGGGCACGGGCTTCATCTCGCTCGCCCGCGCGCAGCGCCTCCAGCCGGGCATCGCCGAGGGCGAGACGATCGAGATCGAGATGCCGGCCTCGAAGCTCGGGCGCATCGCGGCGCAGACCTCGCGTCAGATGATCATGCAGAAGATCCGCGAGGCGGAGCGCTCGAACACCTTCCGCGAGTTCAAGGGCCGCATCGGCGAGATCGTGAGCGGCACGGTGACGGCGGTGAACCGGCGCGACCTCTACGTGATGGTGGGTAAGACGGAGATGCTGCTGCCGGGCAAGGAGCGCATCCCCACGGAGGAGTACGGCGTGGGCGACCTCGTGCGCGCGATTGTCCACAGCGTGAAGCCTGAGTCGACGGGGCCGGCCGTGACGCTCAGCCGTGCCTCCAGCGAATTCGTGCGCACGCTCTTCCGCCTGGAGGTTTCCGAGATCGCGGACGGCGTGGTGGAGATCATGGGCGTGGCGCGCGACCCGGGCTACCGCTCGAAGGTCGCCGTGCGCACGCGCGACGAGAAGGTCGATCCCGTGGGGGCCTGCGTGGGACTGCGCGGCGCGCGCGTGCGGAACATCGTGCGCGAGCTCAACGGCGAGAAGATCGACATCGTGCGCTGGAGCGACGACATCAAGAACTACGTCACCCAGGCGCTCGCGCCCGCGAAGCTCGAATCGATCGAGCTGGACCCGGACGGCGGCAACACGGTCCATGTGACGGTTGCGCCCGACCAGTATTCGCTTGCAATCGGCAAGCGCGGGCAGAACGTGCGCCTCACCTCGAAGCTCACCGGCTGGCACGTGGACGTGACGAAGGCGATGGCGCTCGCGAGCTTCGAGGACCAGAAGGCCGAGGCCATCAAGAACCTCGCCGAGACGTTCAGCGTCTCGACCGCCGTCGCGACGCAGCTTGCGGACGCGGGCTTCCTGACGGTGGAGGGCATCGTCGAGTGCGACGAGGAGGGCTTCATCGCCGCGACGGGCCTTGACGAGGTGACCGCCAAGGGGCTGTACGCGGCCGCGCAGGCGGTCGCCGAACTGACGGCGCAGACAGAGCAGCAGGAGGCGTGAGGGATTTGCCATGAGAGTCTACGAATTCGCGAAGAAGGTCGGCGCGACATGCGCCGCGGTCATGAAGATGGCCGAGGAGAAGGGCGTCGAGGTCTACTCGCCGCTGTCGCAGCTCGAACCAGAGGACGTGGAGACGCTGAACAAGCAGCTGCTCGCCATCGGTCCCGCAGCCGTGAAGGAAGAGGCCGCCGCCGCCGGCGAGCGGACGCTGGTCACCACGCTGACCAAGAAAGCTTCCGAACGGCTGGCCGACTATCTGGCTGAGCTCGGCATCAAGGCCGCTTATCTGCACAGCGAGCTCGACGCGCTCGAACGTGTGCGGGTGCTGAATAAACTGCGCGACG
>OIWT01002293.1_pt1 | contig 20161 bp, 15 predicted proteins | sample 1587701 | NCBI WGS metagenome assembly OIWT01 (sample SAMEA3888904, study PRJEB22519) | human gut metagenome | biome: human gut; feature: human-associated habitat; material: faeces | place: Denmark | collected 2009
GGTGCGCGGCAAGGCGCATGGCCTTTTCAGTTTCTTTCTTCTTTTCGTTTTTCATGACACTTTCTCCAATTCTCCAAATAAAAAATCCCCTGAAGGTTTCTCAGAGGATCAACTTATTTCAATTCATCTAAAAAATTTATCAAGCTGGAAACGCGATATAGCGGTTCCTTCTGAATCCTGTTTTTTATCATTGCTCGCTTAAAGCCTCGCAAATATGTATCAAATTCTCTTTTAATGATTTCGTATTCTGCTTCAATTTTTTGATACTGCATATTCGGGATTCTTTGCTCTGTTTGTTCTTCTATAAAGATGTCATCATTAATAATGAGTGTATATCGATAATCCAACCCCGCAGACGGTCTGTTCTTTGATGGAACAGCATGTCCGATTCTTCCGAACTTTCTCACCTCAGCGCCAAGATTGTTTCGGAGCGGGATGTAAAATTTGTTTGCATCACTTTCGACCACAAGGCAAAGGTGTGTCCTGTGATTTTGTTTGTTGAGATTTCCCGGATCAAGCATGTTCGTAAAAGTCGAATGCTGCATGAAATATTCCTCTTTAATAAAACATAAGTTTATTGTCATTGTTTTGCTCCCCATAAAAAAACAGGAGCATTTTGATTCATGCTCCAAAAAATTCTTCAGCTTTTTTTAGACAGGTGCATCTGACGAACCCCTCACAATTTCTTCAGTTTTTTTAAGACGGGCACTTCTGACAAACGCCCCAAAAGAGCAACTGCTCTTATTAACATTATACCCAAATCAGCTTAAAATGCAACATTTTTTTATATTGATTTTTTGATGCTGCAGCATCCTTGTTATATGTACTTCCTGCTGTTTTTCTTCCGCGCAGCTGCCGGTGGTATCAGTCCGATGCTGAGTTTCAGCGCGCGGTCGATGTCACGCATTTCCTTTTGACTTATGCTGCCAAGATAGCCTTTGAGCCTGCACTTGTCGATGGTACGGATTTGCTCCAAAAGCAGTGTGGAGTCCGTACGCAACATATAGGCGGATATGGGCATATGTACTGGCAAAGATTTTTTCGTCTGCTTTGCGGTAACAGCCGCGACGATGGTCGTTGGGCTGTGCAGATTTCCGATATCATTCTGAAGTACCAGAACAGGGCGGATACCGCCCTGCTCACAGCCAATCGCCGGATCAAGATCCGCAAGATATACATCGCCGCGTCTGACGCTTCGAACAGCTTGATTCATCACTTTCACCCCCTGATTTTGTTACTCTGATTTTCTTCTCCATATATAAGTTCATTCTTTGTATCAGCCGCCCTGAAAATGCCTCTGCTGTATAGCGCAATACACCATCAAGGCGGCTCTTTCATTCTAAAGTATCTATTTCCATTTTCGGCTGTATTTTCACTCAATCCCCCAATCCGCAGGGCACTTAGCAAGCGAGGCTCGGCCGCGCCTCTCATAGGAATCGCACCTCCCGAGGGTTCTCCACGGGCTGCCCCCATTGCGTGATCCTGCGTCTGCAGGGCTGTGGCTGGACAGAAGTATCATGATCATCCGCTGCTTGTCATCGCCATACCGATGGCTGCCAGACCATCGGCAGGATTTTCACTCTCTTCCTTTTTCTTTCTTTGGAAAATTCATGCGGAAAATCCTTACGGCTTACTTTGGGTTAGGAAGCGGCAGCGGCAAAGTACTTGCTAAAGGTCTATGCAGTTTTCAAAGTGCAATGAGAGGTCTTTTTTATCCCCTCATTACTGAAAGCCAAAAATTTTCGAAATTATAAGCAAAAAAATAAAATTTTTTCAAAAAATTTTTTTTGAAGTCAAATTCTATGGATTTTTACCGCCGAAAGCAGAAAAAAGAACCCTGCTCGCTTTGAGTAGGATTCTCGTTGAAATCATTTCTGTATTTGTATTTCTAAAAAATTGCTTGCAGTATAGCAGGCAGCCTCCGTATCACGATCCGAAATACTTTCTCCGTAAATCGGACAGCGTTTCTCTTGCATCAAACAATCTGCCTTCTTCTTCGAATTCTTTTTCTGCTCCACCGATTGCAGCATCGACCTCTTCCGCTGCGTCGGTATCATTTTGCAGATTCAAAATTGTTATCACATCTGACATCCCATTCTGCCCCTTTTTTTGTATTATCGGTTCGTGCCGGATTCCTTTGTTTGTCTGCATTTCTTTTCAAGCCACCAAATCAAGATTCCGGCATAAGACATCTTTGGATCATCGGCTTCTCGTATTTTCTCTAATTTCCTTTTACAATACAGCGAAATATCGCCCGTCCTATGCTTTTTCTTTATATCTTTAAACAGTTCCTGCAGTGCTTTCTTGCGGTTCTCCGGCAGAGAAATTTTCTCACTATTTAAGTTTAGCTTTCGATTAAGGTCATCATCAATATCCGGATCGGAGGATTGAATTCTTCCTGCAGAAGTATATGTAATCCCTCGCAGTGTGTTCCCATCACAGGGATTCACTTTTAAGGGTTCATTGCCTCTGTATGCATCACAGGTCATTCCTCTCTTATCACCGCATTCCCGGTTGCCGGAACAAACAGCAAGCATATTTCTGTAATCCAGTCCCTGACCAAGATCTTCTTTGCTGTCCGGATTTCTCGGAAGCCAGTGTTCGATCGAAACCGGAGGTCTCCCTTGCTTTTCAGGGATCCGCTTCATACAATAAGCGCAAAGATGCCCTTGCTCCTGAAGCAGCTTTTTAAGCAGTTCCTCTTTAACATCCTTATCCATTTCTTCATAAGAAGCACCCTTTTGCTGCCGATACCAAAGCAAGCGGTCCGGTTCTCTGCCTTTTTTTATCTCAATCATTGCATTCTCCTTACATTTGCTCTAATTCAAGACGCACACGGCAAGCATTCACTTCCGGATCATTACTTCCGATTTCCTCTTCCAGTTTTTCTATGACATGCTCGGCTTGCTGCCACGCTTCCTCATCAAGCAGGCTGTAAAGTTGGTCAAACAATTGCTTTATGTCATCCGGTCTTTCGGAAACTTCCATAACCTCTCTGAGAATCGTATTCGCATCTTTGCCGTAGGTTTCATTCATTGCAGGCATAACCGTATTATGACTCAGCACAACAATGGATTCCTGCTTTGCAGAGTTGATAACCTCAGGTGCATGCGTGCTTACGATAAATTGTACTTTCGGAAAGACTTCCATCAAATCTTTTAGAATACGTTTCTGCCAACTTGGATGCAAGTGCAAGTCAATTTCATCAATCAGAACGATGCCCTCCGTTTCCGTCAAAACCTTGTCCAAAAGCTGCGGATTCAGAATTGCCATGCGATATGCGATATCTGCAATCAAACTGATTGTGCACTTGTATCCATCACTAAGCAGCGAAAGCGGAATTCTAACATGCTCCTTGTCTTTATCAAAATACAGGATGTCAATATCGCCGGTATCTAAGTTAAATTGTACCTGAACATCTGAAACTCCTGCGATAGAGGCAAACACTTGTTCCATCGCCATTCTTACCGCTGTAAATTCTGGAATCATCTCGCCTCTTTGTATCTGCTGCATGGTCATTTTCTGAAACCACTTCATCATCAGTTTATCATTGGCAGCACCATCTAAACTGTCGATATATCCATTGCTTCTGCTGTTTTTTTCAAAGATATCGTTCTTTTTTTCTCTGTGCTGATTCCAAAGACGCCCTGTCCCATAATAGGAGATAATCGGAAGTTTCAGTTCTTTGTCGCCGCTTCTCATTCGACTCTGATAGTTATCTGCAACCCTTGTCATTTCTTTTGCGGAAGCAAGACCCCCTCTGCCCTTTGCAGAATTTAAGTTTCTGACCCAGGAGATTTCCTGACCATCAACCGTACCCACGGCAGTGATCTCAACCGGAAATTGTGGCTGTACATCCACATTACTTCCTAAATCAAAACATTTGTAATGTGCATCGCTTTTTTTAATTCCGTAATTCGTCAGTCCGTCCATTGCAGAGGTCAGGGTTCCCGCTGCGATGGCGGCCGCTTCCAGAACGGTGGATTTTCCTGCACCGTTATTTCCCACAAGCACGGTAAGCCTATTGTTAAAGTTCACTTTCAAATCCGAAAAACATCTGAAATTGTGAAGCGTCATTGATTTTAGAAACATATACCCCTCCTCCTATCTTTCTGTCGTTTCCGGTAAGATATCCATGATATCATCTACTGTACAATGAAGCGTTCTGCAAATGCGAACAATGATTTCCATCGAAACCATCTCGTTATGCGAAAGTTTTGCCAAGGTATTCGCACTGATACCTACAGTTTTGGCAAAAATCGTCTTTTTCATTCCTTTGTCGATCAGTAACTTAAATAGCTTGTTATATGATACATCCATGCGTTTTTTTCCTACACAATTTCCTTTTCTTCCTGTAATGCGTGATATATCTGATATTTTCTTCTTCTATCTTATCATAAAAGTTCGCGTTGTAAAGAAAAAAATTTGCATTTGCAAACATTTTTCCTTCTTTGTAAGCATAAATTTCTCCTTAATGCATGTATTCATCTTTGCACATACTTCACTGCACCGAGCTGGTTCTCCGGTAAATGCAGGTCGCATCATTCAGAAATGGCTTCATCTGCGGGTTTCGGTCGATCAGTTCAAAGGACTGTCCCGGCCGCATAAATGGTTTGAGGACTTCCGCAAGTTTCGGGAAGAGGTCGAATTTGCTGCCAAAATAGTCAATGACAAAGGTCAGATGCGGGATCTTTTCGTTATCATTCTGCGCAAGGAGTGCCCACACCGCATTGACGCCGATCTGCCTCTGCAGGAAGCTTTCGGCTGCTATGATAAGCCCGCTCGGAAGAATGTCGACTTTACGATAGGTTGTGTTTTGTAAATGGTCATGCTTTTCAACCGTCATGCCCTGCGTCGCCGAGTCATATTCTGCAAGCGCATTGCGATCCAGAATGATATTCTCGGTAAACGGCTCGATAACAATGCCGCTGATCTCTTCCGGAAGCTCAATTAGGGTATTACGCAGCATTGGGAACGGAATTTCTGCAAGCGTCTGCGGGTCAAAATTTCCAATCTGTGATTCTTTAGAAAAGAACGCCGGAATCATCTTCTCTCCCTGACTGCTGATTAAAAGTTCCAAGGTAATATTGCCGCCTCCTTGTTTTTTGCAAGGGATGCATACGAGCCGCCCTGCGAGGCTGCGGAAAAAATTCATTTTCTCTTGTATTTTATTATCCATAGTTTCTCACTTTCTTTTTCGGCTGATCCGGTATCTGCCTTCTATCTGAAATTTTGTTTATCGCTATTTCGGGGCTGCAATTTTTTACTTCTTTTTTATGATCTTTGATTTTGATTTTTCACTTATTACTTTATTTACTTCGCTTATATCTTATTGTTTTTCATAGGAGTCTTTCACTGAAAACAAAGGACTGCAGCCCCATAGTGCGGAAAAAACACCAAAAGACCACAGTCCGTTTTCACTGTGCATACTTGCTTCCGTCTTTGCCTACGTTTCTCCGACGCAGCATACGGCTGGTATGTTTATGCATGTTTCCTGACTCAGACCTCATCGCCTCGCTTTCCTTCCCAAACCCTGCGGTTCAGTGGATTTATGAACAAGGCTCCGTCAATACAGTGGCGGGACCGTGCAGGATTTGCACCTGCTTCCATCTTAGCTTTCTACCCGGCTGCCCGCAAAACACCTGCCGTTAAACCTGTAGGTTTCCCTTTGCAAAGCGCTGAGAAGAAAGAACATAAATCATCTTCTGTATTCTCTTTTTCCAAGGAATATTTTATCATAAAGGCGCTTCGTTCACAAGCCCCAAGCCGCTATTTTTCTGCGTTCATGCGCTCTCCAGCTCCTCTCGCATTTTCTGCAAAATCCTCTGCAGGCGCTGGCTGACGGCGGCCTGCGTGATGCCATGCCGCCGCGCGAGTTCCTCCTGCGTCGCATGAAAGAAGAAAAGCGCGAGAATGAGATCGCGTTCTTCGTTTGTCAGGCGGTCGATGGCACGGCGCAGTCTTTGGATCGTGTCCTTTCCCTCGGCAATCGCATCCGGCATCTTCTCGGTTTCTGCAGACAGGATACTGCCCTCAAGGCCTGCTTCAATGCAGTCCTCAAAAGAGAGGATCTGTACCTGCTGCTCCATTTCCATCAGATAGCGCATGCGTCGGCAGATGCGGTAATGCTCCCGGTATGCAGGCTCGTCCACTTCCAAAAGCATTCCCTGAATCAGAATGTATCTGCGATGTTTCGCATCGAAGCCCTCGGTTTCTTCTTTCTTTTCGCAAAATTCCTCATAGCTGAGTTCCGTGTACTTTCCGCAGTCCAGCAGAAACACTTTTTTCGGTATGTAAGTCATAGCGTTCTCCTTTCTGTTCCAAAACAAAGCTGCTTTAGAGTGAAAGGAGGTGCGCGGGCGCAGCCGGCGCTGCAAGCAAAAACAGAAAAAAGACCAAACGAAACCTGAAAACTCATCTGCTGCGCTTCCCGATTCTGCTTGGCCTTCTTTTTGATTCTGCGAATGTCAGCTTATTCAGTTGTCATTTCTTTACGCCAAAAAGCTCACGCTTTTCAGCATTCTCAAAGCTTTCTTCTCTCTTATTGCATTTTTCCACACACTTTTCCTTTTAGGATACAAGCAAAGTTGTCTTATCTCATTCGTGATTGCGTACCTGCTCTACTTCACCGTAATATCCACGCTCGTAAACAGGGTATCGCACTGCTCCATGTCGTTATACAGCTGATACTGATAGTAGACCGTGATGTCCCGCGTGCCTTTTTTGAGTGGGAAAGTTGAGACCGTCACATACTGCGAGATGTCTTTTTTCTTGCCGTTTGCAAGGTAAGCGGTTACTTTCATGCCGGTTTTGCTGAACTTTTCGCCTGCTTGGTAGACTGTCTTTTTCGGCTGCTTCGTCACTTTGATGGAAGTAATCTTGCTGCCGAGCGCCATCATGTGCGCGGAGTCGTTCTTAAAGTAGATCGTTCCGTATTCATCGCAGATCGGGCTGCAGATCGCATACTGCGCCTGTTCCTGCTGCGGCGTGAAAAGCACCGGAGCGCAGGTATAGGTTTTGCCGTCTGCTGCGGTTTCGGTCACGGCATCCACCACTTCGGTCTGTCCCGGTTTGTCCTTCAGGTAGCGGAGCTTGCCCGGCGTCATATTTTCAAAGAAATACACATAGACGTAGCCCTCGCTCTTTTCGTAGGCGGTGGAAATCAGTCCGCTGGTCTGCGGGTAGCCCATGCAGCTTGCCGTATAGGCAATCGTAAAGCTTGCAAGGTCGATGACCGCGATGCGGTGTCCGTTGTATTTATCAAACTGCCCTTTTCCTGATACACCGACATAGGCTCTGCCATTGTAGATGGCAGGAGTTGAGGTACTCATGCCGCCAAGGTCGAGTTCTTTCAGGTCGCTGAGTTTGCCTGTTTTGGAGACTTTGACAGAGTAGAAGCTGCCGCCTTTGCTTGTAAAGTAATAGCGGTCCGTCACCTTATCATAGGAAACATTCGAGCGGATGTCTGCGTTCAGTCCTTCGATGCTGTCAATTTTCTTTCCGGTCTTTGGGGAGAGGGAAAGCAGTCTTGAGGTCTGCGAAGTATAGCCGCCGTCGCCGTCGTCGGTTCCCACTAAGACAAAGTTATCGCTGACATATGCGCCCGCCCAGTAGTAGCCGCCTGCATTCGGGTAGACCCATCTCGCGCTCTTCTTTTCGGTAGTCTTTTTGGTATTGCCGTCCTTTGCGGAGACGCAGGCAAAATTTGCGATACGGGTCTCCGAGTTCCAAAAGCCCGTATACACATAACCCTTGTAATAGGTAATCGGGGAGTTTGGCTGGCCTTTGAGCTTATCCTGATAGACCCAAAGAGACTTGAGCGTTTTCGCGTCGAACGCCTGTATGCGTCCGTTTGCCAGTCCGACAAAGATCTTGCCGTCGCCGTAGGTTGGCGGGATGATGCTGAAATTGGAGCGTTCGACCATCTTGCCGGTAGCCACGACCTTGCCGCTCATGGCATCCATTTTCTTGATCTTTTTGCCCTGATTAAAATACAGGTAGCCATCCACAAGAATCGGCGAGCCGATGGCGCCGTCTCCGTAGCCCTCGCCTGCTTTGGTCGCCCAGTAGAGGGCTGCGTTTTCCGCGCTTGTCGGAAGCTTGTCGGAAACCACGGCGTTATGGCTTTGGTTTCCGCGGAAATTCGTCCAGTTTCGGGTAATGATCTTTGCGGGGTTTGCCGCCGCAAAAGCCGACAGCGTCGCGCTTAAGGTAAAGATAAGGGCAACGCCGAGCGTCAAAAGTTTTCTTTTCATCCGTTTCTTCTCCTTTTGTTTTTTGGTATTCTTTTGAGTCTCCCTGCCTCTTTTCGGTAGGCAAGAAGTGTTTGTTTATCGTCTTCGGTTCCGTCCTGCTCGCCGTAGCGAAGCCTTGCGTAGATTGCATAGCAGGCGGCAAAGGAAGCGGCAGCCGTTTCGCCCCAAAGGGCTTGCATTTCCGAGGTATATGCAGAGAGCGGCTTGTTTTCGCAGGAAAGGCCTTTCCTCTTTAGGACTTTGAGGGATTCCTGCATGAGCGAAAGTACGGCTTTCCGTGGCTCCATACGGCGGTATCTTGCCTTTCGGAACAGATAGAATCCGATCAGTCCTGCGAGCAGGAGCAGCAGAAGTATGCACAGAGCAAGAATCAATATCTTGTCAAACAGGCTTTCGTCCTCGCCCTGCGGGGTTACCGTCTGTTCCGCATCCTGTTTTGGTGAATCGTCCTGCGGATTTGGCTCTTCGTCCTTTGGTTTCTCCTTTTGGGCGTTTACGAGAAGGTCGTCCGCGGGCATTTCTGCTCGCATATCGCTGTCGCTTTCAAACGGAAGCCAGCCGATGCCGTCCTCATAATATTCGCACCATGCGTGGTAGTTCTCCGAAGTCAGGTTAAAGGCGGCTTTTCCGTCTTTTGCGACATCTTCCGCCATGCTCTTGGTGATAACATAGCCTTCGGCATACCGCGCGGGAATTCCCTGCGCGCGGAAAAGAAGTGCGGCTGCCCCTGCGGCGCTAACGCTTTCGTCCGTCCGCCCATGGTAAGCGGTGTACTCGTCTGGAAGTCCGAGGCTGTTTCGGGTTTCCTTGTTGTCATCCGAAAGCAGAGTGAAAATGACGGATTTTGCGGCGTCGGTTTTGGTCAGCCCTGCGGCTTTGGCCTCACGGTTTACCTGTGCAAGGTCTGCGCTGTCCTGCATCCATGCAGAAAGTATTTCTTTCTGCATATCCGTTAAATCCAGATACTGCTCATAGGCAAAGAGTCGGTAATTGTATTCTTCCTGCGAACTTCCCTTTTCGGAAAGGGCGGTAAGGATCTTTCTGCGGTCTGATGTCTGAATTGCGGCGGTTTCGAGGGTATAGCTTTTTTCGCCGAGAAAACCACTCGCAAGAAATGTGCGGTCGCCCGTTTCTTCTTTCAGCTCTGCGCTGATGGCAGTCGTTTCATAGGGTGTATAGAGATACTGCCTGCTTGCGCCCGTATTGGTAATGCGGAGGGTATTGACCTGCGTACTGCTGATCGCGGCGAGACCGTCCGCCTCACCTTGCGCCGCCTGCTCGCCCGCGTCCGCAAGGGCGGTCTGTGCATAAAAGCCTTTTTCATGGAGCGCGGAAAAAAGTCCGAGCGCTTTGCTTCGTTCTTTACCCGAAAGCGTTTTCCAGCTTCCGCATTCTTCCCTCTCGCCGATATAGCCGCGAAGATAGCTGCTCTGCGGCGTGTCCATCTGCACGGTCAGCTGCGTCTTGTTTTCCGAAAAGCTGCCGTAGCGAAGCAGATATGCGGCATCGGCTGCCTTTTCCTGCAGGGTCTGCATTCCGTCCGCGGAGAAAGCTGCAAAGCCTCCGCTTCCGACTGCCATACAGAGGAAAAGCGCGAGGAAAGCTTTCCCTGCCCTGCGTTTTGCAAAGCAGAGCCAAAAGGATAGAAGCACGCCGAGGGCAAGAAAAAGCGGAAATAGGGTAAAGAAAAGACTTTCCTCTTCTACAGGGTATAGTCCTGCAGAGTACAGCTCGTTCAGCCGCCCGGCAGCTCCGTTATACAGCCCCGCTGCGCTGATGGCAGAAAAATATGAAGTTTTACATCTCTTGTATTTCTTCATCGTTGATGATAAGCACATGGGAAAACTCCCACTGCTCTTTCTCCTGTAGATATAGCTCTGCGGCGGAAATGCCAAGGTAAAGCGGCGAGGAAAGAATCGCTCCCGCATGCTCTGTGAGGCTTTCGCGCCCGCTGATTTCGGTAATGGTTAAGTTTTTCGCATCGGAGGCAAGATAGCCGATGTGGTGCTGCACGCCTTTTTCCGCAAGGCTTTCCGAAAGAGAAAAGAGCCTTGCCGCCGCGCGCTGCGCGCGCTCGGAAAGGTCGGCGGCACTTTCCGAGTTTTCCTTTCCCTGCGGTGCTTCGAGAATGAGAAGCAAAGCGTTTTTCACAGGCAGACTTCCCTGCCGCAGCATCAGGGTATCGGTCTTTTGCGACAGTTTCCAGTGGATCTGCGCCGTCTTATCGCCCGGGCGGTAAGGGCGGATTTCAAAGACTTCGCTCTGATCAAAGCCTGCGCGGTATTCATCATAAACGCTGCCGTCTAAGTCCAGCATCCCTGTTCCAAAGCCTTCGTATTCGGTCTTTGCCGTTTTCGGAAGCCTGACTGCTGCTGCCCGAAAGCCATCGATTCGGATTGTAAACGCGCCGAGCCCGAGAAGGTCTGCGGAGCGAAAGTAACTTCCTTCCATCACATATTTACCGCAGGAATCTCCGAGGGAAAGCTCTGCCTGCTTTCCATCTGTCAGGGAAAGGTTTTCGCAGTGCTCTTCGCCTGTCAGAAGATTTCGGAGACGGGCAGTAAAAAGAATCTCGCTCGAAAAAATCTTCTTCGTGGAACGAGGCGGATTTTTTAATGTAAGGATAAAGCTGTCCTTGCTGCTTTCTGCCTGAATGCCTGAAAACTTCTGTGCCTCTTTCTTTGCTGCCCATAGGTCAAGCACGGCGAAAAGAAGCATTCCCAGCGCCGCGCCAAAGAGAAGCTTTGATGCGAAGAACAGGGATAGGCTCACGACTGCGAGAAACAGCAGGAGATACCAGATCCCGCGCAGGGCGATACCGGGGCGGTTTGGTAGTTTCGCATGGTTTCGGTTCTTCATTTAGATAGCCCCCGGGATTTTGACCTGCGAAAAAAGCATCTGAAGTACGGCTTCTTCGTCCTTTTCTTCGGTACGTGCCTTTGCGGAGAGGCGGATACGATGCGCACAGGTTCTGGTAAAGACCTTTGCCACATCTTCTGGCATCGCGTAGTCCCGTCCGGAAAGGAACGCAGAGGCTTTCGTCATGCGGAGAAGCGCCAGCGTTCCGCGCGGGCTGATGCCAAGAGCGATGTCAGCGCTTTCGCGGCTTGCGCGGCAAAGAGCTGTGATATATCCGAGAAGCTCCTCGCTTGCGTGAATGTTTCGTACCGCTTCCTGCATGGAGAGGATTTCCTCTTTGCTGCGGATGGCATGAATTGAGGCTAACGGGTTTTCCTGCTGACGCTCCGAGAGCATTGCAATCTCGCTTTCTGCATCGGGATAACCCATGGAAAGCTTCACTAAGAAACGGTCAAGCTGTGCATGGGGAAGTCTCTGCGTGCCTGCACCGCCTTCGGGGTTTTGCGTTGCGATGACAAAGAATGGGTGCGGCAGGCTGTGAGTTTTTCCGTCCACCGTGACCTGCTTTTCCTCCATGACTTCCAGAAGCGCCGACTGGGTTTTGCTCGAAGTACGGTTGATTTCGTCTGCTAAAAGGAGATTACAGAATGCCGCGCCTTTCTCATAGCGGAAGCTTCCGCTTTCCTTGTCGTACATCGTAAAGCCGGTAATGTCTGATGGTACGGTATCCGGCGTAAACTGGATGCGCCGGTAGCCCAGTCCCAATACGCGGCTTAGGGTCAGGGCAAGGGTGGTCTTGCCGACCCCCGGGACATCTTCCAGCAGGATATGCCCCTCTGCCAGCATCGCCGCAAGCACGGTATCGATGACTTCTTCCTTTCCCTTGATGACCTTTCCGATTTCGTTTTTGATGTTTTGTATTTTTTCGTTCATGTTTACCATTCCTTTCCGTAGTCCTTTGCCTGTCCGTAGGTCTCGCCCATCGCCTTGTAGCCGCCGATGTCTTTGCCGTAGGCGAGCGTAAAGCGGATTCGCACGATGTCGCCGTCCTGCGCATGGGCTTTGCTGAGGCCGTATGAGGAGTAGATGCCGTTGATGGAGTACATCCAGCCCGAGCCCTGCGAGAAGTCAAATTCCCCAAGTTCGTCCTCGCCTGCATAGCCCTCCGCATCAAAGATAAAGTTATCTTCTTCGATTTTTTGGATGAGATCTTTTGGGATGGAAAAGCCCGCAAGCATTCCCTTCTTTTTTACTGCCGATAGGTAAAAGCCTTCCTTGATGGTTCCTGCGTGGCGGTAGGAATAGCCGTTTTGCGTAAGGAAACGCTCGACAACCTGCGCGAGGTTTTCGCCATCGCTTACTTCCATCTTCTGCGGGCGGATAAAGTACGGAATGCCGACCGTGCCGCCCTCAAGGCTGATGGTAATTTCGCCCTTTCCTGCCTTATAGTAGACCGTCCATGTTTTGACAATCGCGTACTGGTAGACATCACGCGCAAGGACGCGGATCTCGTTTGCGCCCTCTTTTAATTTCACGCTGTAGGTCTGGCGATCCATTTCGCCGATGTAGTCGGCAGCGTCACCGTTTGCGGTAACCTCCATATTGCTGTAGGAAAGCCTCCTGCCTCGGTAGTCCGTGAGCCACACATCAAAGTTCAGCTCCTGCTGGTTATATGTCCCGCCGTCTTTGAGATTAGTTTCAATCTTCGGCATTTTCTCGGCAGGGGTGCTGCCTTCTGGGCGTTCGTACTTGACCCGCTTCGTATAGACCTTGCGGTTACCGTTTCCGTCGAGGTAGGAAACCTGCAGAATCGTCGCATTTTTCGTGCTGAGGTTAATATCAAAAGCGCCGTTTTTGTTTTTTACTGTTTCTTCCTGCCCGGCTCCGGTGATGACCTTGATCTCGGTAATCCTGCCATCCGTTCCAATCTCTTCTAAAAGCGCATCTTCCGAAAAAGTCTCCGACGCATAGGCATCCTCCTTGAGGTCACCAGTGTCGGTATCTTCCTCTTCGTTCGGTTCTTCTTCCGAAGCTGCGTTCTTGTTATCTTCCGCCTGCTTATCCCCTTGCGCATTCTGCGGGGTTTCCGCGTTCGCTTCGTCCTGCGTCTTGGTTTCTTCTGCGAGGGTCTCGTCTGCGTTCGTTTCTCCCTGCAAGCTCTCCTGCATGGAAATGGCAGGAACATCGCTTACCCATGCGTAAGGCGGCGCAGTTGTTACGCCGTTTTCCGCACCCCAAAAAGCGCCTGTGAGCATCACAGCCGCGAGCAGAAAGGTCAAAATCTGGTTTCGGAAATTCTTATCGATTGGTTTCATTTTGCTTCGTTTTCTGTCTGTATTTTTTGTTTTCTGAAAGGTTTCTTAAATGTGGAAAATGGTCGAAAGGGGCAAAGCGCCCCCAACGACCGTTAATCTTTCCGTATTTTAACCTTTGTATTCTACTTTTTGGTCCAAACTCTTGAAGCGTATTTACATTGTTTTAATGCCGTCTTCGCAACGAGTTTGCCGTTTTCATCGTAAACTCTTACCTGAACTTTGTAGAAGTACTTGGTGTTCTTCTTACCGCTGGTGTTGGTGTAGTTTGCGGTTTTCTTCGTCACTGCGGACTTGTAGCCTGCGGACTTCTTCGTGCTGCGGTAGAAGCGATATTTTACCGTGTAGCCAAGGTCTTTGATTTCCTTGATGGTTGCCTTCGTCTTGGCGCTGTTTTTCAGCGTTACCTTGACGTTCTTCTTCGCGGTTTTCGCAGAGCGTGCGGTGAGTGCAAGGTCAGATACGAGGCTCTTTACCTGAGCAAGCGTATCTTCGTCTGCGACTTCGATGCCGAGGGCTTCTGCGTCAACGAGCGCAAAATCGCTGAAGTGCGTGGTCGTAAAGACATAGTATGCCTTGCCGCTTATGGTCTTTTTATTTCCCGGCATATGCGTGAACTTATCCGCGCTGTCGATGTATACGGCTGCCACCTTCTTATCTGTGAGACTGTCAGGGATTTCAAGGGTAACCGTCACATTGCCGCCGAAGTGGCTGATACTCTTGCCGCCGGAGCTTACCGTTACGGTATAGCCTGCCGCCTTGTCACCGAGCAGCTTCTGTTCTGCCGCGCCGAGCGTTTTCTTTGCGATGGTGATCGTCAGCTCGCTGCCGCCTGCCTGTGTGAGGATCTCGCGTAATGCCGCGCTGTCAAAGCGGAGCGTTCCGATCTCGGTGGAAACGGTCAGAGCCAAATCCTGCTTGGAAGCCAGATTGTTTAAGGTCTTGACATCCACCTTGACGTTCACTTTGTCAACGGCTTCGCCCTTAGCGTCCTTGGAAACGGACAGGGTCAGCTCGTTCGACTTGGCTTCGGTCGCTTGTTTCTTGATCGCCGCCAGCGTATCTGTATCCACGGTCGCATTTGCCGTACCGTCGCTGACCGTCGGTTCGAGGATCGCGGTAGTCTGCTTACCGCTGGTGGTCACATTGCTTTCCGGCATTTCTGCTGCACCTGCGATGGAAGAAAGGTTGTACTTTTTAGCCAGTTCATTGAACTTTTCGACATCCAAAGTAGTGATGTACTTCTTCTGCGCATCGGAGAGCTTGTTGTAAGCTGCCAGAGCTTCTCTTGCCTGTGCGCTGCTCGAAGCTGCGGTCAGGGCATGCAGTTTCGCTTTGGCGTCGTCGATCTCGGTATAGAACTTGATCTTTTCTTCTACCTTGGTGAGCTTGTCATAATTTGTGACATTCTTCTGCGCTTCCGCTTTCAGGTTCTTGTACGCGTTGCGTGCATTGGCTGCCGCCGCGGTGTACGACTTGTAGCTATAGATCGTGATCTTGTCCGCTGCCGGAAGCTCGTCGATCATCTTCACAACTGCGCTTGCGTCTGCGCTGTTGATGACCTTGATCGTGTATTTCGTACCGGTGTAGGCTCTGGCTTCGGCGCCCTGCTTGTTCATCGACGGCCATGCGCGTTCGCCGCAGCCGATATACAGGGTATCACCCGCCTTGACCGGAATGAGCGAGGTCCGGCGGTATTCTGCACTGTCTTTCAGGTAATCGTTGAGGCAGATCCTCGTCTGATAGTTCTTATTGGCTGCCGTCGGCGTCACCTTGAGGTTCGCGGACTTGTCCGGGATCGTCAGTGTGTATTCACCGGTCTTGCCGTTAAAGGCCGGAGAAAGCGTGCCGCCGCCGATCGTAAGGTTCTTCAAAGTCGTATCGGAATTATCCCATGTACCGCCGAGGTCTACGCCGAGATTCTGGGTGAACATGATGTGGATCTCATCGCCGTCCTTGAGTTCGCCGTTCTGATAGCCGAATTCCTGGAATCCGAAGTTGGTGAACCAGTCGTTTAAGGTTCCCATCCAGCCGGAACCGGATTCACCGGAAAATTCTCCGAGGCGCTGGCTTGCATCGTTGAGGACGAAATTGCTGCCGTCCGCGTTTACATTTTTCGGTACCTTGATGGAGGCCAGATAGCTGATGCCGTAGTCATCCCAGCTGGAGGCTACGCCCTGCGCGCCGGTCGACCAGTTGCAGCCTTTGAGCTGCAGAGCTTTTAAGACGGCCGTCATCATGGTATCGTTTTCGCAGAGGTCATAGTAACCGTCGATCAACGTCCCGGACCATGCCGGAGCGCCGTTGCTGCCTGCTTTGGTAAAGGTGGTATTCTCCAGGATGATATGAACCTTACCAACCACCTTGCCGTAGTTCGGAAGTGGCCGGTCGGAATCTCCGGTACTCGGTTTGGAAGCATTTTCTTGCTGCTCTTTGGTCAGGATCTTGGCCATTTCTGCGATGGCTTGATTCTTCGCGGCATCGATCTCCTCGGTGCTCTTTGCCGCATCGATGGCTGCTTCGCCGTCGGCTTTCGCCTTTTCGATCGCCGCCCAGTTCGCGGAAGTATAGGATGCTTCTTCATATTTTGCAAACGCCGCGCCGAGCGCTGTTTTGGCATCTGCACGTGCTTTGTCGAGTGTTTCCTGATTTTCCTCGGCATACCATGCGTCATACTCTGCTTGTGTAAGCGGCGCGATCTGCACGGTCAGGCTGTCCTCTTCGATGTCCGGCATATAGAAGTTCGCATAAACAAAGTAGGTCTTGACCCCGTTGTATTCCCCTGCAAGGGTTCTTCTCATCAGCTTCCATGTCTTGCCGCCGTCGATGGAATACTTTGCACCGCCCTGGTCCTCGCTCAGCAGTTCAAACATTCTGCGGATCTCAATGCGGTCCCCGCTCTTGGCCCGCAGATATTTATGTTTCGGTTCGAAGCGGTCATTGTTTCCGCAGTTTTCGTTATATTCATCACGGTTTGCATATTTGGTCCCCGGCGGATAATATGCCACATCAAATCTATAATACGCAACCGGGTAGATCTTTGTTTCCTGATAGCCGTCGCTGCTGTAAACGTGATTGTAGTTTCCGTAATCCATACTTTGGTTGTTCGTCCCGCCCATTATGAATCCGTTGTTTACGATCAAGATCTGCTTTGCCTCCGGCTCAACAAAAGAATCCGGATCAATGGCAAGGTAGCTTTCGATCTGCTCACGTTCCGTTTCGGAGAGCAGCTTCTTTTCATAGTCATTCAGACGTTCGTATGCCTTCTTAAGCTCCTTGAGCAGATCTTTCTGCCGCCAGGTCAGTTCTTCCTTGGTCTGCGGAAGCTTATGCAAAGCAGTCCGCACATTTTCTGCGATCTTTTCATGATCCCGAACTTTGGAAGCCTTTTCCTTGAGATTTGCAAAGTCCGTATCAAAAGTATCCATCAAGGTTTTGAAGTCCTCGGTCGCGTTCTGGTTGGCCACCAAGGTGTCATAGGCCTCCTGGAAATCACTTTCGTAATATCCCGCGTCAAAATCGTAATCATGGTACTGCTGGAAGAACGCTTCTGCCCGCGCCAGATTCTCTTTGCGGCTGGATTCGACCAGGCTGGCCGGTGCTTCCGCAGCTTCCACATGGACCCGTGCGTAAATGCCTGCACGCATGCCGTGATAGTCGCCGGTGTTGACCAGTTGATTATAGGACTCATGGTACAGCGTATCTTCGTTGGTATCAAAGAGCGCGATGATGTAGTCGCCCGCTTCCCGGAAGATGTAGCCGGTTTCTCCGTTTTGGTCGGTACGCGCGGTGGTCAGCTTGAGGCTGTCCGTACTCGGCTGCTCGCTTTCAGACGCTGCGCTGACGTACAGGGCCAGTCCCTCGTTGGACATGGCTTTGCCCTGATTTTCCCCATAAAGTCCCGTCACACTTGCTTTGAGAGCGACCTTTTCCCCGACTTTGGCGTTCTCGGAGATCGTATCGATCCGGATCTGTCCGAGGCTGGAGCCGATAAATGTTAAATTTTGCGTTGCATAATATGCAACTTCAGTTCCCAAGGTTTCCCCGGATCCGGTAGAGCGTTCATCAATCGCGATCCCCGAAGCGCAGCGAATAACTTTCACCTTATCACCGTTGTGGATCTGAATATTTTTTGCAGTTACCACATTGCTGCCGGCGAGCGGAAACATCCCACGGAATTCGTCGTTGATGAGGACCATCAGCCACGTTCCGTTGACAACCGTTACCGGCTTTCCGACAACCGGGGAAAGGGTAATGCTTCCGTTATAGTATGTGATACCGGCTGCGGTGAGCAGATCGGATAAAGTCGTTTTGCCGTTTGAAAGTGTAAACTCCTGTTCCGCAAAAATATCGGTGCCGGATTTTTTACTTGCTTGTGCACTTGGCAGTTTATCAAAAATCGGCGCGATATTATTGATATATTCCAAGGTCGCGGTAATATCTTCATTGCTCTGCAGTCCATTGACTGCTTCTTTGAAATACCGCAGCTGATAATCAAAATTAAAAACAGTATTAAAATCCTCACGTGTTCCGCCGTGCTTGTTGTTCAAGCTTACGCTGAATTCGTGCTCGCATCTTGCTTTCAATTGATTGTATCTCTCCAGATATTTATTCCAGGTCGCATCCGTATACACCGGTGACTGGTTGTTTCCGAGCTTTTTCGGGCTGAAGTTCTTGAGCAGTTCCTTTGCTTCATCGAGATTCGGCAGATACTTTTCGCTGTAGTGTCTTTCATAATATTCTGTATTTACAAGGTTGTCACGTGCTTCGATCAGCGCAGCCAGCTTCGCATCATAAAGAGCCTGCAGCTCCGCTGTTTCCATCTTGTCGTAACTGCTGCCGTCACGGTACAGTTCTTCGATGAAAGCTTCCGCCTCCGCAAGCGCCTTCCGATATGGCTCATAGGAAATCGCGGTAGCTGTAGTGCTGTTGATTTGGTTCTTAACCTCTGCGGTCACGCCTATCCTTGCATTTTCATAAGTCCACATGTGTTTCAGATTGTTCAGCATGAGGTTTGTATTGATTGCTTTTTTCGGCACCAGATTGTCAGCAGCCAGTTCTAAAGCACTCAGTGCTTTTGTCATTTCTGCTTTTGACACTTGACCGGTCTTGTAGCGCTCACCGCTATATTGCACATCCCTTAAATTTGTATACACACCCCAAAAACCGATGTTGTTATCCAACTGCCACCAATTTCCCAGTCCCGTTATGTTCCGAATTTCTGTGACCACCTCACTGACTGTTTTCGTACCGTTATACCACAGCGTATTTTCATTTGAATCTGCGGGGAAACCAAAGTCTGGTCTTTTCGCCGTTACATAATCTTCTTCCGACAGCGAAGTGAGTTCTTGGAATCTTGCGATATCCGCATCGGATGGTTTTTCGGCAAAAGTGACATCATAAGTATTCTTTGTTGCACTCCCTTTGTCATCAATCGCCTTAAACGATAGCTTTGTGCTCTCTGTGATGTCGATAGAGTATTTATTATCGGAAAAAACAATCTTCTCAAACTCACCGTCTGCAGCAGAGACTTGATATTCCGCAATACTTCCATCTATATCCCAGAATTTAGTCTCTAACCACTCCTTTGTGATTACGAACGGCTGGTTCAAATCAACATAAACAGTGTCGCCAAATTCATATCGAAGAACCGGCGGTACATTATCCCCGTCATAAAATGCGATATTCAGATTTTTGATTATTTCTTTGTCAAAATCTTGCCAAAGATAAATCCCATATTGGAAGAAGAAACCACCCCAATCGGCTGCTCCCATTGTATACCAGCGCTCAATGATCTTTTTTGTCATTGAAAAGGAAGCGGCGCTCGCATCATAGCTCAGACCGTCATTGTAATCTCCCCAGTCTACTGCATTTGCATCTGCTGCAATTGCGGAATCCGGCCAGTCCTTATCCTCATAATTGCTAATGCCTACCGGAAAGCCGTTTTTCTGTTTTATGATAACTTTCTGTGCGTTTGTCGGTACGACTGCGTACCACGCTCCGTCTTTTTCTTTTAGCAGCGCGGTTCCCTCGGTCACAGTTCCCTCGGTTTCACCCGATACTTCATACGAAACCGTGAAATCCACAGCTTCTCCGGCTGTTTCCGTTGCGTCTGCTGCATAAGCCGTATCCATGCCCCAGCTGCCGATGCCCATGCCGGTAAATACCATGATAAAGGCCAGCATCAAGGTCAGGATCTGGCGAACAGACTGTTTTGTTTTGGTTCGTTTCATGCTTTTCTTTTTCTCCTCCTATTTCTGTATTTCGCTTTGAGTTGGCTCTGCGCTTTCGCTTCGCGCACGGCCCATCCTTTGCGATCATCTATGTCAACACTATGTTACTGTGTAGTGGACGGGGTTACTTGGCGGCATCTGCCGCCGCTGTTTCTCCTTGCGCCGCTTCCGCTGCCTGCTGCGCTCGAATCTGCCTGCGGTATTCCTTATGCCGCGCGCGCTTTTCCTTTCTTCTACGCTTCTTATCTAAATAGGACTGTGCGACAGGTCTTGTACCCGCTCGCTCCAGCATTCGCGTCCATGGTCCGAAGCGTTCTTTTAGTTCGCGGTCGTACAGCACATCTGCCTGCATGGGTTCTCTGCCGTTTTCCTTGGTGAAGTCTCGGACAAGCTGCAATAGTTCCTCATCGCTCAGCGCGCGATACGGCTGACGAAGTTCATTCAGCTTCTTCGCCTTTTCCCCCTGCGTCAGATTCGGGTCTTCTTTTATTCGCGCTTTCAG
>OIWT01002299.1_pt1 | contig 20112 bp, 17 predicted proteins | sample 1587701 | NCBI WGS metagenome assembly OIWT01 (sample SAMEA3888904, study PRJEB22519) | human gut metagenome | biome: human gut; feature: human-associated habitat; material: faeces | place: Denmark | collected 2009
TCCTTATCGAAAGCGGATGCAAAAGTACTGCCTTTTGACTTACGCTCCAAACTTTCAGGAGACTTTTTTTGAGGAAATTTTTAGCCTTATACGTAAAACGTTAACAGACAACATCATTAACAATGAACTTTTTTCCCGCACTGTTGCAAGGGTGTAACAAGTCATGGCACAAAAAAAACAAATATCAGGGTAAAAAACAAAATAAGAGGCATCCATACAGACACCTCCTATTAGCATATCATAGATCGAGAGTGAACAATCCGAAAATCAGACTATGCCTTGAGCCATCATGGCCTTAGCCACTTTCATAAAGCCGGCCACATTCGCACCTTTGACATAATTAATATAACCATCAGCCTCTGTGCCATACTTCACACAAGCCTCATGGATATTTTTCATGATGCTTTTTAAGCGTTCGTCAACTTCTTCTTTCGACCAACCTAATTTAATAGAGTTTTGAGTCATCTCAAGACCTGAGACCGACACACCTCCGGCATTGGCCGCCTTACCCGGCGCATACAAAATCTTGGCTTCCTGGAATACACGGATCGCTTCCGGAGTCGAAGGCATGTTAGCTCCTTCCGACACAGCAATCACCCCATTTGCCACCAACTGACGAGCGTGATCTCCGTTCAACTCATTTTGAGTAGCCGAAGGCAAAGCGATGTCGGCTTTCTCACCCCAAGGTTTCGCGCCTGCGACATACTTGCAACCATACTTCTCAGCATATTCACGGATACGGCCACGATATAGGTTTTTCAACTCCATGATGTAGTCCAGTTTTTCCCTATCAATGCCATCCGGATCATAAATATATCCATCGGAATCGGACATGGTCACCACTTTGCCTCCCAGCTCGATGACCTTTTCAGCCGTGTATTGGGCTACATTTCCCGAACCGGAAATCAGGCATACTTTTCCTTTCAAGTCAAGCCCTCTCGTCTTCAACATCTCTTGCAAGAAATAGATATTGCCATAACCAGTCGCTTCAGGACGTATTAAAGAACCACCAAACTCAATGCCTTTGCCGGTCAACGTACCCGTGAACTCATGAGAAAGCTTCTTGTACATGCCAAACATGTAACCCACTTCACGTCCGCCGACACCAATGTCGCCAGCCGGCACATCTGTTTCAGGACCAATATGACGCCACAACTCCAGCATGAAGGCCTGGCAGAAACGCATCACCTCTGCATTCGATTTGCCACGCGGCGAGAAATCCGAACCGCCTTTACCACCACCCATGGGAAGCGTCGTCAGCGAGTTTTTGAAAGTCTGCTCGAAGGCCAAGAATTTCAAAATTCCTAAATTGACAGAAGCATGGAAACGGATACCGCCCTTGTAGGGACCAATGGCATTGTTATGCTGAACCCGATAGCCCATATTCGTGCGGACATTGCCTTGATCATCGACCCATGTCACACGAAACTGATAGACCCGATCAGGAATACACAAACGCTCGATGAGATTCACTTTATCAAATTCAGGATGCTTGTTGTATTCCTCCTCTATTGTGCTCAGTACTTCTTCTACTGCCTGATGATATTCAGGTTCATTCGGGAATCGTCTTTTTAAATCTTCTAATACGTTAGTTGCATTCATAAACCTTAAATTTACTAATCACTATAAACAATTCTGCTATTCACGATTGCAAAAGTATATAATAATCCGCATAAACAAAACATTTAAGCATAAAAATAAGGCCTAACAGCTTCAATTATTTATTTTATACCTTAAAATAGCTCCAAATAGTCAAACAAACAACTCCAATCCCTACACTGACAACACCCCAAGAAGGGGAACACTGCATATAAATAAGGACTAACATCGCAAAAAAATGCCGGATAAAATGATTGGTATCGCTCCAATCGCCTTATCCGGCATCATCTCATCCTCCGAAGAGGAGTAAAAAAAGACTCTATTCTATTTTAGTAAGCCAAAAAACACGGTCACTCGTGCGAACGAATGATCTCCATTCCCTTACGGATGGCTTCTTCATTCATCGGTATGAGGTGATGATGGCGTTCAGGAAGCGTCTTGCGCAACCCTTTCAGCACAGACTCTATGCTGACAATGGGATGCAACTTCAAAAGTCCTCCCAGGACTATCATATTGAAAGCCTTCATGTTGTTCATCTCAGCAGCCGCATCCATTGCGTCTATACGGTAGACACTGATGTCCTTTCGCGTGGGAGGCTCACTGATGCCATATCCATCATAGATGAGCGTACCGCCCGGCTTCACCTTATTTTCAAATTTGGCCATGGAAGGCTGATTGAGGATGATGGCCGTGTCATAACTGCTCAAGATGGGCGAAGAGATACGTTCGTCGCTGACAATGACAGTCACATTGGCCGTTCCACCACGTTGCTCCGGTCCGTATGCCGGCATCCAGCTCACTTCTTTTCCTTCCATCAAGGCGGCATAAGCCAAAATCTTGCCCATCGACAACACGCCTTGTCCGCCAAAACCTGCTATAATGATTTCTTCTGTTTTCATAATGCTTTTACTCCTTATCTTTTAAGTCACCCAGCGGGTAATAGGGGAACATGTTTTCTTCCATCCACTTGTTGGCTGCCACTGGCGACATTTTCCAACCTGAGTTACAAGTGGATACGATCTCGACAAGGTTCGAACCCTTGCCGGCCATTGAGTTCTCAAAAGCCTTGCGAATAGCCTTCTTGGCCTTGCGGATAGCAGCAACGGTTTGTACAGACTGACGCGTCACGTAGGCCGTACCTTCGAGCGTGGCCGCAATCTCTGTCATGTGCAGGGGATAACCGTGTATCTTCGCATCGCGTCCGTAGGGACAAGTAGCAGTCTTCATGCCCAGCAGCGTGGTCGGAGCCATCTGTCCACCGGTCATGCCATAGATGGCGTTATTGATAAAAATGATGGTTATGTTTTCGCCACGATTGAGCGCATGGATGGTCTCAGCCGTACCGATACAAGCCAAATCGCCATCGCCTTGGTAGGTAAACACCAGACGGTCAGGCCACAGGCGCTTGATGGCCGTTGCCACAGCCGGCGCACGCCCGTGGGCTGCTTCCTGGCAGTCGATGTCGAGATAATTATACATGAACACGGCACAACCCACAGGCGAAACGCCCACGGCCTTGTCTTCCAAGCCCATTTCTTCGATAACTTCAGCTATCAGTTTGTGCACCACGCCATGGCTGCAACCCGGACAGTAGTGCATCGTGTTATCATTGAGGAGAACCGGTTTCTTATAGACAAGGTTCTCAGGTTTGATTATTTCTTCTCTAGTCATAATGTCTTACGTTTTTCACTTGAAGTGTATCATGCGCATCACCACTTCCGTCATCTTGATGGCAAGCGAAATGCCGCATGCGTAATAGAACGGCTGAGGACTGTCTACGGCAAAGTAGAGGATGATGGTCACGGCCGTCCCGATAATAAATAAGAGATTGAGCAGATTACGGATTTGTTGTTTGTCCATAAATGCGTTGTTATTTCATCAGTTTCTCCTTGAGAGCTTCCACCACTTCGTCCGGGTCAGGCACAATACCGCCCATACGTCCGAAGTACTCCACCTTGACTCCATTGTTCACAGAGAGGCGCACATCTTCCACCATCTGACCTGCGTTCAGCTCCACGGAGAGAATGCCTTTCATCTGATGTGACAGACGCTCGATCTCCTTCGAGGGGAAGGGCCACAAGGTGATGGGGCGCAGGATGCCCACTTTAATGCCTTGCTCGCGGGCAATCTCTATGGATTTCTGTGCGATGCGGGCACATGAGCCGAAGGCTACAATCAGATAGTCGGCATCTTCGCAGGCGATTTCTTCAAAACGCACCTCATTCTCGCTAATCTCTTTATATTTGGCTTGCAGATGGATGTTGCGCTGTTCCATGATGGCAGAATCGAGTTCCAGCGAAGTAATGATATTCGGCTTGCGCCCTTTAGTCTTTCCGGTAGTGGCCCACGGACATTGGGCGATAACCTCTTCATCCGTGCGGCGCGGACGCCAGGCAGGAAGGACCACTTTCTCCATCATCTGACCGATGACACCGTCAGAAAGAATCAATGCCGGATTGCGGTATTTAAAGGCCAACGTAAAGGCCAAGTCAACAAAATCAGCCATCTCCTGTACGGACGAAGGAGCGAGCACGATGAGACGATAGTCGCCGTGGCCGCCTCCCTTGGTGCTTTGGAAGTAGTCAGCCTGACTGGGTTGGATGGTGCCAAGACCGGGACCGCCACGCATCACATTCACAATGACCGCGGGCAACTCAGCGCCGGCGATATAGGAAATGCCTTCCTGCTTCAAGCTCACGCCCGGACTGGACGACGAGGTCATCACTTTCTTGCCGGTGGCTGCACCACCGTATACCATATTAATTGCAGCAACTTCACTCTCAGCCTGGAGCACCACCATGCCCGAGGTTTCCCAGGGCTTCTGCTCGGCGAGCGTTTCGAGGACTTCCGACTGAGGAGTGATGGGGTAACCGAAATAAGCATCCACACCGGTACGGATAGCGGCATGTGCGATGGCTTCGTTACCTTTCATGAGTACAACATCTTCTGCCATATAGTTAAAATTTAGATTTTGGTTTTATAAACAGATATACACCCATCCGGACAAACAATGGCGCATGAAGCGCATCCGATACACTTGTCCTCTGTTTGCGTCGCAAACGGGTATCCCTTTTTGTTCACCTCTTTCTGGGCGAGACTGATAATTTTCACCGGGCATGCGGCCACACACAAGCCGCATCCCTTGCAGCGTTCGGTGTCGACGACTATAGCCCCTTTAATTGTTGCCATAAAAATCACTTTATTGGTTGTACATATCCTTATTATAGAACTCTAAGATATCCATGATCATGGCCCGGGCTTGAACTGCCGGGCTCTCGGGATTGAGCGCGATGGCTTCCAGATAGCTGTTAAGCGCCATTTGCCAGTTGCCTTGTTTGCGATAAGCATTCCCGCGCAGATAATAAAGTTCGTCGGCTTGGGACAATTCCGGAACGCACAGCGATTCATCCAGATGCCGGATGGCTTCAGTGATTTTGCCAGCCTCCATCAGCTCCTTTGCCTTTTTCACACTTTCTTCTGTTTTGTGCATATCAAACATGTTTTGCTGTCACAAAGATAGTTTTTTATTTGAGAAACCCTACTTTTTCCGGATTATAAATTGTACATTCTGTTAATAATCTCAAAAACTAAAGCACCCTATATCAGGCCTAAAACACAAGTCAACAGTGTTTTAAACGCAGGCTGGCTAATAGTTGCAAATGAAACTATTGTTTGTCTTTTTGTTGCCGAAAATTCATCTGCCGACAGACAAAACTCCTGTCAGCACACACTCCAACCGAGGTTGACATCCCTCTGCGCAACTCCTCGTTCACGGGGATTCAAAGCCCGCCGACCACGGAGTAAAGGGTAGCCAAGAGCGGAAAGGAGGGTAGCCGAGGACGGATTCCTTTCCGCTCCCGGCTACCCTCTATACCGTGTAAAAACCTGGTGATTTGTCAAAGAAGCAGTAGGCTCATGGCCATGATGGCCATACCGGCCACGACGCCGCCCACGCCCAAATGGTGATGCCCGTATTTCTCTGTCCCGGGCAGAAGTTCATCAAAGGAAATGTATATCATAATCCCCGAGACGAAAGCCAGCAGCAGGGCATTAAGAGACGGTGTCCAGAAAGAACGAAGGAATAGAAAACCGACCAGCGCGCCGACTGGTTCGGCCATGCCGGAAAGAAACGAATACCAGAAGGCCTTGCGACGGCTTCCCGTGGAGTGATAGATGGGAACGGAGACGGCTATTCCTTCGGGGATGTTGTGGATGGCTATGGCAAACACGATGGGCTTCGACTTAGACCAGTCAAGTTGTCAAGCCGATGCCAAAGAAACCAAGCTCTGAAGTCCTTCCAACATTTCATTCCCAAACCAATCATTCTTTTTTCGGCCAATAACATAATCCGTATCTTTCCGAGAGGCATATTCCTAAAATTACACATCTGCAAAAATGCAATTCAAAATGAATTACTTACAGAGGAATACACCTTTCCCCATAACATCTGCAAACTGAAAAATCACACAAATTAAAAATTTCTGTCTTTTCTTGTCACCCATTTCTGCAACAAGATTGTCATAGGGGTAAAGAAAGCCTGAAAAACCTTTTATCGGGATATAACATTTAATAAGATATAAGCCTGTTTTTTATATAAAATGGAAATTGATAGAGAAAAAACTGTCAAAGTTTATTCAAAAAACAATAGTTATGAGAAAAAATAAGAGAAAGAAATTGCGTACGCCTATGCTTTTCGGGCGACGAAAAGGAGTTGTACCTTTATTGGTTTGTTTGTTGGCTTGTGCACCTGTAGGTGGATATGCTTACGGACAAAAAGATATTAATGCATCTATATCTATTACCAAGAAAAACATTTCAGTCAAAGAGGCATTGGAACAAATCAAGCAGCAAAGCGGGATATTTCTAATGTACCAGGAACAGGCAGTGAAAGGATTGACGCTCGACCTTAATTTGGAAAATGTTCCGCTAATCGATGCCTTAGAACAACTATGCAAAAAGACGGGATTAACTTATGAATTAACAGAGGGGCATGTGCTGATACGCCCACGCGAAGAAGAAGCCCAGAATATTACTATCCAGCAAGAAAATAAGACGACCTTGCATGGCGTAGTTACTGATGACCAAGGTCTGGCGTTGCCAGGAGTAAGCGTTAAGGTTAAAGGAATGTCATCCGGAGTGATGACGGATATGGATGGAAAATTTAGCATACCTGTCAATAGCACCGAAAATGGCGTGACACTAGTGTTCAGTTTTGTAGGAATGAAAACCTTAGAAAAAGTAGTCAAGGATGACATACCGCTGAACATTGTCATGAAATCAAACGTTGAGAATTTGGAAGAAGTAGTAATCACAGGCGTATTCCAACGGAGAGCTGAAAGTTTTACAGGTTCGGCTACAACCATAACCCGCAAGGAGCTGTTAAGCCGGGGAAACATGAACCTCATCCAAAGTTTGAAGAATTTGGACCCATCCTTGAACATCATGGACAACATGTCTATGGGTTCCGACCCGAACAGCCTGCCGGAAATGGAGCTGCGCGGCTCATCCTCATTCCCGGATATCCGTGGAGAATATGGCTCCAACCCGAACCTACCCTTGTTCATCTTGGATGGATTCGAGACGACTCTGGAAAAAGTGATGGACTTGGACATAAACCGTATCGAAAGCGTGACGTTGCTGAAGGATGCTGCCGCCAAAGCCATTTACGGTTCGAAAGCAGCCAACGGCGTGATGGTCATCGAGACAGTCCGCGTAAAGACAGGAGAATTGCGCGTGAACTATACAGGGTCGTTGAACCTGGAATTGCCGGACCTGAGCAGCTACAACATGTGTAACGCCCGCGAGAAACTGGATCTGGAATATAAACTTGGGGCTTACAGCGATAATTTGCTACCTAGTAATGATTATAATCTGAAACTACTCTACAACCAATATTTAAAGGAAGTGGAAAGGGGCGTAAACACCGACTGGATGGCTCTCCCCTTGCGCAACGGATTGGGAAACAAGCACTCTATCAATATGGAAGTGGGCAATAGAGAACTGCGGGTTGGTGTCGACCTTTCCTATAATAATATAGAAGGTGTCATGAAAGGCTCGTCGCGCAACACCATCAGTGCCGGACTGAACATCATCTACCAACGTAAGAAAATTCTATTCCGCAACCAGTTCTCCTTCTCGTCCATGAATTCGGAAGACTCCCCCTACGGAGAATTCTCGGAGTATGTGAAACTGAATCCCTACTGGCGTCCTTACAACGATGACGGCAGTGTACGCAAATACCTGGGCCGCGGTCCTGTCTTTTCGCAGCAAGTATATAATCCTTTGTACAACGCAACCATCAATACGACTTACAAGGATGATTACATGGATTTCACCAATAATTCTTACTTAGAATATACCATACAGCCCAACCTGAAATTGATTGGACGTGTCAGCGTTTCGTCCCGTACCAGCAACTCTGAAGATTTCCTACCAGGCAGCCATTCAAGCTTTATCGACAGCTCGGAGGACGACTTCTTCAAGCGAGGTAGCTACACGCAGGGCTATGGAAAATCATTTGCGGTAAGTTCGGATTTCACGGTGAACTATTCCCATTCATGGAAGAAACATGTCTTGTTTGCCAATGGAGGAGCCAGCATCCGCAGCAGCAAGTCGGAAAATTACCTGCACGAAGCCGTAGGATTCCCAAACGACAAAATGGACAACATCATTTTTGCCAAACAATATGCAGAAAATTCAAAGCCGACAGGTAGCGAGTCGATTGACAGAGAAGTAGGTTTCCTGTTTTCAGCAAACTACTCATACGATGACCGTTATTTGGCCGATTTTTCCTTGCGCGCCAATGCATCTTCACAATTTGGAGCCGACAACCGTTGGGGTACATTCTGGTCAGCCGGTTTGGGATGGAATTTACACAATGAGGCCTTCTTCAAAGACTCTGATGTCGTAAAACAGTTGCGACTGCGTGCTTCTATGGGTTATACAGGTTCACAAAACTTCAACTCATATCAGGCCATGTTATTATACAATTACTTCACGGACGATTCTTATCTGGGAGCCATCGGTACTTACTTGGAAGGTTTGGCCAACAGCAAATTGAAATGGCAACAAAAGTTTGATATGAATTATGGCTTGGATTTGAACTTATGGAATCGGGTCAATGTGAAATTCGATTATTATCATTCGACGACTGACAATCTGTTGACGGACATCACCACACCTCCTTCCTTGGGATTCAGCAGCTATAAGGATAATTTAGGCAAGATCGTCAATGAAGGCTATGAGTTCCGTGTCAACTGGTTGTTGTATTCCCGCCCTGAGGATCGAGCTTCGATTAACGTTTTTGTAAGCGGCGTATCAAACAAGAATAAAATTAAGGAAATATCCAACTCACTCAGGTCATTGACGGAAGAGATGGATCGCGATGCTGCAAACTCCAACAAACCATTGATACGTTTTGTAGAAGGTCAGTCACTGAATGCAATCTGGGCTGTTCGTTCGTTAGGTATTGACCCGTCAACGGGCAAGGAAGTCTTTGTCCGTCCGGATGGAACTTTGACAGATGAATGGAAAGCTGAAGACCAAGTCGTTTGTGGAGATACGGAGCCTAAACTGAGAGGTAACATCGGCTTCTCTGTGGAATACAAAGGGCTGTCGCTATCCTTCACCGGCCTCTATCAGTTGGGCGCAGATATGTATAACACGACGTTGGTCGACAAAGTGGAGAATGCCCAACTGAATTACAATGTCGACAAGCGAGCTTATTATAATGCTTGGATGAAAGAAGGCGATTTGGTTCAGTTCAAGAATATAGGGGACTGGCAGAAACCAACCCAATCGACTTCACGCTTCGTACAGAAATTGAATGAATTTGATTTCTCTTCTCTCTCTGTCGGATATGATTTCTATCGCTTTGATTTTGTCAAGAAATGGGGGTTGGAACGAGTGCAGCTACAGTTCAACATGAATGATTTTGCCCAACTTTCTTCAGTCGAAATTGAGAGAGGAACTTCTTATCCTTTCGCTCGTTACTGTTCATTTACGTTAAATATTAACTTTTAAAGAACCCGCACCATGAGAAAGATTATATATAGTGTAGTAGTCGGACTGGTCGTATTGTTTAGTGGTTGTGAATCTTGGTTGGATGTGCAACCCCGCACAAAGATCAAATCAGATGATTTGTTTGAAACAGAAGCCGGTTTTAAAGATGCACTTACAGGCATTTACACTTTAATGAAATCTGAATCACTTTATGGACGTGAAATGACATTTGGATTTGTTGAGGTCGTAACGAATGGATATGCCTATAGCAGTTCGTATACAAATGTTGCCAACTGGAATTACACGGAAGTGGGAGTACGCCCGTTGGTGGATAATATGTGGGGAAAAATGTACAATGCTTTAGCCAATGTGAACAATTTGCTGGACAACATTGACAGTCATAAAGATGTGTTTACCGAAAATAATTATAACATCATCAAAGGCGAAGCTTTAGGCTTGCGGGCTTATTTGCATTTTGACCTGTTACGCTTGTTCGCTTCAGCCACAGATTTGGACCAAGAAGCTATACCTTATGTAAAAACCTTGCAGATAGAAGTGCCAACAGTCTATACCGGCCGAGAAGTTTTAAGTTTTATATCGGAAGACATCCATCAGGCATTACAATGCCTTGAAAAAGATCCCATTCGTGAAGGAATACTGAACGATCCGGACAATGATGATTTTTTAAACAACCGCCAAATGCATTTCAACTATTTTGCAGTAAAAGCCCTTCAAGCTCGTGCAGCTCTTTGGGGCGGCGACAAAGAAACGGCAAAAGCAGCAGCTGGAGATGTCTTGGATGTAGCAGAAATCATATTTCCTTGGGTGACATTAGAAGCAGCGTCGTCAACAGATGAATCCCAACGAGACTATACCTATTCTACAGAACATATTTTTGCTCTGAATGTAAGAAATCTAAAGGATTTGGTGGACTATTGGTTTATGCCTGATAACAATACATTGCTCTATGCCCAAAAGAGTTCTATTGAACAACGCTATGAAGTAGGACAAGGCAATAACGTCGGAGGCGTGGACTACCGGAAACTTTATCAAATGAAAGATGAGAAAACAGGAGGTGACTATAAACTATACAAATATTACCAACCTGACAAATACTTAGACGAATATGCTGAAAGAATTCCTTTAATCCGCTTGTCTGAAATGTATTACATCATGGCAGAGTGTCTGATGGGAGAAGACGATGTCCAGGCTTTGGAATATCTAAATGAAGTGCGCCGCCATCGTGGCATTGCATCCGACTTAACAGACACCAACTTGCTGCGAGATGAATTGACTAAAGAATATGCCAAGGAGTTCTTTATGGAAGGGCAGATATTCTACTACTGCAAACGTCTTGACTTAGCAAAATTCCCATGCTATTACAAGGCCTTGACAGACGGTGTCTATGTATTACCTATACCAGATACGGAATTGGAGTTTGGAGATTACTACAAAGTCGAAAAATGAACGTAAGTCGTTTCATGCAAATTAATAAGAACTAAAAATAACGCTAAAAAGATAAACTATGAATCGTTATATAGGAAAACTGTTATCAGCCGTTCTATTGGCATGCTTGTTCGTTGCGTGCGAACAGGATGAAGTAGAGCTGTATGGGGAAAAGGCTTATTTGGTTTTTGAAATGCCCACATCCGGCAATGATAATACACCGAGAGACTCATTGATTTTATCATTCCCATTAAAAGGAGATGATTGTACGGAAGACACATTGTGGTTTAAGATGCGCGTTATCGGGCGGTCTGCACCTTTTGATAGAGAAATCACATTCAAAATAAACGAATCGGGAACTACAGCAAAAACAGAGAACTACAAACTGGAACCTTGCCATATTCCAGCAGACAGCTTCAAAGTTGATGTGCCTCTGGTGGTTTACCGAGCAGGCCTGAAAGACACTATCGTACGATTAGAACTGGATATTGAACCCAACGAATACTTTGGAATTGGTTTCTCGGAAGTAAGTAAAGGCATTTTCTTATGGGGAGATACCATGATTATGCCTGACAACTGGTACACTGGCTTCGACAGCTATTACCGTTATTTTGGTGAATATACAGAAACACGTTATGTCTTTATTTTGCAGTCATTAGGTTTTGACGAATTACCTTCACTAGGTAATTATCTTACATTTAAGGAATATAATCGGAAAGTTCGGGCGGCCTTATATGAATATAATCAGAATCACGATGAACCATTAAGTGATGAATTGGGCCCAGTATCATTCCCAGATAATGTATAATAAAACAGACTAAGTTATGAAAACAAATCTTTGGATATTGATTATAGGAATCTTGTTGTTTAGTTCCTGCTTGGACGATGAAGGTAATTATTCTTATTCAGAATTAAATCCTATAGAAATTGACTCTACTGAGATATTAAACTCATACCGGGTGACTCAGTTCGACTATTTGGTTATAGACCCGGCAGTGAAACAAGGTACAGACGATTCGAATCTGACATACGAATGGAGAATTTTCCAGAGCAACCCTCAGCCCAATCCTGAAATAGGAAGAGTGGTCAATGATGTGGTCGGCACTGAGCGTAAGTTGAATTATAAGGTTCAAATTCCTATCGGCAATTATAAACTCAGCTTTAAGGCATTCGACAGGCAGAATGGAGTTTTTGAAACCATACTTCGTGACTTGACCATCGAATCGTTTGCCCCCGTTGGACTAATGGTCATGCATGGAGATACTGATTCAACAGATGTCAGCATATTGGTCAACGACCGTATTGTACCTGATGCCACCAAGGATGAAGTGCAACATAATATATTCTCGCAAACCAACGGCCACAGAGTGGCTGGAGCCCCGGGCATGGTTCGCTTCACTTGGGGAGGACCTAGCATCTATGTTTGTACAAAAGGATCAGACGGAGGTTGCCTGGCAAACGCAAGCAACCTCGGATATGCACGCAGCTATGCAGAAATGTTCGACCCCGCATTAAGCAGTGGAGACATAGATTTTCAATCGTGCGTATCCAAAGGGTCATCTATTTGGATGGTAAATAATGGGATTATTTACCAAGCGACCAATGAGTCTTCATTTGTTTGTTTTGGCGCGCCAGTCTTTGGTGAACCCTATTATGCTGAGCCCTATATAGCGACAACCACTCATAACACTTATCGGGGAGTTTTCTATGATAGATTGCAAAGACGTTTCTTGTACTGCCACTATACAGGTGTAGTCGCTAAATTCAAGGATGCAGGAGCTTCTGCGGCTTTTGACATGAATCATGTGGGAGAAGATATGCTGTTTGCAGACCGTGGTTTCGAGGATAAATGGTTATGCGTCATGCACAACCCGGAAAATCCAGACAAATATTCGGTCTATGAATGTAATCTAGCGAATGCGGATGATGGAAATTGTGGCGTAGGGAAGTATGATATAAGCGATTGTACGGGCATACAAGAAGCTCATAGTTTTGCATTTGGGAAACACAACTATTTACTTTATTATGCTTTGGATACAGAAATCAGGATGTGCAATTTCAAGACTGCAAGTACTTCAATTGTACGTTATTCGTTGCCGGACGATTTAGCTCAAGCCGGTTATAAAATCAATTTGTTATATCTGTATGATGTCAATGGAGATAGTTACGGAAAAAACTTGTATGTAGGCATTTATAATCCAACAACAGAGGAAGGCAAGTTATTAGAATGCCCTATCGTTGTTACGGATGGTGAAATCCTGGCAGATAAAATTAAGACATACGATGGTTTCAAGAAAATTGCTCATTTATCATACAAAGACCGATAATAAGAGACGCTTGTCTGCCTATATAAGGACTAGCCAATTTCTTTAAAGTATAAAATAAAAACAAGAAAAAGATTATGAAAAAGTTAAGCAGTTTTGCTAGTTTATTAGGAATATGTATGTTAATTGCATGTTCTAATGAGAAAGTTTGTCGTATTAACGGAACAATGCGCGGAATGGAAGGACAGGATTCTGTATACGTATTGCGTAGCACTGGAGAATTCACACGAGACACTGTCATGCAAGCAGAGATCAACAACGGCCATTTCAAGATGGAATTACCTCAGGAACTATGGGGAGAAAAATACGACCTGAAGATTGGGAACCAACGTTTTTCACTTTCCTTCTTTGCGGAACAAGGAAATATTGAGATTACAGGTAATATCGATTCCCTTTATCTGGCAAAAGTAAAAGGAACGCCGGACAATGAAAGATGGATCGCTTACCAACAATTTAATACCGAACTAGCCCAAGAAGGCAACCGTCTCCGGACTGCATTAAACGCAGAACAACTCCCAGACAGTGTCAAGAGAGCAAAAAATGCCAGTCTGTTTCAAGCATTGGAAAAAAGAAGCATGCATTATGAAGATTCTGTAGCCAATTCAGATCCAAAATCAGTGTTTGGCCTATATCTTTATTACAGTAAGATGTGGAAATGGAAATACAATGAAATGGACGAAATATTGGCCAAATTCCCAGAACTGAAAAACAACCGTTATTACAAAGAAATGCAGGCAAAGGCTGATGTATTGCGTAAAATAGCCCCGGGCGCCATTGCTCCTGACTTCAAAGTAAAAACAGTAGATGGTGGAGAAATTTCACTTTCTTCATTCAGAGGTAACTATGTGATTCTTGATTTTTGGGCTTCCTGGTGTGCTCCTTGCCGAGCAGCTACAGAATGTATCAAAGAAGTCTATAAGAAATACAATGCACAAGGGCTAGAAGTATTTTCAGTGTCATTAGATGATAACAAGGAGGCTTGGCTGAAAGCCATAAAAGAAGATGGAATGACATGGAAACAAGGTTGCCAATTATTAAAAGGTGGTAAATATACACCGGTAGCCCAGCTCTATGGCATTGACGGTATTCCGGCATTTTGGGTAATTGACCCTGAGGGAAAAATTTTGTGTCAAGAAACGAAGGGTGACCAAGTAGTAGCTTTTTGTGAAGAGTTGTTCTCTAAAAAATAACTGCTATGCTTACTAAAAAATGGTTCATAGGATGTATATCGTTCCTCATATTCTCCTCAACGGTGCTGGCCGATGAGGGAATGTGGCTATTATCCGGCCTAAAACAAAACAATGAAGCCCGCATGAAAGAATTGGGCTTAAAGATTTCGGCTGAGCAGATTGTGGACAGCTTAAGCCAAGCTATCATCTCTTTCAACGGCAGCGGCACAGCTTCCTTCATCTCTGCTGATGGCTTGGTCCTGACCAACTATCACTGTGCCTACGACGGTTTACAGCAAAGCAGTTCTGAAGAGCACAATTATCTGCGCGATGGATTTTGGGCTCATTCCAGAAAGGAAGAAATCCCACTAAAAGGATGCCGCTTGACCATCAACCGAAAGATTTTGGATATATCTAAAGAAGTCAATGACTATTTACAGGCAAAGCATGGCGCAGGAAAGAGCAACTACCAACTGACACGAGAGGTAGTTGCCCGTTATCAGCGGAAATTTCCGGGATTGCAAGTCAGTGTCCGAAGTTACCGGAACAACACACTGCATATTTTGTATGTTATACAAGCTTTTGAAGATGTACGGTTAGTTGGTGCTCCGCCTTACGAGATTGCCAAGTTCGGAGGAGAGACAGACAACTGGACATGGCCCCGGCATGGTTGTGATTTTGCCTATTTACGTGTCTATGTGTCACCAGATGGAAAGGGACGTCCATACCACCCCCAAAACGTGGTATATCACCCTGACGTTTATTTGAAAGTTTCAGATAAAGGTTTTGACAAAGGCTCTTTCGCCATGTCGATAGGTTATCCTGGTTATACAGACCGAAATGCTACTTCTGCTGAAATCTGGGAAAAACGTCAAGTCCTGAACCCAGCCATGATAAAAGTTCGTACAACCCGGCAAGACATCCTGCAGTCATTCATGGCTCAAGACGAAGCCATCCGCATCAAATATGCGGCCAAGTATGCAGCCTCAGCCAATTACTGCAAAAATGCAGTCGGAATGAACGAATGGATTGATCGGCTGGATATTTGCCAAAAGAAGAAAGCTGAGGAACAAGCATTAACAGCATCAGGCTCAACCACAGACCAGAAAAACCATTATGCACAGATGTTTCAGGCTATCGAAGACGGCATTCAGGAAGCAGCCCCTTACAATTCAGCCTTAAGCTATTATAATGAGATTTTCAATAATGGATGTGAAATGCTGAATTTCATCAATGCATTCGGTCGCACGATACCTCAAGTGCAACAAAAGGATAATGAACTTAGAAAGAATCTCATAGTCAATACGAAATTATACTATAAAGATTATGACGAAAAGGTGGATTGTGCTGTCACAAAGGCACTCATACGTGTGCTAAAGGAAAATGTCCGCACAGACCTGTTGCCCGATTTCTTTCATGAGATTGACGCAAACTATGGCGGAGATACAGACCGCTTTGTGGATGAAATGTATCGTAAATCTGTATTCGCTAATCAGGAAAAGGTGCTGAACTCTATAGCCGACAAACAGTATGACATAACTCAAGATATGGCTTTTCGCGTAGCTAAGCAGATTTCAGACCAACAGAAGATGCTATTCAAGAGACTTGACGAAAAGAAAAGCAAGGCTCGTCGAGCACTCCGTGAATACACACAAATACTGCCGGCTTATCATGCAAAGAACTATTATCCCAATGCAGATAAGACAATACGCTTGTCATTTGGTACTGTATGCGACCTATCTTTGCCTGATGGAACGAAAAAACCATTCCAAACGATGCTAAGTGGAGTGATAGCCAAAGAGCAACCTGATAATCCAGATTTTCATTTACCAGAGAAACTAAAATCCTTGTGGGAACAAAAAGACTTCGGATCTTATGGAAACAACGAGGATGTCCCTGCTGACTTCATTACCAACGGCGATGTAACAGGAGGAAACTCCGGAAGCCCTATGTTAAATGCGCAAGGTGAACTAATGGGATTAGTCTTTGATTGTAATTGGGAATCCATGACCCGCGACTTCAACTATGACCAGAATTTACATCGGGTCATTTGTCTGGATGTCCGTTACCTACTTTTCATTACCGAGAAATATGCCGGCATGAAGAACATAGTGGATGAAATATTAAAAAATTGAGCATGAAAACATTTACATTATTAATTGGTTTGATAAGCTTGTGCTTTACACTGCAAGCACAAACTTTAAAAACAGCTTCTCCGACATGCCTAGTGGAAGGACATATCCGCGGCATGCAAGGAGAAGTCCCAGTACAAGTCATACAAACTCAGAGAGGTAAAATCACCAAGACACTACACTCCGGGAAGTCTGTCAATGGAGATTTCTCGTTCACAGTGCCGGCATGTGAGGAAGTTTGTGAATTACAGTTTGGCAATAACCCGGCGCATCCCATGTTTTTTGCAGAGTCAGGCAATGTTCGAATTGAAGGCCATGTTGATTCTCTATTCTTTTCCCGTCCTTCAGGAACAAGAGCTAATGAGGAATGGCGGCAATATCGCTTATACTCTGAAAAGTTGGGCCAATGGCGTGGACAACAACTCGTATCTTCAGACATGAAAGCACTGGATGAAGCAGCCCAGCAACAAAAACGAAAAGAAATCATGGCTGAATATGACAGGCGTATGGATGCTTTCCTGGATTCATTGAACACGGACGGATGTTCATTAGTGGCTTTGTATGTCACATGGAACACATTAGTTGCAGATACATCTGAGAAAATTGACAGCATACTGGGACATTTTCGACCAGAAATGAAAGACAATGCATATTATCAGGCATTGGAGGCTCGAAGGGATGTGCTGAAACGCACAGCTCCAGGAGCAAAAGCTCCTCTGTTTTCAGTCGTATCTTTGAACGGTGACTCTATTTCTCTGTCTGAGTTTCAAGGAAAATACGTCATTCTGGATTTCTGGGCTTCTTGGTGTGTCCCTTGTCGAGGGGAAACAAAATTCGTCAAAGCATTGTACCAGAAATTTCATACGAAAGGCCTGGAAGTATTTTCCGTTTCATTGGATCAAGACGAGCAAAAATGGCGGCAAGCTGTCAAACAAGACAGCATGGTGTGGCGACACGGCATCCTAACCGGCAATTTAAAGCAACAAGTTAGCGATTTATATGGTGTTCAGGCCATTCCTGCAATATGGGTCATCGATCCTCAAGGAAAGATTATAGCACGGGGACTACGACGGGAAAAATTACAAACTTTTGTAGAGGAACTGTTCAAGCAGACACAAGAAAAGTAAAGACTTGAACAATGCAAACAAACTAATCTCTCAGAACAATAAATTTAAAGGAAGAAGTGGCACAAAAGCATGAATGAAATCCTGTTCATGCTTTTGATGCTGCTTCTTTTGGAATTAATAAGCCAGTCCTCCAACATCCTATCAATCATGATAATAGGGAACTGGTTTTTATAGCTAGCAATATACAACGACAAGCCCTGCTTCAAACATTACGATAGACCTTCCCAAAAGTAAGGCTTGAAGGGATTCAAAGGCAGCCGACCACGGCATAGAGGGTAGCCAAGAGCGGAAAGGAGGGTAGCCGAGGACGGATTCCTTTCCGCTCCCGGCTACCCTCTATACCGTGTAAAAACCTGGTGATTTGTCAAAGAAGCAGTAGGCTCATGGCCATGATGGCCATACCGGCCACGACGCCGCCCACGCCCAAATGGTGATGCCCGTATTTCTCTGTCCCGGGCAGAAGTTCATCAAAGGAAATGTATATCATAATCCCCGAGACGAAAGCCAGCAGCAGGGCATTAAGAGACGGTGTCCAGAAAGAACGAAGGAATAGAAAACCGACCAGCGCGCCGACTGGTTCGGCCATGCCGGAAAGAAACGAATACCAGAAGGCCTTGCGACGGCTTCCCGTGGAGTGATAGATGGGAACGGAGACGGCTATTCCTTCGGGGATGTTGTGGATGGCTATGGCAAACACGATGGGCAGGGCAATGTCGATGTTCGTCAATGCTGAAGCAAAAGTGGCCAGTCCCTCCGGAAAATTGTGCACGCCGATGGCCAATGCCATCAGTATGCCCGTGCGTTTGAGCGGGGCAGACTGACCGAACTCCTTGTCGGTGTGTATCTCGTGGGGGTTTTCATCGGCAGGGACCAGCCGGTCGATCAGAGCAATCAGGCCGATGCCTGCAAAGAAAGACAACAACATGTACACTTCGGATTCTTTCTTGGAATAAATGCCGCTCAACAACTCGACCGACTGCGGCATCAGTTCCATGAATGACACATATATCATCACACCTGCCGACAAGCCCAAAGCCGCTGACAGAAATTTCGTATTCGTACGTTTGGTAAAAAAGGCTATCAGGCTACCGATGCCGGTGGACAGGCCGGCAATCATGGTCAGTCCTAAAGCCAAGAGAACTGTGTGGTCCATATCTTCAATCTACTTTTCAGGTTCATATCAGACGCAAATATATAGAAAGCCTCTCGCCCGACCAATACCTGAAACTTGCCATTCTTACGCGTGCATCATCTTTTTTTGCGCTCATCCATGAAACGCCAGTGTCCGGCCGGCTTTTGCGCCTCGACCTTACGCTCCACTTCATCGGGCAGGGAAGCGAAAAAGTCAATGCCCGTGCGGCGTTCGACCTCGTCGACACTCATCATGAATTCGCTCATCCGCGCACCTTTCTTATTGCGATGTGGATAGATGAAACCGATGGCACGCGGCGTCTTCGCATAAGGCACGAATACCACCTTGAAGAAGGCGTCGGGCACCACCACCCGTCCGGCTCCGATACGCTTGGACGACCGTCCGACGACAGGGCCACACACTATCCAAATGGCACTGTCACGCTTCGCCCATTCACGACACTGCCGTTCCAGTTGTCCCCAGTTGCCCGCATTAAAAGCTGCCTGTTGCGGACACATGTTGGTCAAGTAGAAACACTCTTTCATCGCATCCCTGTCCCAACGCATGTCGGCAGCAGGGACCATGTGACCACGTGTATATCCCGAACGCTTGTAATCGGCCAGCGTCGCCTGCGGACCGGAAAAGTCAGGATCTTCACAAAACGTGTCTTCACGCTCCATTTTCGCTTTTGTCTCGTGAGCCGTAAGTTCCCAAGCCACCCAGTTGGGTATCTTCCATTCGGAATTATACGACACCACGTAGCCTTTATGGTGCAAGATGTGTTCGTCACGACCGTCCAACGGTGCAGGCAAAGCAAATGTCTGTCCTGCCTCCACACCCGAAGAAGGCCGTGACGGCTGTCCTCCAGCGTTCTCCCCGGCTTGCAACAGCGAAGGAATGGCAGGCACATCCACTTTCCCGGTCTGTTTATACACTCCAAAAACATAACAGACACCCAAAGCCACCAACACGGCAAGCCAAGTCTTCATCATCCCTTTGCCTTTTTTAGTCTTTCGTTTCATATAAATATCAATCCTTCTAACATGTATATACGTGCAAAGATAAGCGGTTTCTAAAATAGCGAACAAGAGAGCTACGGATTCGGATGAAAAAAAGTATATTTGCCCATTACTACTGGTGCGATAAAATCGCATTAGTTTTAAATCTCATCAAATAACGAGA
>OIWT01002314.1_pt1 | contig 20047 bp, 36 predicted proteins | sample 1587701 | NCBI WGS metagenome assembly OIWT01 (sample SAMEA3888904, study PRJEB22519) | human gut metagenome | biome: human gut; feature: human-associated habitat; material: faeces | place: Denmark | collected 2009
ATGAGCTACCACTGCAGATGGACCAAGGAGCATAATTGATTGCTGGGTGTTTGTTTGTCATAAAAGTATATGTCTTTGTTTGGAGGAGGGTGTGTCTTTGTTGGAAGAATGCGTTCATTGAAGGGTATTAGCAAGCATAACTACTGATTTTGAGATAGTAACAGTGATAGGATACACAGTGTGTAGTAACTAACACAGAAAGAGCGTCGCTTGAAAATGGCCTCGCCATTAGCAGTGATGGTGTAGTTGGGGTCGATGATGAGTCCGCTGGGAAGGATGTACTGTCGGTAGAAGTTGGAACACTAGGAATGATGCCAGATCGGAAATGGCACCTGGTACCCCACGCGATGCGGAATGTACGAGGAAAAGAGACCCCACTTGTCGCCGCATCCAAACTGCTGGGCGGTGAGACAGAAGGCGCGGATCTCCTCCTCCTTCCAATCGCCTCCCCACTGCTCCAACCCGGGTTCGACGTGCCTGTAGAAGTAGCTGTTGGGATTGCTGTGCAGGCACTTGCGACTCCGCTCCTTCGCGGAAGACTAGACATCATCTGGAGAGTGCGGGGAAACAGGATGCTGAGAGCGCCTCTTCTTGATCGCCTTGCTTTCGTCCTCCGCAGTCTCAGCGATGGGCTCGGCGGACTGCTCCTCCTCGCCAATCCCATGTCGTTTGCACACCTCCGGATCCACCCATCTACTTGTTGTGCTGCTTCATTGTCGCAAACCCGCGAAAGGAACCATCCACATGAATGGGAATGCTGATCCCCGAAAAGTCCGTGTTTTTATATGCGTCCGCAAAGTCCTTGTGAATCACCGTCTTCACCGTTTCTTCTCGCGGCTCCGAAGCCTCCTGCGGCATTTCATCGAACGGTGTTGTCAACTCGGGTTGTAGACCCAAAATTCGCCTGTGTATCATTTCCACCAACCCCTTTTGCGCCTACCTCGACTTGCGCCTTTGGCTTTCGTCAACAACCATGGGCGCGCGCTTCTTCCTCGGTTTCTTTGTGGGCTTGAGAGAAGTGATCGTCGACTGAATGTCTACCATTCACACTGCCGCCGTTGCTCCACCCATTTCCTTGAGCATTTCAGACCGCTTCTTCAACATCTCCATCCGCTTCTGCAGCAGCTTGTTCTTCTCCATGTGCGGCGGATTTCAAAACGAGGGAGTGATGAACAATTCTCTTCTGCCGCCTCGGCAACCCGTCACGCGTTCCCTCCTCTCCTTCGTGCGCAACTGCTCCCCATCCCCCCTTCCTCTCCATCACAAACGAAATAGGGCGTATTTCTGGCAGCACAAAGGACAATGGAATTGAATCAGTTTCTATCGATTTGATTTGCATTGAATATGGAAAAGCCTGCTACTGATAATACCGAACTTGTGGACTATAACGACGAGGAAGATGCTCAGGTGACCGCTACGGCGCTTCCCGAGCCCCAAGATACTGCGGAAAAGTTTGTATACGGTCTATAAGCATCACTTTCAGGGGACACTACGCGGGAGTCGGTGCTTCTGGCTTTCAATCCTTCTTCCTGAAGGACGAGATCATGAAGGCGATTTCTGAGTGCGGCTTCGAGCATCCGTCTGAGGGTACTTGGCGTTCTCCCTTTCCTGACCGGTGTAGTGCAGAGCCAGTGCATTCCGAAGGCCCTGATGAAGGAGGACATTCTCTGCCAGGCCCGATCCGGAATGGGAAAGACCTGCGTGTTTATTATCTCCGTGCTGCAAAACATCAAGCACTCCTCCAACGTACCTCCTCCCCCTCTCCCTTTACGGTAGATCAGCTGCATCGTTTTCTGCCACACGAGAGAGATGGTCGTTCAGACGTCGAAGGAGTTCCATCGTCTGAGCAAGTACCTCCCCGACCTGGTGATTACCGACGTGTTCGGCGGCATGTCCCAGAAGAAAAACATCGCGGAGCTGAAGAATGGCTGCGATATCCTGATCGGCACGCCGCAGCGCATCGCGGACCTCTTCAACGCCAAGGCGATCAACGTGCGTGAAGTGAAGTACTTCGTGGTGGACGAATGCGATGAGCAATTCCAATCGCTGCGTAGTGTCCCTCTAACTCCGTGAGCGCGTAGAGTCCCGCAGAGCCATCCAGGAGGTGTTCCGCAGCACGCCCATCGACAAGCAGGTGATGATGTTCACCGCCACGCTCTCCCCCCAGGCGAAGGCGGTGTGTATGAAATACATGCAAAACGTGAAGAAACAAAACTGCTTTGATTCGTAGCCTCTGTGCATCGAGATCGACGACAAGAAGCTGACATTGCACGGCTTGAAGCAGTTCCTCGTCCGCTGCGAGGAGGTGCGTGCCTTTGCCTCCAGTCACGCGTAGGGAGCCAAGAACCGCCGCCTCACGGAGGTGCTGGACAACACGGAGTTCAATCAGGTGGTGATCTACGTTTCGTCGCACGCGCGCGCGATGGCGCTGCAGAAGCTGATGGAGTCGTGGTGCTTCCCGTGCATCGCGCTGACGAGCGCTATGCGAACCAACACGAGAATGCACAACTTCTTGCAATTCAAGGAGGGGAAGGCGCGCATCCTGGTGACGACCTCGCTCTTCGGACGCGGCGTCGATGTGGAGAAGGTGAACCTGGTTATAAACTACGACTTCCCGGTGAGCAGCAACGAGTACCTTCACCAGGTGGGTCGTGCGGGCCGCTTCGGTACCAACGGAATGGCTGTGTCGTTCGTGTCGAGTCCGGGCGACGAGAAGATCCTGGCGGAGGTGGAGAGCCGCTTCGAGACCAAGATGACGGAGCTCAAGGGAGAGATCACGAAGGAGTCGCTGAATGCCTAGTCAGGGTTGTTTGTTCAAGAAACAGGTGGATTTCACATCATAGTCAAAGGAGGAAGCTTATTGCTTCTTGTTGTGCTTCTTGGAGTAACGAAGGTTTCTGAGGAACTTAGGATCAACCTACGGGTCAGGCTCCACACCCATGCCCACTCCCTTCATGCAGCGAGCGCGCTGGCGAAGAGGCTTCTTGATTCCGTTCTTGTGGTTCTTGATACTCTGGTTACGAGCAGTATGATGCTTTTGCTTCACCATTCTAGAATAGCGTTAGACACCAGCCCCTCCACTCCATTTCGCGTCTGCGTCCTCTCGGCCCACAGTCGCATCCAATCGCACCACTACGAACCTTGGGTTCTACTATGTTGTGAAATAGTATGGGCGATGAAGGGTTGGGAAGAGCCGCCTTATGTCCCCTAATGATCCGATTTCATTGAGGTTTGAATACGGGGCTCGATTGTTTTCGGTACGTTCCTTTCCAAATTCAGATTGAATCGAAATCAAGCAAAAGGGAACGCTCTAGAGAGCCTTGCTTCTCAGCAGGAGTGAGTCGTGCAGAAAACGCGATTATGCCCATCCCGATCCTCAACCCCCAGCAGCCCGCTATTCACATGGGTATAACCACAAACAGGAGGAAAAACATGGGTAGAGTAAGATGACTAAAGATCGAGAAGGACGGGCTGGGAATCGACTCTCGACATCGACTTGAACTGATCTTCGTTGCACACCTCAATGCTGCTCTCGTACGAGTTGATCACCTTCACCCAGTCGTGATCCTCACTGAACTGCAGCACGCACACGACGCGCTTGTCGTCGCACACCATCCGCCACAGCGAGAACACCACGTCCGGGAAGTCGTTGCTCACTCGCTTCAGAATCAGCGAAATCAGCGGCAGGTTCTCGAAGTACGTTTCCTCCTTCGACCGGCTGTACGACACGCACACGCGGCACGAGCGGTCCGCCTTCTCCATCTTCTTCTGCGACTCCTCGGCAAATGCGATCATGTCCTTCAACTTCTTGCTACCGCTCACACAGCTTCATCTTTCAAACTGGTCGATGTTCCCGATGGCCTTGAAGCTCATGTCCGGCTCGGTCCAGTGCTCCGTCACCGTCACGTCGGCGAAGCGTCGGAAGGAGTTGTCAAGCAGGGCGATGCACGTGCACAGCGACTTCACGTCCTTCACCGCGCCCGTGTTCATGAACGTGATCGCTGCGGTTGACAAGTGCAAAAAACGCTACTGATTTTGCCGGCGCTCGAGGACTCCTCGAAGTCGGAGTTGTTCTCCAGCGTGAACAGCACGGTCGGGTAGTGCTTCACGATGGTGTACAGCGACGGCAGGCTGTTCTTGATGGATTTCCGCTCTACGCGTCAGTCCCGCGGGGAACGTCCACCCAGCGTGTTGTCGAGCAGCTCCCAGGTCACCGTCACCTGGATGGAGTTCTTGTTGAAACTGTCCAGCATTTTGAAAAGCACTTCCGTCTTCGCCGCTTTGAGCTGCAGCTTTGCCGCTTCGGCGAGGAGGCGAGATTCGTGGGGGTTAAAGAGGCCGTCTGTGGAGCGATGAAGGATATCAGTGAATTGCAGTCGTACTCGTTCATGTCCTGCCAGCCCTCGAAGTACATCTTCAGATTGTCGGAGAACTTGCGCATTCCCTCGTAGTCTACGCCTAACTCCGCGATTCGGCCCCCACTCTGGTTGGAACTGTTTCCGTAGTTCTGGTCCCAGTTGTCGAGAAGACGTAGATTCAGCTGCGTGAGTCCATCGCCATTCTGAACTACCCATCACCTCCATCGCGAAAGACCACTTCCCGGAACCTCCAGACTCGGAATCTGCCACAGCGACTGGGGATCGGCCCACCCGTTGCTCATTCCCTCCCAGCGCGTGGGACTCACGGAGGGATTTGTTTCCGGAGCGTACATCCGATTGTTCATTTGCTGGTCCTCAATGGGACGAATCGGACTAGGCTCCGGTGTGATCGGCTTGGGAATCTGCGGCTCTGGGAGCGGATTCTCCAGCAACCCCGCCTGCTTCAGCTTGTTTTGCCTCACCTTGTACACCTTGCAGTGCACGTGTGGAGGGGGTTTCTGGCAGTTGCAGACGCAGCAGCAGATGCCCGTGCACCTGGGGCATTTGAAATAGGGATCATTCGCCACGGCCACGATGTGGAACTTGCGCGACAGCTGCTGCAAGCAGAAAATGCGCCCGCAAAGACAGCACTTCACTCTCCCGAGGCGCTGACCACACTGAACCTTTCCGCACAAGTGGCACGTCTGAGAGCCTTCTTTGGTTTCGTCCTTGTCCATGAATCACGCAGAACAGTATCAGGAAAAGAAAACACAATACCAGATTTAGACTTCTGTCAACGCGATAACTCGAATCGAGGCACACAAACAGAGAATCCTTTCTTCTTACGAAGCCTGATTTGAAAAATGTGGAAACAAAAGGGGTTCTGTATAGTGGTTAGGGAGATGGTCCTTGATGATCAAGCCTCTCTTCAAAAGAACAACGGAAAACGCGTTTCCTTTGCTTCACAAACGGGTTACGGCTACGACAAACAAGTCACTAAAGCAAACTATAACACACTTTGTAAAAAGAGACTCTCCTGAGCGGCATTGTTCGGGTCAATCGGCACCGTCTTGTGGAATTTCTCAAAGTCGATCACCGCCTCTCCGTCTTTCCCCGCGGTCACACAAGGACCAAACGTGCGATTCACCTCGATATCGGTCACCGCGTAGCTGAATCGCGCCTGCAGCTTGCTGCTCGTGACGGACTCCGTTCCCTCGATCAGCACGATCACCTCCAGGTCGTTCTTCCGAATGTGGTCCATAATCAGCTGGTACGTCACTACGCCTCACACATCCCTCCCACGTCCACGCTCCGGCACCGGCTTCAGCGGACTTGACGCCCGCGAGGTGTGTGACGCCCGCGATAGCCGTGACGCCCGCGAGGGTCGCCGTTGGTTTTCCTCCACCACTCCCTCCACGCTGTCCTCACTTACGCTCTCCTCGCGCAGATGCTCGCGCTCCGCGTGCGCCTCCAGCCTACGCCTCAGGCCCGCCAGGCACGCGCACAGCTGCTTGGTCAGGTACACCTCGCCGCACACGGGGCAGGGCCACACGCGTTCCAGGTCTGACAGGTTCGCCACTGACCGCTACGCGTGACAGAGCGGGCGAGCGCCCACGCGACCGGGGTCCAGGTGCGAGGAGGTGAAGCAGCGCGAGAGGCGGCGCGAGGAGGCGGTGGAGAGGTCCTCGGAGGGCGTGGAGAGATCGCTGAACACGGCCAGCGCGGGGTACAGTGGCGAGTCCTCCTCGATGGGGTGCACCTGCGGGTGAGGAGTGTGGGTGCCGATACGATCACGGCGGGAAGCATCATCACCGTGTAGCCGCTGCGTGACTCCTTCGGGTGCTGTAGGTGAGGAGGCGAGATGGGCATTACCGACAATGTCATGCGGCTCATCTGGAAGGGCACGCCGCTGGACTTGTTGACCGTCTTCTGCACACAGTAGCAGGTGACGTGGCTCTCGATCAGCTGGTGTTTGCGCATCTCGCAAATCTGGAAGACGAAGCACCACTTGCCGTCAATGCGGCGGATCACGGCCTTGTCCGAGCAGATGATAGAGCGACTGCGCGTCTGCGGGTGAGGAGGCGAAGAAACCGTCACGATGGCTCGAGAGAGGCGCGTGTAGACGATGCCGATGCAGAACGAGTTCATGAGGATCGACTGCATCATTTCCCCGTAGAGCAGGAAGAAGGCGATGGGGTGGTCGCCTAGGGGTCAAAACACGTCAATTTGTGGACCAAAATTGATGTCCGTTACTGAGTAACCGACTGTCGTGATGGTTTCCAAGCTGATGATCATGGCGGCAACATAGGTCGAGATGTCGACGAAGCCGTAGTCACGGAAGATGTAGAAGAGAGTCGCCCAAAACAGAACAGAGACGAGGTACTATTTCCGTGAGAAGAGGCAGCCCTCCCCTACAAACAGAAGAATGAAGATGACCACCTTCCCCGTGGACTGGGACGACAGCGTATGGAACCAATCTTCCAGATAGATGTACGAACTGTTCTCTCCTATACGCTTGATGTTGAAACGGCCTACAAAATCAGTCCGGGATGACAGCATCGCACCCGTCGATCTCCCTTTTAGCTTGTCGCGTTCGATAAAGCGAAACGGGGTTTGAGGCTTCTCCTGGGCTTTCTTCCTCGCCGTATCCTCCATACTCAACGCTGTTGACATACAATTCCTTTCCAACTCCAAATCAGCTGAAGCACTCGTAAATCGAAGCGCTGGAAGCCAACTGTGTCGACGAGACAAAACCGGTGCCTCCAATCGGATCGCGCACGGCTCCAAGATTCCCTGCAACAAACAACTCGAAACTACTTTGAAAAACCGGTCGTGCTCAACGGAATCGAGTCTTGTACAGGACGAGTTGCACTGTACTTCACGGCTGTAGCCACTAGGCCTTCATCCTCCATCATATCCGAATCGCTCAGCTCCACTTCCTCCTTTTCCGTTACCTTCTTTGCACTACAGTGTCAGAGTGATGATACAATGATTACTTTGCTGGAACAGGATATGCGTCCAAGCGCAGCTCCGCTTCATGCGTACGCGTCTCTTCCTCCTCCTTGGATGCTCCCGTCGTGATCGGAATCGATTCCACCGATTTTGTTATCCGTTCTCCCACGGCATCATCTACGCCTCATCCCATCGCTTCAGCCCCACCATCCGCAATGTCTTCAAAGAAATCGGCGAGACTCTCCGTCAGCACCTTGGGGTCGATCTTTACAGCCTGTCGATACGGATTTGCCGCATCCACTGGAGAGACGTCCTACTTCCTTATCACATCACCAAGATCACACGTCACAGTCGCTTCCACTCTCCAACGCATGACGATCCGCGGTCTTCGGCAATTTCCCTTCCGTGAGGGTAGCGTAGCCCTTCTCGTTGCTGGTGGAGTGAATGATGGAATGCGGATTCAGTGTGTGATCGTGGAGGTAGAAGCTGTGGAGGGTGTTGAAATCACGCGCGGATTCCGTATTCTTTTGGTCTGCATTCGCCTGTTGTTTCCGCTCGATTTGTCGCTTGATAAACGCGGAATAATCCTGCTTCTGCAGAACTCCCTCCACGCCGCTCCGGCTTCCCTCCATATCGTGCAGAGCGTTCTACCCTTCAATGCCGGAGTGAGCCGTTACGATCATCATCTCCTTCAGACACCGCATCTTGATCTGGAACACGGGTTGAGTGATCACGAGATAGAGCTCCTTCATTCCAAATCGCTGGTAGAGGCAGCTATTCAGACTCCAAAACTCGAAGCCCTTGTTGGATCTCTCCACAATCTCCACACATCGTCGCTTCATCGTCTCTTCGGAGAAGAGCCACTCTTGCTTCATGTCCACGAAGTTGTTCACGACCACTACGGTGGAGTTGAGAGGAAGCCACGCAATTTGCTCCTCAAACGAGTCAAAGACGCTCTTCTACTACATGAATTTGGATTTTCGAATATACGCGTCTCGGATCCGCAACGAAAATGAAGCAATCGCAAGTGCTTAGCTGCTTTCGGTAATCCTCCCGCAAGAACACCCTTTCTTCTAGAAATGAGCCGCAGCAGGGAGAACAACTCATTCTCTGTGTATCGCCCTCATCACCGTATGTCTCTAGGAATGAAAGAAGACAACGGAACCAACCAGCCACATCCACTCTTCCCTCGTCGTTCGACTTGAAGAGCATGGAGTAGTTCATATCGGACACTTCGATCTAGGATGGAGGCAATCACGAGGATGCTACATCCGCCATCTCGCCAGTGTACGGATTCTTCCAGTGGATGACGGTAGAAAAGAGCGGATCCGTCACTTCCTTCTTCACAACGGAAGAACTCTTTTGGAGGTGTCGAAACAGCGTACTCTTCCCCACACCCTTCTCGCCTCCAATTACCAAATTCACTACAATTGAGAAAAGGAGAAAAGGTGCGACTGTAGTACGTTCCATCAATGCGGTACTCAAATCCGTTGATTACGCAGTCCGGAGATCGACTGGCTCTTCCGCTTCCAAAATCGCTTATGGTTGCACCCATTGGTGAATAAGAATGGGAATTGGAATGGAAGGGTTTGATGTGACGAAACAAGTGCATTCATAGTATCCAGATTCGATTCCCCTCTTCCACATACTAATACTCATTCTCCCTCACATTATGAGCTTTTCATTAATTGCAAGACGCTTTGCAAAGCCCATTTCAAACACAGTGGTGAAAGCAGTGTACAGCCGCTCGATTGTGGATGCGCAGCAGGCCTTCTTTGATCAGCAAAAGAAGGAAATGGGTATGTTTGCTCAATGCGGTGTTACATATAGATGTGACATCCACCGTGAAGACTCACGATTAGATGGAAAGAAAGGCCTACGTGAAAACGCCCTTCGATAACATGCTAAAGGTGTTCCTTGTTCCGAATGGAAACCCCAAGAAGAATGCCTACATCCTCTTTGACAAGGAGAAGTGCGATGGTGTTCCTTTCCCTCTCCCATCACTTCTAGGCTCGATCATCGATCCTGGTGTGGACGGCTACAAGCTTCTTTGCGCTATTGAGGAGTGCCAAGTCAATATCAGCTCCATCTTCCTGACGGACGCTTGCAAGAGCAATATGGCGTCTGTTTCTGAAATTGTCCAGAATTTCGGGTCCGTTCCCGTGTACATGCACGAGCTGGAGCGTCCTCTCTTCGATGCCAATCAGAAGGGCGATTCCCACGTCTCTGATGATGTAATCCCTTACCTGATTTATGACTACTAGATGGAGATCAAGTATCTGAAGGACAAGGACGCCATTGACGTTACAGGTCATGCTGTACGCCTTCTCCCCTCTCTTCAATGTAGGGAGTGGCGTACCACGTCCCCGGACACACGCCCGGCTCCCTCTGCTACCACTTTGGCTACTTCCTCTTCACGGGCGATTCGCTGATGTGCAATCAGATCGGCGCCACCTCCGATGCGGCCTCCAAGTCCAAACAGAACACGGGCGTGATGTGTAGGGAGCAGCTAAAGAAGTCCATCAAGGAGAAGCTCTTCGTGCTGCCCAAGGAGACGATGGTGCTTCCCGGCAATGGCTCCTTCACCTCCATCGCCACTGAAGCGCTCTACAACCCGGAGGTGGGCGAGAAGACGAAACCATCCCGTGTTTGTTCAACAAACAGACCAAAAGGACTCCGTCTCCATCTTCTCCTCCTTCTCGCCGCGGTTGACCGTCGTGAACAGCTCTCTCCGGATCTCGGGCGTGATCTGGTGGTGGTAGTGCTTCTTCAGCAGCGGCTTCAGCGACTCCTTCTGCTCCGCCGTCAGCTCCGTCTTGTACCGCTGCGCGAAGGTCAGCAGGCACTACGCCTCATAGCGCCGCGCCGCACCCACCTGCTGCCATAGCACGGGCAGCTCGCGCTCGTCGTCCACGAAACTCAGAAAGTGCGCCACCAGCGCATCGATCACCACGTACGGCAGGGAGTACTTCTTGTTCAGCAGCACCGTCATGAACAGCGACGTCGCGCCCGAGTACCTGTCCGTCACGCCCGCCTCACGCCCTCACGGCAACTGCGTCAACTTCATCAGCGCCGCCGCCGAGTGCGCCATCGGGATCGACACCTTCGCCACGATCGAGCTGATGATCACCGCCTCCTTCAGCGTGCATTCGTCCTACGCTTCACGCGCCGCCGTCACACTCACCTCGCACAGCGGGATCACGATGCCCTTGAAGAACGCCGCCGGCTTGTACATCGCCTTCTTCAGCGCCTGGTACAGGTGGTAGTTCAGCTTCCTACGCCTCACTCCCGCGGGGATCGCGCACTTGTAGCGGTCGATGTTGTCCAGCACGGCGGGCAGCAGCACCGTGGCGTAGAAGCGCTGCGCCAGCTTCGCGTTCAGGTTGGAGGCGAAGATGCGCGTGGCGGCGAAGGTGGCTTGCGGCGACCACTTGTCGGGCTGCGTGATCCACAAAATCTGGGGGTGAGGGGGGTGGGGAAACGAGACCTCTTCCCAGTTGCTGAGCGAGGGAATGATCTTGAAGGCCTTGGGCAGCTTGCCGGCGCGGTAGCTACGGGGAAGCGCGATGCGAGGGTATTACTGCTGGAGGATCTGGCCCACGGAGGTGTACACCTGGATGATCTTGGGGTTCAGCGGCTCCTTGGCGGCCTCCTCCGTCTTGCTCTTCTCCTCGATCTTCTGCATAATCAGGTCGGCAAGGTTGCGCTTCTCGCCGTTGTCGGGGGCGAAGAAGAGCTTCAGTGCGGCCTATCTGTGAAATCAAATGGGTGAAACTACGTCATCCTCCTCGCTAATCTTGTAATCCTTGATGAAGTCCTCCACTTCTCCCTCATCGGAGCTGAGGTCCTCCATGTCGTCCTCGTCCTCCATCTTCGACACCTTGAAGTGGAAGTCTGCCTCGTTGTTCGCGCCCTCGTCCATATCGCTGTTTTCGACTTCCATCTGACTGTGAAACTAGATGGATAATCCAACCTGTTGGTCGTGAGCCATATTCAGAATCTTGCGGGACAGATCAGCGGGAATGTAGGCGTCGTCCTTCTCTTCCTTCTCCTTCTTTCGCTTAATCTCCTTGTACGCTTTGTTGTCGTCATCGATCTAGGGGTCAGCGTTTTGACCAATTCCGCACCTGCTTTCCGAGAGGCTCCAGCTTTTGTCTTCTCTTTTTCGAACGCTCCTTGGGCATTGCGGGAAAAGGGATTGGGAGTGGTTAGTTTGTCTGCTTTTCGCAAGTGGGAGTTTCACTCCCCGCGTTCTTTGCTCTATGGGTGGTATTGGATTGTACTCATGGAGTCGAGGACAACTGAAGGGTAAGAAGGGAAAAGGAAGGATCGGTAGATGCATGAGCCAATTCTTCCCGTTTCTTTGTGAAATGAAAACAGACAACACGTGAAAAGAAACTACTTGGGTCCCTGGACACTATTCGTCCACTGCTGATTCTCCTCCGATATTTGGTCCCGAAGGGCAATATTGTCGTTTTGCCGCTTCATCTCCCCGTTGATGTTCTCGTGGGTCGTCCAGTACTTGAACGCGCAGCGATCAAGGCAGGACTGCTCCTCGATGTCGAGCGCCTTCACCCTGAAGTTGGAAACGCACTTGTCGAAGCAGGCGCTCGCCATCCTACGCCCATCACGACTTCCACGGAAACGCGAACCTTGCATTAAAGTCATTCACAACCTTGGCCTGGAGGACGATATCGTCGTCCGGATTGGATTTCTGCATGAAGGGCTGCATGGAGGAAAGAATACTGAAACAAACAGCTCATTTCACCCCCTTTCCCACTTCTTCGCATTCTCCCGCTGCCGCTCCCTCCGTTGCGGCCGGGTCTTCTTCTCGCTCCGATTCGCCTCCACCGTCTACTCCTCACCGACTCGCACCGCCCTCACCATCTCCATCAAGTCGTTGTACGACAGATTGAACTCCTTCAGCGACCGCCGCGTCACCTCCTTGTACTCTTCCCTCCTCTCCGCCTCGTACGCCCTCACCTTCTTCATCGTCACCAGCCGCCGCGAGATCAGCTGCGTCAGCTTGTCCTCGCTGTTCGCCACCAGCTCGAAGCACGGGTGTCGCGGCACCTCCTCCTTCCCATGCCTACGCCTGACGCCCCTCTCCACCTCCCACGCGCCGAAGGTGGGCAGCAGGTAGGTGAGCCTGCCTCCCACGCACAGGAAGGTCGCGGCGATGTCCAGCATGTCCACGATCACGTCGTCCGCGTCGTACACCATCGTGTTCGCGCTGTGCGTGTCGACCGGCGTGTTCGCGTCCACGCCTCTACTCTCAATTCCTCCAACAATCGAAACGTTTTCGTCTTTCGCGCACCTGCGCGCAGTCCATAGGGCGGGTCGCACAGAATGCCGTCGAATCTACGCTAACAAATTAAAAAAGACACAACATGGGGCGCGGGCGCAGCGGGAGAACGGACAAGTCCATGCGAAGCAGGTCCGGCTGGCGCAGACCGTACTGAACGAAGTTCTGCTGGATCGAACCCACCTGCTTCCCCTTTTTCAGACCCTTCAGCACGCGCATGTCGATGTCGCTCCCCACGCACACGGCACCGTGGGCCGCCGCGGCAACCAGGAGGGACCCCGTTCCCACGAAGCAGTCCCACACGAGCATGCCATCACGGGCGAGGATCTGGTTGGACATGAGGGAGGCCAGCTCGGCACAGGTGGACGTGGGGCCAATGTAGTGGCGCTTCTTCAAGTCGAAGCGAGCATTGGTGTTGCGCTGGCCATCGGCGACAAAAGTGCCCAGGAACAAATCCAGAATCGTGTCGGTTCCGTACTTGTAGTGGAGAACACAACTAAAGATGTTCCTTGGCTCGCGCATGCGAATGGGGCCCTGGAAGGGCATATAGGGTTCAAACTGCAGACGGAACACCTCCTGCTCCTGGGCCGTCAGCGTCTTGTTGTAGCTCACGATATCGAAGCGCCAGCTCTGATCCGCCTATCGAAAAAGCCATTTCTTCTTTTGTACTGCGTAGTAGGGGTGTGTAAACGATTCTGGGAGTTGCTGCAGTCCGTCGAACAACTCCTGCCAGGAAGATCCCTTACACCACAATTTGTACACTGATTTGATGAGCACAGCTCTGGAACATATCTGTGCAATAAAGAAAAGTGAAAAGAAGCACCTCTTTCACCGCTTGATCACTGGGAAACGACGCTAGGAGGAAGGGACTATCGTCGGAGTAATCGGAACTATCTATAATGTTGAATTGGATATCGCTACGGAGAATAGACGTCTTCCTTGTTGTATCCGAATAGCTCCAAAAGAGAGTTCAATTCGGGTAGGCGGAAGTCCTTGTAGGTTCCCGAGAAGTAGATGAGGTACATGGGGAGGGGAGTGAATAAGGAGCGATACTCCACAAATCGCGACGATTTTTCACACGCCAAGGACAAAAATCATTCCGGATTACTGGCTTCTTCGAGATGGATAGTCAGCTGTATTCGCAGGCACATCCCTCCGTGAATGTGACGAATTGCGCGGTCCCTGACCGGTAGGAACAATATACAGTTCCGTCGTCCCGAATCATCCAGCAAGGCGGTAGAGTGTTTGGGTGAGTCCGTCACACGCTAGTTGATGGGAACCAGCAGGGAGAACGGATAGAGGGCGATGCTGCTGTCCATTCAAATGAGCGGCGTGAGGAATAGGCTGTTCCGATGGTAGCGAGCCACCACAACATGATATTGCTGCAGTCAACTCCGCGCGTGGTTCTTCCTGGCATCCTTCCCGTATGTTCGAATGACTGTGTTGACGGATAGAACGATATCGTCACGACCGGAAACGGAGATGCGATCGAGCAGGAAATCCCGTCTTCCATGGTGGACTCCTACACAGCGGTGAATCCGCAGCAGATGCAGCCGATCCTCATGTCCTACCCGTCGGGAGTCATCCAGCAAACGGAGGCCTTGCCAGGGGAGGAGTTGCCCTCATCCAACCGTTTCGTGAACACACTTGTGGGTCGCATTTCAAAGCTCCTTCGTACAATTAACTATCACATTATTTACACGTAGGTGACGAGAAACGGCCCATGATGCTGGAGGAGATCGTCACGCGAATCACGCCCTTCTTCTCCGAGCTGCGCAAGATGGACGGCACGCGATACAAGGGCAACATTCTGAAGGCGGTGAACGGCGCTCTGAGCTCGACGGGCATCTTCATGCGGCTCGATGTACGATCGCATTGCCATTCTGACGTGCAGAACATGAAGTGGGTGATTCGAGAAGACGAGTTGGAGGCCTACGAGCAGCGCGCGCAGAAGAAGCTGGAAACAAAGGGAAAGAGGAAAAGAGATGGTAATGTCCATTGCCCCGCTTTACGCGTAGTTCCCGCGGGAAATACGGAGGAGGAGAAGCCTGCGAAGCGAAGATACACAAAGCGACGAGACCGCAAGCAGGCGATCATCGCGATGCTGACCAGCATCAGCGATCTCCAGCACGCGCAGAATCTCGAGCGAAACGCTATATACTCACAAAACCCATTCGAGGTAGGGATGGCTGAAGGGGTGAACGCGCAGAACCTGACCGGATTGGAAGATGCCGAGGCGCTGCGGAAGAAGCTGGGCGATCAGCGGTTCACGCTGTGCATGCAGCTGTACGCGTACTTTGAGGACCTGTTCAAGGTGGCAACGGGCGATGTGAAGATTGATCTGCAACGGGTGGTGAACACGGGCTCGGGGATCAACGACAAGCGGCTGATCCAGCTGCTGATGGACATCGACGACATTAAGAAGCGCGTGGCGGAGCTGGAGAAGGGCGCCAATCCAAGCATCACCCTATCGCGTGTTTGTGGAACAAAGCACTTCACACATCTACGAAAAGTTGTCCTCTCCGGCAGAACGGAGTCACCGACTCGTTGGTGAAGTTCGCGTGCATCTCCCGCAAGAACTGGTGGTACACGTTCTTCATCGGGAACTTGCGCGTCTCCTTCATCTTCTTGAAGAAGTCCTTGCGGTAGGTCGATCTGATCATCACGCATCTCCCCTCTCCCCACGGCGGGTGTGGAATGTCAAACCCGAACGCGTCCGTAACTACCCAGAACACGTAGCCAGTGTAACGGAGATGCTCCAGCCATTGCACCTTGTTGAAGGCGTAGTTCGTGAAGCGCTCGTCGAATCGGGGCATGGAGGGCGTTTTGCGGACAATTACATACCTACGGTGAAGAGCGCGAAATGCATGTACGGCTCCTGCGTGTCCGTGCGGAAACAGAGAAGACGGGTCAGGGGCTGCGTGTAGCTCTCGTTGTACCAGAGCTTGAAGTAGTAGTTGTGGAGATTCTCGCCAGGTCGGAAGGTCTCGCAAATGTGACTCCTTCGGCAATGGTTCAGGTCCTCTTTCGTTTCCGGAAGATGCGAGTGGAAGCTACGCGTGATTCCGGAACACGGGCACGACAAGGCAATGCAATCATCGAATGTGGTGCACTTGTGGAGACGCTTGTTCTGGAAGATGGGAACGATGCCTACGTTCTTCGGGTCCGCAAAGAACGATCGGGGCAGGTTCATGATGCCGTCATACGAATGAACTAATCACTGAACCACTGAACGCGCATCGTACACGTAGGCCAAACATCCATATCTGCGAGCCAGAAGTGAGTCGTTTTCACATTTTCGATTGCTACGTGTCACACGCCCACTCCTTCCAGACCCTTGTTTCGGAGCACGTTGATGGGGAAGGATTCGGGATCCATTTGGATGACGTAGTCGACGATGATGTTGGAACGCAGAGTCGTGTTTGCCCGAAGCTCCTGGAAGGTGGTCAGGTTCTCGGGAGGGAAGTAGTACACAATGGACATGGGTCTACGTGTGAACGGAAGCGCAGACGCCTACCCCTTCCACCGACGCGAGATCTCCAGCATAAATCCCCATCGAATGAGGCTAGAAATGAAAAGGCGGAATAGCCACGGACGTGCCCTGCGAGCAGAAGGTGACATCATACACAGCACGAGGATCATCTGGAACAGTGCCGTACGTGGTAGGGGCGCGCTTTGGAGGGACGGTCGTGCTCTCGACCTTGTGGGAGGGCTGAAATGCAACCCTGTTGCTCTGGTTCGCATTTGCAGTGGGAGCCAGCAGAGACGCATCACCGGTGGCGACAGAATCCTGCAAAACGGTGAAAACCATCCAGACACACAAACAAACACCTACACTTTCCTCAGACAGATACTGAGTATTCACTAAAATGAAAGAAGTCGCTCCATCCTTTGTTTCCGACGGCTACGCGATTAGCACACGCTTTCCGAAACCCAATAGGTATTACCTGCAGATAAATGGGAGTCAATCCAGGAACGGGGATTTCCAGGCGGTACGACCACACTAGCCTAATCGTCACTCGCTTGCTCTCAGATGCACAGGGCTACGCTCACGCAAAGGAGCGCCAACAGTGTAATCGTGGAGGGGTACGCACTCATGGTGGATTCGATTCAATGAGCCTTTATGGGGCTGTCAAAAATTGGATAACGACAAAGTCGTCATCACGGGTCTTGGATTTAGTTTTCAACTAGCAATAACTGTACGTCGGCAAAGCCTCATTCGTCACAGTAATGCCCCAAGCGCAAGGACGCTGAAACGCTGTTTGGCTCCGGTGGATAAGTCCTTGGTCAAAATCCCGATTATGGGTTTTGATCCGTTGTTCTTTTCCACATTGAGAAAGGTTGGTGGGGAGCGATGAATAAAATTCACGTGGACACGCTGTGGGAGGCCGTTCTAGCGCTCGTCGTCACACTCTTCGAGAATGGTGTCCTGTACGCGTGCGTTGCGTCACTTAGAAGTAGCTATGTCATTCTGTTCTACGCCATTTTCAAGACCGCGACGTCGATGGAGGACGAGAAGGCCATTTCGCGTTGGCTCAAGTACTGGATCTGCTACGGAGTGATTTCGTTTTTCTGCGCCTGCATTTCCCACGGAACGCTGGTGAAGGCCGTTCTCTGCGGACTGTTGCTCCTCAAGTTCAATGTCAGTTAGCGTGCGGTGACCTCATGCTTAGGATTTCATCATCCTCAACTCGGTGTATGACAACGTGCTGTCAAAAGTGTTGACGTACTCGCGTCACTCCCTCGAGTCGTTGCTGCAAGCGGTGGTCTACAACGCGTTCAAGGTGGTTGAGTTTATCCACTGGAGCGTGATCAGTACGTTCAATCAGTCTGAGGGTGGCCATGCGCTCCTTCCATCATCCCTAGCGATGCTCGAAGCGAGTGACAGCCGATTAACGGAGACGAAGCAGGTGATTCGCAAGGCCGAGAAAAAGCAGTGGAAGGAGGGGGCTCCGACTGTTTTCCAAATCAACCGTCCTTATGTGTAGATTCAGGCGGCAGATGCGAAGACGCCAAAGAAACCATCGAAGAGCGAGGACAGTGATGATGTGTACGAGCGATTGTCAAGGACGTGCGTGCTGCCTCGTGCTACGCAAACGTTCAGCATGGACGAGCCCTCTTTTGAGGCCACCGATGGCATTCGCCGTCGCAAGTGATGTATCTTCTTCTGTTTGCAGCAAACACTCCATTCCTTCATGTAGTACTTCGCGAACAACTTGTTGAGTTGCTCAAGGAAGAGGAAGGTCAGGATGGTGTGGGGACCGATACGCAAAAAGTATGGCGTAAAGCCCTTCCACAAGGCGAAAACACCCTCGTTCTTTATCAGTTTCACAAAGCAGTCGAAGGCGCCCGAGTACTCGCCTCCTCTACCCCTCACTCCCTCCCGCCACGCTCACTTCATCATCTGCAGACGCGTCTTGATGATATCCACCGGCAGCGACACGAAGCTGCAGAACAGGCCCGACGTCAGCGACGAGGCGATGTACAGACCCAGGCCGTCCGTCTTGAACAGGTGCCACTTCTCGTAGTACAGCTCCTTCGCCTGCGCGTAGCCGCCCAGCTGCGCCGGGTTCAGCACCATCGCGCGGATGACAGTGGCGGAGGTTCCCTTCCACAGCGTCTTCACGCCCTCCTCCTTGATGATGCGGTACATCGCCTGGAAGCAGTTCGTGTAGCCGCGGCGCTGCTCCGGCGGCAGACGGTTGTCAGCGGAAGTGCGGATCAGCGTGACTTCCGCAGGGTTGCCCACGACAGCGCCACAAGCACCTCCGATCATGCCGCAAATCAGCTTCTGGGTGAAGGAAATGTTGTTGCCATTGTTTCTCTTGCGGCACCAGTTCATGCAGTTCGTGAAGACGCCCAGACGGGTCGTGGTGTACGTGATTTGACGCAGCACACCCGAGGTATAGCTAGTCATGAGATAATCGTGGGATTTTCACCCTCGATACAGCTTGAAAAAACCCTCGCTCTTTGTGATCTTCACCAGTGCATCCAGACTGCTTTTGTACTGCTTCTTCGCAGTCCCCTCACCACTACCTATCAGCCCCATTCACCTGCCAAACCTCAGCTGCATGCGTGTTTTCACAAGATCCATGGGCTGAACACACGTTGTCGCCAATACACCGGCCGTACCGCCCAGCACATAATTCGCCTATGGCATTACGGTCGTTAAGGTGAGGTACCCATTTGGGGAAGGTTTTCGTATCCACCATTGCAAGATTGAAGAGAAGAATGAGGGATACGCATGGGGGTCAGTCGGAAGTTCTATCCATGCGCGACGACATGCACTTGTTCAGCGACACACGCAACGGACTTGCAATGGGGAAGAGTGGGTGGAGTAATTGTTTTGTTGAGATGATGTATATTCGTTTCATGTAGTATTACCTGTGAAGGAAGGGAGATGGAACACAATTCGTGAATGGAGCATGGTTTGGTTTCTTTGGGATGGGGATGGAAATGGATGGGATTGCAGTTTCTGAAAGTGGTGTGTGCTTCCATGACAACAGGGATGGGTTTGGTTGATACTGTAATTGCTGGAATAAACACAACCACAGTAGGACTATTCATATTTGGCCTTGACGAGTTGCATCTTCTTGATCAACTGTTCCTCGCTGAAGTAGTAGTATTTGAAGCGAGAATGACTATCTACAGCCATCACATCCATGAGCGGCGTTCCCTGAGGAGAGATGAAGAACAAACGCGGAACGTAGGCTCCATCTATGCAGTCATTATATAGTAAGAAGAGTACCTCCTCGAAAGGCTCCTTGGAACGATTCACTCCCATCCACCGATCGAATCATCACAAAGTCATTGGCAAGCGCTGCAACGGATGCACTCTTCTCAAAGATTCCGTTCAGCATTCTACAAGCGGGACACGTTGGGCGGTAGATGAGCACAACGCCGGGCTTCTTCGTCTCCAGAATCTCCTCCATCCCACCGGCATAGTCTCTCCATTGGATTTCACTTGCGCAAAGGACAGCAATAATACACAGCACGATCACTCCCTTCATTCCTTTTTCTATCCCTTCCTTCTAGTTTCGTTTTCAAGGCGAAGTGAAGCTTTCTGTCAATCCACTTATCACTTCTTCGGGTCACGTCATCCGTTTTCAATCTATGTACTTCTTTATGTGAGTTATAGGTCAGATACTCCAAATTCACTGCTACATGATGTCAATGTGTTGGATGATTGTGATTCACTCAACCACCACTCAACTCCCCCATTTGCATTCCACCCATTCCTTCTATCCAAAACCAACTTCAATACAAAGAATCCTTCTATAACAGAAAATGGGGACATACAACGAGAATTGTGCACATTACATTCTTCCATCCCTTTCACCAAAACATTGCTAGAACAGTCCCCTGGAAATGGTCAACCTCAGACTTCAGAAGAGACTTGCTGCCTCCGTCCTCAAGTGCGGTCAGCGCAAGA
>OIWT01002317.1_pt1 | contig 20025 bp, 19 predicted proteins | sample 1587701 | NCBI WGS metagenome assembly OIWT01 (sample SAMEA3888904, study PRJEB22519) | human gut metagenome | biome: human gut; feature: human-associated habitat; material: faeces | place: Denmark | collected 2009
TTACCGCCAGTAAACCTTCGAAATTTGCATTTGCATCTGACGAAAAATCCATTCGTCAGCCGACCACCTCATTTGTGCGGTGTTACCCTTGCACAAATCCCCCAAATATGATAGAATACCCCCTGACAAGGGGGACTGAACAGTGGCAAGCGCCTATTCTTTTAGCGACGTAACCATCTTTTACAGCGAAAAAGAGCTGATGAACAACGTTTTCCTGACCATCTCCGAGGGCGACCGCATCGGCGTCGTCGGGCGCAACGGCGCGGGAAAATCCACCTTTCTGCGCCTACTCAGCGGGAAGGAAGAGCCCGATCACGGCGAAATCAGCGTCAAGCGCGGCATGTCCGTGGCGTATCTGCCGCAAACACCGGTGCTCCGCGAGGACGATACCATCACCCAGGCGGCGCTGGATTATCTGCCCGCACGGCAGGGGGAAGACCCGTCCTCCGCCGCTTATGAAGCGCAGACCATCCTCACGCAGCTGGGCTTTGCTGATTTGAATCAGCCCGTGCGGGAACTTTCCGGCGGGCAGAAGATGCGTGTGGCGCTCGCGGGCGCACTCTGCCGCAAGAGCGATGTGCTGCTTCTCGACGAGCCGACCAACCACATTGACCTTGACATGGCGCAGTGGCTGGAAGACCGGCTGCTCAAGTACCGTGGGACGCTGATTGTCGTCACCCATGACCGTTACCTGCTTGAACGCGCGTTCAGCCGCATCTTTGAGGTCGGCGACGGCAAGGTGGAAATCTACAACACGACGTACTCCGGCTATTTGGAGGAACGCGCTCAGCGCGAGGAAATGGAAGCTGCCACCCTGCGCAAGAATAAATCCCTCTACCGCAAGGAATTGGCATGGATTTGCCGCGGCGCGCCTGCCCGCTCCACAAAGGCGAAGGGGCGCATCCAGCGCTTTGACGCGGTGGCGGAGGCCATCAAAGAAGCGCCGCCGGAAGCCGAACTTACCATGAAATCCGTCGCCAGCCGACTGGGCAAGAAGATTCTCTCGTGGGAGAACTTGTCCATCGGCTACGGCGAAAACACGCTCGTGCGCGACTTCTCCTATACGCTCCTGCGTGATGATCGGCTGGGTATTATTGGCGGTAACGGCGCAGGCAAGACGACGCTCCTGCGCACGCTTTGCGGCGAACTTCCGCCCCTCTCCGGTGTGATTGAGAAGGGGGATACTGTCCGCATTGGGTATTTCGCGCAGCATTGTCCCGCGCTTGATCCCGACACACGCATCATTGACGCCGTGAAGGACGTTGCCGTCCACGTCTACACGCCCGACGGGGATTTGTCCGCGTCGCAGATGGCGGAAACGTTCCTGTTCCCATCGCAGATGCAGTATCAGAAGGTGTCCAGCCTGTCCGGCGGCGAACAGCGGCGGCTGTACCTCCTGCGTATCCTGATGGCTGCCCCGAACGTGCTGATTCTCGACGAGCCGACGAACGACCTTGACCTCGCGACGCTGAACATATTAGAGGATTACCTTGACTCCTTCCAAGGCGCGATTATCGCCGTCAGCCACGACCGCTACTTCCTCGACCGCATTACGACGCACTTGTTTGCCGTGGAGGATGCGCACATGGTGCCCTACATCGGCGGCTACCAGAGCTATTTGGACGCGCAGGAAGCGAAAGCGGAAGCTATGGCGGATATGAAGCAGTCCGCCGCGGCAAAGCCGAAGGACACCCGTGTGCGTGTGCAGACGCAGCTGAAATTCTCCTACAAGGAACAGCGCGATTTCGACACGATTGAAAACCGCGTGGCGGAGCTGGAGGAGAAATTAGCGCAGCTGGAGAAGGAAATCGCCGCGAACGCCAGCGATTACACGAAGGTGACGGAGCTGATGGACACGCAGGCGAAAACCCAGCAGGAACTCGACGAAGCCACGGAACGCTGGCTGTTTTTGCAGGAAAAGTGGGAGCAGATTCAGGCACAGAAGGGGTAATACTATTTCCAGATTCAACTGCACCATCTGCTTGCGCCTTTTCCATTCTGGCGTCCGTTCATTCCACTTAGCGTAGCGCTGCTACGCTGCGTTTCATTCACGTTAGCCAGAATGAAAAATTCGCGGCGCATCTTGGTGCATTTTTATCTGGAAATAGTATAAGACAATCAAAATAAGCACCTTGATGCATTCAGCTGCAATCAAGGTGCTTTCTTTACCTTACAAACTGCTCTTCGCTGCCGCGGTGGATGATGAGGTGCCACTCCTTCGTCGCGTTTGTTTCCCAGCGGAAACCAGCGCCAATTTGCGTCACGCGGTAGAATGTGCCGTCGGCAAGCGTGCATTCAGTCGTGAAATCCGGCTGAAACCAGTGCAGGACGACCCGGTCGGCATCGTCGGCGTCGGTTGTGCGGTCGTTCACGCCGACGGGGAACAGCGCATTTTCGCGAATCAGCACGGGCAGGGCATTGTAGCCGCGAATCTGGCGGCAGCGCCCTGTCCAGCACAGACCGGACAACTCCGCCCACAGCCCGTCGGGGAGCGAGGCATCAATCGTGCCTTCGTCGGACAGACGCAGCACAAGCAGGTCATCCCCGATGCGAACGCCGCCGTCCAGCGGGAGAATCGCGCGTCCGGGGCGCAGGTACGGCAGGAACGATAATTGCAGGCAGGTGTATTTGCGGATGACGTTGCCCGGCTGCGCGTCGCCGGAAAGATGACGCAGGAGCAAATCCGCCGGAAGCGACTGACCGGGCTGCATCAGCGCATACGCCGCGCGGAAAAGGAATGCGGCACGGGTGTCCGGACAGTCCGCAAACAGCGGCGCGGGGGCGTCCGTGAAGCCGGAAAAGGGAATTTCCTGCGCGGACAGCAGGGATGAAAGCGACTGACGCAGGGCAGAATCCTGCGACGGGTCAGAGACGATCAAACCGAATTGCTTCATTTCATATCCTCCAAAATGCGGCGGAGCGCGCGGACTTCCCGGCGGCGCAGGCGTTTTCCGCGGTGCAGGATGTACCAGCGCAGACGGAAGCGGTTTCGCCGGGTGAACACGGGGGTGACGCGGCGGCGGTGGAAACGGTCGGACAGGCGGACAATTGTGCCCTCGCGGATGAACAGCACGCACCCCTTGACCGGGCAGGGGACACCCGCCTCCGCCAAAGCGCGGGCAAGCGTCTGCGCGTGGGTCGTCACCTGCATGGCGGGGTTGTAGAACGTCAGCTCTGTGCCGTTTTTGCGGGTGAGCAGCAAATCATGGTCGGACAAATCGCCCGTGACCGTCCCGGCGTGATTTTTCACCTCGATGACCGTTGCCCCGCGGCGGCACAGCGCCACCAAATCGCATTCGCTGCGATTCCCCGCGTGGACGATGCGGTTCGGATACAGGTGCACGCGCCCCGGCAGTCGGCTGAGCAGCGCGCGGGCGTCCTCTTCTCCGCGGATGCCGGAGGAAACGAGCGTCGCCGCGTACTTCGCGCCGCGCGCCCGCCGCTTGAGGTGCAGGGAAATCAGCACGGGCAGGGAAATCATCAGCAGCATCAGCACCAGCAGCATCCAGCCCTGCGTTTGCGCGTCGAAGCGCACCCCCAGCATCTCCTTCAGCGGCGGAAACCACCATGGCGCACTGGCAGCGCAAATCCCCCAGCAGACAGGCGGCACAATCACTGCGCGGAATGCCAAGCGTTTCTGTCGGCGGCGGAGGGCTTGCAGTTTTTGCGTCTGCCCTTCGCTGCCGGAATGGAAAGTTGCCATAAACAGCTCCTGTTCGTATGTGTTCGGGTTCGATTCATAGAATACGACGCGAAAGGGGCAAAATCCTGCCGAATGCAATTGACATTTTGGCGGCGGACTGGTATAATTGCGTTGTCATTGGGCGATGAAGGACAGGGCGAACAGGACAGCGGCTGTCAGAGAGGGAGTCATCGGCTGAAAGCTCCCGCCGAAAACCGTTCGCCGGACAATCCGGAGCTTCCCGGCGAGAGTCGGGCGCGTTCCTCGCGTGACAGGGGAGAATGAGGCGCGGGTTTTTCTGCGCGAAAATGGGTGGCACCGCGAATCTTTTCGCCCCATGCAGCATTTGACGGCTGGTATGGGGCTTTTTGTGTCCTGTATCACCCAAACAGAAGGAGGAATACCATCAATGCTGACGCAAGCACCCCGCGGCACAAAGGATGTGCTGCCGGCTGATTCCTACCGTTGGCAGTACGTTGAGAGCAAGATGCGCCAAGCGGCGGCGGAAGCGGGTTTCCGCGAAGTCCGCACGCCCGTGTTCGAGCATACGGAACTGTTCCTGCGCGGCGTGGGCGATACCACGGACATTGTGCAGAAGGAAATGTACACCTTCAAGGACAAGGGCGACCGCTCCATTACGCTCAAACCCGAAGGCACAGCGGGCGCGGCGCGCTGCCTGCTGGAGAATAATCTCTATGCCGACACGCTGCCCTGCAAGATGTACTATCTGAATGCCCCGATTTTCCGCTATGAGGCGCCTCAAAGCGGCCGCCTGCGCGAGCATCACCAGTTTGGTCTGGAATGCTTCGGCGCACGGGATGCTTCGGCGGACGCGGAGCTGATTTTGCTGGCGTACCGTCTGCTGAGCGGACTGGGCGTGAAGAACCTGTCCGTCAACATTAACTCCATCGGCTGCCCGAACTGCCGCCCGAAGTACCATGCGACGCTCAAATCGTTCCTGTCCGGGCGCATTGGCGAAATGTGCAGCACCTGCCAGACGCGCTTTGACCGCAACCCCCTGCGCGTGCTGGACTGCAAGGGAAAGCACTGTCAGGAACTTGTGGCGGATGCGCCGTCCATGCTGGATTTGCTCTGCGACGACTGCAAGGCGCACTTTGCCCAGCTGCAGTCCTACCTTGACGCGGCGCACATCCCGTACCAGATTGACCCGCGCATCGTCCGCGGTCTGGATTACTACACCAAGACCGTCTTTGAGCTGATTACCAAGACTGAAAATGGCAACCTGACCGTCTGCGGCGGCGGGCGCTATGACAATCTGGTGGAGGAGCTCGGCGGTCCGTCGCTGCACGCGGTGGGCTTCGGCATGGGCATCGAGCGCGTGCTGATGCTGCTGGACAGCGAAGGCGTGGTCATCCCGAAGCCAACGCTTTACGATGTGTTCGTCACCTACATGGGCGCGCATCAGGTGGAAGCGTTCTCGCTGGTGCAGAAACTGCGCGACGCGGGCTTGAAGGCAGATATGGATCATACGGGTCGGAGTTTGAAAGCCCAGTTCAAGTATGCCAATAAGATGGGCGCAACGCTGACGGCGACGCTGGGCGACGAGGAAATCGCCAGCGGCGTGGTGAAGGTCAAGAACATGGCGACGAAGGAAGAGCAGACCATCGCGCTGGATAATATCGCCGATGGCATCCGCAACATGCTGGGTTAACCCACGAAGCGCAGCTTCGCCGTTCCCCCAATCAACACGCGGAAGAAGTAAGAAGAAGTCACCAACTCAATCGCGAAAGCGGGAGTCCAGAGGGTCGAAGACCCTTTGGCGGGGTCAAGGGGCAGCGCCCCTCGCGTCTCCCTTTCGCTACTAAGAAAGGAGCTGCAAATATGCAGAACCGTACTCATACATGCGACGAACTGCGGCTGTCGGACGCGGGTAAGCGCGTGCAGCTGTCCGGCTGGATGGATAGCGTGCGCATCGTCAGCGCGAACCTCGCGTTCGTCATCCTGCGCGATTTCTATGGCACGACGCAGGTCGTTATTGATGACGAGGAGCAGATGAAAATCATCCGCAGCCTCAACAAGGAGAGCGTCATCTCCGTGACCGGCATCGTGCGCGAGCGCGACAACAAGAATCCGAAAATTCCCACGGGCGACATTGAAGTCGAGCCGGAGAAAATCGACGTGCTGGGGCGCTGCCGCTACAATGAGCTGCCGTTCCAGATTAACCGCTCCCGCGAGGCGGACGAGAGCATCCGCCTGAAGTACCGCTATCTCGACCTGCGCAACCCCGATGTGAAGAAGAACATCGTCATGCGCTGCAACGTCGTCACCGCCCTGCGCCAGGCGATGAACGAGCACGGCTTCCTTGAAATCACCACGCCTATCCTGACGGCTTCGTCCCCTGAGGGCGCGCGCGATTACCTCGTTCCGGCGCGTAAGCATCCGGGCATGTTCTACGCCCTGCCGCAAGCGCCCCAGCAGTTCAAGCAGCTGCTGATGACATCCGGCTTCGACCGCTACTTCCAGATTGCCCCCTGCTTCCGCGACGAAGATGCGCGCGGCGACCGCAGCCCGGGCGAGTTCTATCAGCTGGATATGGAAATGGCGTTCGCGACGCAGGAGGATGTGTTCAGCGTCCTTGAAGACGTGCTGCCGCCCATTTTCGCCAAGTACGGCACATACAACACCGCGTCCAGCGCACCCTTCAAGCGCATTGCCTACAACGACGCCATGGAGCGCTACGGCTCGGATAAACCCGACCTGCGCATTGATCTGGAAGTGCAGGATGTGACCGATCTCATCGGCGGCTGCGGCTTCCAGCCCTTTGAGGGCAACACCGTCAAGGCGGTTGTCGTCAGCGACATGACCGCGACTCGCAAGCAGATTGACAAGCTCTGCGCGGATGTCGAAGTCGTGACGGCGAATAAGGTCTACTGGTTCAAGCTGGATGAGAAGGGCGAAATCGCCGGCGGTATTGCGAAGTTCGTCAAGGAGCAGAAGGATGAACTGGTCGAAAAGCTGGGTCTGAAGCCGAACACGTTCGTTGGCCTGACCTGCGGCAAGAAGCTGGCGGCGCAAAAGACCGCGGGCGTGTTGCGCCGTCTGGTCGCTGATCTCTGCCCGGCGCATATCGACCGCGAAAAGTACGAATTCTGCTGGATTGTCGATTTCCCGATGTACGAAATCGGCGAGGAATCCGGCGAACTCGAATTCTGCCATAACCCCTTCTCCATGCCCAACGGCGGTCTGGAAATTCTGCAAAAGGCGGCGGCGGGCGAGGTTGACCCGCTGACCATCACGGCGTACCAGTACGATTTGGTCTGCAACGGCGTGGAGCTGTCCTCCGGCGCTGTCCGCAACCATGACCCGGAAATCATGATTGAAGCGTTCAAACTCGTCCGCCTGGGCGAAGAGGACGTGAAGGCGAAGTTCCCGGCGATGTACAACGCCTTCTGCTACGGCGCGCCGCCGCACGCGGGGATTGCTCCCGGTGTTGATCGCATGGTGATGCTGCTGGCGGGCGCGGAGACGATTCGCGAAGTCATCCCGTTCCCGATGAACAAGAACGCGCAGGACGTGATGATGGGCGCACCCGGCAAGGTGGATCAGAAGCAGCTGGATGAACTGCATATCGCCTGCACGAAAGTCGAAGAATAACCTGAATGACGGACGGGGAAAATCCTCGTCCGCCTTTTTTCTGCCGAACGGGAAGAAACACGGATTGAACGCTTGTCAATCCGGCAAAACTATGGTATAATGGGATGAAACAAAGTCGGTAGACTGCGTTTTGCCATTTCCTGCGCGTAATCATGTGTTTTTGTGCGCAGGAGTTTGGATTGAAATTAGGAGGTGCATTTCGTTATGGCGCTGAAGAAGGATAATCTGCCCGTGAATGTCGATGTGGATACCGAGCAGGGGAGCAGCATCACCTACGCCAATGAAGTGGTCGCGATTATTGCGGGCGTCGCCGCCAGCGAGGTGGAGGGCATTGCGGGTATGTGCAATGTCTCCGGCAATCTGCTGGGCAAGAACCGCGCCGTGACCAAGGGCGTGAAGGTGGAAATCGGCACCGAAGAAGCCAGCGTGGATCTGTATGTCATCATGGAGTACGGCACGCCCATCCAGAAGGCGGCGTATGACGCGCAGGAAAGCGTTCGCAAGGCCATCGAAACGATGACGAACCTGCATGTGGTGCGCGTGGATGTGCATGTACAGGGCGTTAGCTTTGAAAAAGAGAACAACGCGCTGAACGCCGGTGCAAAGAAGGCGCTGGCAGAGGACAAGAAGGAAACGCCGCTGGTGGAAGCCCCTGAGAGCGAGGAAAAAGCGGCGGAAGATTCCGCGGAAGTGCCTGAAGAAGAGGGCAAGGAGAACTGATGCCTTCATACTGCCGGCAGGGTGTTTGCCTTGCCGGTTTTGAAGTTGCTATCCAATGTAAAAGTGAAAACGGCAAGCGAAGGAAACGAAAGGAGCGAACCGGGAATGAAGCGTCGTGTGAGCGATATTGCGGTGATGATTTTGTCCTTTTTGGTGCTGCTGGCGCTCTCTGCTGAAACAGCGCTGGTCGGCGTGGAAGCCGTGCGGGGTGAACAGTGGCAGCTGATCCGACTGACGGCGTGGCTGCAAGGCAGCGGCGTATGGGGCGGCATAGCGTGTGTCGCCGTGGCGGTGCTGGCATTGGTGCTGGCGCTTATGTGCCTGTGGCGCGTGTTCCCGCACCGCACGGCGAGCCAGCGCGGCTATGTGATGCAGAAAAATGAAAATGGCTCCATCGGGGTGTCAATTCGCGCTATCGAGGGGCTGATTCGCACCTGCATCGACAAGCATGAGGCGATTGCCAAGGCGGACATCACGGTCGAGGAGTGCCGTGACGGCATTGCGATTGGCTTGCACATTATTCAGGCGGCGGGTGTGAATATCCCGCTGTCCGTCGGGGCGCTGCAAAAGCAGATTAAGCAGTATGTGACGGCGTGCACGGGCGTGGATGTGTACAAAATCCGCGTGATGGTGGAGAACGACGCAAGCATTCCGGTTGCGTCCACCTACGAGGTGCAGGACGTGACGCCTCTGCCGTCGGCGGAGGAAACGGCGGAAAAGCCGATGGTTACGCCCCCGGCACAGCCTGTTGCGATTCCCGCGACCGAGCCGGAGCAGAAGCCGAAAGTGCCGGACACGTTCATTTCCCCGGAGGATGACGAGGACGACGAACGTCCGCTGCATCAGCGCCTGTTCGGCACGCCGGAGCAGCCCGCGTTTGTGCCCGCGCCGCCGGAAGTGACGGAAGCGCCCGAAGCGGGCGAAGTCGAGGCTGCCGAGGATGCCCCGGAGGAAACGGAAGCATCGGCGGAAGAAGCAGCTGCGGCAGAAGAATCCGCCGGGGAAACGGTGGACGCGGCAGACGACGGCGAAAAATCAGCAGAATAACAACAATACGCATTTTTAGTGTGGAATAGGAGAGAAAAACAATATGGCACGGACGACTGCGCGTGCGGCGGTCATGCAGATGATTTTTGAACATATGGCGGGCGGGGAAGGCGGCGAAGAGACGCTGCAAATGGTGTATGAGGCGCTGCGCAAGGAAGGACTTCCCGGCGTGGACAGCATTTCAGAGAACGAGCCGAGCGAATCCGACCGAGCGTACATCACCGAGGTGCTTGACGGCGTCTTGGCGCACCTCGACGAGCTGGATGAAGCGATTCAGGCTGCCAGTCCGCGCTGGGAAATCAGCCGAATGCCGCATGTGGATTTGACCATCCTGCGCATGGCTGCGTGGGAAATCCTCTACGAGGAGGGAATCCCCGGCCCGGTCGCCATCAACGAGGCAGTCAACCTCGCCAACCGCTTCTCCGAGCCGACGAGCGGCCGCTTCGTCAACGGCGTACTGGGTACGATTCTGCGCAGAAAGCAGGCGGAAAACCCGTGAAGCGCGTCGTTGTCGGGCTTGACACAAGCTGCTACACCACGTCCGCTGCTGCCGTAACCGCGGAGGGCAATGTGATTGCGAGCTGCCGCAAGCTGCTGCCTGTTCCACAGGGACAGCGCGGGCTGCGGCAGTCGGAGGCGGTGTTCACGCATGTCCGTCAGCTGCCGGGGCTGATTGAGGAATTGTCGGCGTATTTGACGGATTGCGAAATCGTCGCGGTGTGCGCTTCCCGCCGTCCACGGGATGAGGAAGCGTCGTATATGCCCGTGTTTCAAGCAGGGGACGCACAGGGCCGCAGTCTGGCGGCTCTGCTTCGCGTTCCCTGTTTTGCTACGACGCACCAGCGCGGGCATGTGGAAGCCGCGAAGGTGGATAGCGGCGTGGCAGCGGGCGATTTGCTGGCAGTGCATCTCTCCGGCGGCACGACCGAAGTGCTGTCGCTGGTGGATGACCACCTGACGCTGCTTGGCGGGACGCTTGACCTCCATGCGGGGCAGGTGGTTGACCGCACGGGCGTGGCGCTGGGGCTGCCGTTTCCGGCGGGACCGCATTTGGAGGAGCTGGCGGTGCGCGGCACGGCGAGGGCGCTGCTGCCGGTCGCTATGGCGGACGGCGGGCTGTACTGCCACTTGTCCGGCGCGGAAACGCAGGTGCAGCGCTGGATTGTGCAGGGGACGATGCCCAAGGAGAACATTGCCCGCGAGGTATACGACCTGCTGGCGCGGACAGTTTCGCGCATGGTAACGGCGGCATCCCAGCAGACGGGCATTCATCAGGTGCTGATTGCGGGCGGTGTTGCGTCCTCGCGGCTCTTTCGGGAGCTGGTGACGCAGCGGACTGCCAAGCGTCAGCCGGATTTGCGCGTGCATTTCGGCCGCCCAGAGTATTCCGGGGACAACGCGGTCGGCGTGGCGCTCATTGGCGCAAGAAAATGGCGCGAACAGCAAACGCTGAAGGAGATTGAATATGGCAGCACAGATACTGGACGGTAAGGTGATTTCAGCGGAGCTTCGCGGGGCAATTGCACAGCGGGTGGCGCGCCTGCGCGAAAAGGGCGTCACGCCGGGATTGGCGGTGATTCTCGTCGGCGCAGACCCCGCCAGCCAGATTTATGTGCGCAACAAGAGCGTCGGGTGTGATCAGGTCGGCATCCACTCTGTGACCATCAACTTGCCCGAAACGACAACGCAGGACGAACTGGAGAAGCTGATAGCCCGTCTGAACGCGGACGACACCATCCACGGTATTCTGGTGCAGCTTCCCCTGCCGAAACACCTCGATGAGGCGGCAGCGCTGGCGGTTATCGCGCCGGAGAAGGATGTGGACGGCTTCCACCTGCTCAACGCGGGGCGGATGATGAGCGGACAGCCGGGCGTGGTTGCGTGCACGCCCAAGGGCGCAATGGAGATGATTCGCCGCACGGGAATTGACCTTGACGGCAAAGAAGCGGTCGTCGTCGGGCGGAGCAACATTGTCGGCAAGCCGATGGCAATGCTGCTGCTGCAAGCGAACTGCACCGTCACCATCTGCCACAGCCACACGGTGAACCTCGCCCAGCACACGCGCAATGCGGATATTCTCGTTGCGGCGGTCGGTAAGCCGGGGTTCATCACCAAGAGCATGGTCAAGCCCGGCGCGGTCGTCATTGATGTGGGCATCAACCGCGTGAACGGCAAGGTCGTCGGCGACGTGATGCCTGATGTGGCGGACGTTGCGGGCTACATCACGCCCGTCCCCGGCGGCGTGGGCAAAATGACGATTGTCGAGCTGCTGGAAAACACGGTGGAAGCGGCGGAGAAGCAGACGGCAAAATAAGCCGATACAAGTAGGAAGTGAAAGCGCCATGTCGGAGTGGGTTCTGGAGGTCAGCGAGGTCAACGAGTACGTCCGGCAGCTGCTGCAAAACGAGCCGGCGCTTCGCAAAGTCCGTTTGCGCGGGGAAATCAGCAACTTCAAGCGCCATTCGTCCGGGCATTGGTACTTTACGCTCAAGGACGAGCGATGCCGAATCGCGGCGGTCATGTTCCGCCAGAACGCGATGCGCATGTCGATTCGCCCGATGGACGGCATGTCCGTCATCGTCAGCGGGCAGGTCGGGCTGTACAGCGAGGGCGGCAGCTACCAAATTACCTGCGACAGTATGCGTCCGGACGGCATCGGCACGCTGTATCAGCAGTTCGAGGCGCTGAAAAACCGTTTGGCGGCGGAAGGGCTGTTCGACGAGGAGCACAAGCGGCGCTTGCCGTATCGCCCGAAGAAAATCGCGGTTGTGACGTCAGAAACAGGCGCGGTGCTGCACGATATCTGCATGGTGTCGCGGGCGCGTGACCCCGGCGTGCCGCTGGTGCTGGTGCCGGTTCAGGTGCAGGGCGCAGGGGCGGCGGAGAGCATCGCGCAGGGCATTCGGCGCGCGGCGAAAATCCCGGAGGTCGAGGTCGTCATCGTCGGGCGCGGCGGCGGCTCGATGGAGGATTTGTGGGCGTTCAATGAGGAAATTGTGGCGCGCGCGATTTATGACTGCCCGATTCCCGTCATCAGCGCGGTTGGGCATGAAACCGACTTCACGATTGCGGATTTTGTGGCGGACAGGCGTGCCGCCACACCGTCAAACGCGGCGGAAATGGCGGTGCCGGACTTGCGGGAGATTCTCGCGGGGCTGGATGGAATGCGGCAGCACTTGCAGACGGCGCTTTCGCAGCACTTGCAGGAAACGCGCCTGACGCTGATGACGCTGGAAAAGCGGCTGGCGGCGTGCGACCCGAACCAGCGCTTGACGGCGCTGGAGAAGCGGCTCGGCGGCGCAAAAATGCGGCTGGAGCATCAAATGTCGCAGCGAATTTCGGCGCTGACCCCGCGATTGGGCATGGCGCGGATTCGGCTGGACGGCGCGGCGGAGCAGAATTTGCAGCGGAAAATGGAGCGGCTGCATCGGCAGAAGCTGCATTTGCAGGCGCTGAACCCGGAGGCGGTGCTGGAACGCGGCTATGCGCTGGTGCTGGACGGCAGCAGGGTGCTGCCTGACCGCGCGGCGGCGCGGACGCATCCGCAGATGACGATTCGTTTCCGGGATGGCGAAATGCGGGTCATGCAGCCCAATAAGGAGGGTGCTTATGGCAGCGAAAAAGAAGCTGACGTTTGAAGAACGGCTTCAACAGGTGGAAGCACTGATTGCGAAGATGGAGAGCGGCGAAATGCCTTTAGAGGAAGCCATGCAGCAGTACGAAGCGGGGCTGAATGCGCTGAACGCCCTCGAAAAGGAGCTGACGGCGGCACAGCAGCGCTTGACGGTACTGCGGCAGCAAAGCGGCGAGGACGTCGAGCTGCCGATGGAGGAACAGCAATGAAGACATACGCGGAATACCGCAAGCAGGTCGAAGAGGCGCTTTCGGGGCAGCTGCGGTCGCTGGGCGAAATCCCGGATATTCTGCTGACGGCGATGGAGTATTCTCTGCTGGCTGGCGGCAAGCGGCTTCGCGCAGTGCTGCTGCTGGCATCATGCGAAGCCATCGGCGGTGATACGGGGAAGGCGCTGCCGTTTGCCTGTGCGCTGGAAATGATTCACACATACAGCCTGATTCACGACGACCTGCCTGCGATGGACAACGATGACTTGCGGCGCGGTCAGCTGACAAATCACCGCAAGTTCGGCGAGGACGTGGCGATTCTGGCGGGCGATGGGCTGCTGTCGGCGGCAATGGAGCTGATGGCGCGTCAGTCGGCGCAGCTGGCGAAGGCGGGGGATTGCTCTGGCGTGCTGGCGATGGAAGCGATTGCGCGTCACGCGGGCGTAACGGGCATGGTCGCCGGGCAAACGATGGACGTAACCGGCGAGGGCACGAAGCCGACGGCGGACAAGGTGCGCTACATCCACCTGCACAAAACGGCGGATCTGCTGACTGCCCCCGTGGAGGCGGGCCTGCTGCTGGCGGGCGCGACGCAGAATCAGGTGAAATATGGCTGCGAGTACGGGCAGCACCTCGGCATGGCGTTCCAGATGGTGGACGACCTGCTGGACGTCATTGGTACGGAGGAAGCGCTGGGCAAGAGCGTTGGCAAGGACGTTGCGGAAGAGAAGCTGACGTGGATTGCCATTCGCGGCATCGAGGGCACACGCGAGGACGCGGCACGGGAAACGGCCTTGGCGGTGGATGCGGCAGCGAAAATCGGCGGAGATATGAAATTTTTGCAAACCCTTGCACAAAGTACCCTGAACAGAGTACAATAAGAGACAGGATTCGTGCGCTTGCGCCGGATTGATTTATCATTCATCAAAAGGGAAGCGGAAATAAATGGAACTACACAACATTCTGGGGCTTTTCAGCAATCAGGTGCTGCTGTGCTGCATCACGGCGTGGTTCGTGGCGCAGGCGCTCAAAATTCCGACGTACTATCTGGTCGAAAAGAAATGGGACTGGCACCGCTTTTTCGGCAGCGGGGGAATGCCGTCGAGCCATACGGCGTTCGTCGTCTCCCTGACGCTGATGATTGGCGCGACGCAGGGCTTCGACAGCGCGATTTTCGCCCTGTCTTTCACGATGGCGGCGATTGTCATGTACGATGCGACGGGTGTCCGCCGCGAGACGGGCAAACAGGCGGTTGTCATCAACGAAATCGTGCAGAAGATGTTCGTCAATGGCGAAAGTATCACGGATGAGGAACTGAAGGAATTGGTCGGTCACACGCATGTCGAGGTCATCGGCGGCGTGATTGTGGGGCTTCTGACGGCAGGGCTGTTCCTGCTGTTTATGTGATTTGAGGAGGATTTACGCAAATGGATCGTTTTCTGGAGGAATCTGTAAGCAAACACCACCGCGCGGCGGAAGAAGTGCTGTACTACGCGTCGTGGGTCGTGATGATTGTGTCTGCGATTCTGGCGTTCATGTACCTGAATGTCATGTTTTACAGCTTCAGCATCTCGATGCTGGTGATGACGCTGGTGTTCACGGGTATTGCGGTGTACATTTTCTTCTTCCATGACCGCCTGCGCACGGAGTACGACTACACGTTCACCAACGGCTCGATGGATTTCGCACAGGTGTTCAATAACCGCAAGCGCAAGGCGCTGGGCAGCCTGAACGTGGCAAAGGTGGATGCGTTCGGCAAGGTCGCCAGCGGCAGTTTCCATCGGCATGTGTCCGCGCCGGGCGTGAAGCAGCTGCGCTGGTTCCTCAATCGCGACGCGGAACTGTACTATTTCGCTTTCTCCAAGGACGGCAAGAAGTCCCTGATTGTGTTTGAGCCGAGCAAAGCTATGGTGGATAACATCCGCCACTATCTGCCCTTCGGCGCGGATCAGGAGAATTGACCGTGAAAACCATCTATCTGGATAACAGCGCGACGACGAAGCCCTCCGCCGCGGTGATTGCCGCGATGACGGACGCGCTGGAAAATGGCTGGTACAACCCGTCGGCGCTGTACCGCCCGGCCATGGATGCGGAGAAAGCCGTCGAGAATGCGCGTGAAATCTGCCTGAAAGCGGCAGGCGCGGCGAACCAGCGCATGGTGTTCACCTCTGGCGGCACGGAGGCGGACAATATCGCCATTCTGGGGCATTTGCGCACGAAGCATAAGCCGGGGCGGGTGCTGATGCTGTCCGTGGAGCATCCTGCGGTGCTGAACTGCGCGCAGGAAGCCGAACACATGGGGCACAAGGTTGTGCCGATTCCAGTAGATCGCCGCGGCGTGGTGGATCTGCCCGCGCTGGAAGGCTTGCTGGGCGAGGATGTCCACCTGATTACGCTCATGCAGGTCAACAACGAGGTCGGCGCGGTGCAGCCCATTGCGGAAGTCGCCGCGCTGCGCGACCGCTTTGCGCCGAATGCCGCCATTCATGTGGACGGCGTGCAGGGCTTCCTGCGTGTGCCGCTGAATTTCAATGCGCTCAAAATCCAGTCCTACGCATTTTCCGGGCATAAGATTCATGCCAGCAAGGGCATCGGCGGCTTGATTTTCCGCAAAGACCACAAACTGTCGCCCATCGTCTTCGGCGGCGGGCAGGAGGACAATCTGCGTTCCGGCACGGAAAACGTCCCCGGCATCATTGGGCTGGGCGAGGCGGTTCGCACTTATCCGCAGGGCGCGGCAGAGAAAATGATGGCGCTGAAAACCCGCCTGCTGACGGACTTGCAGGAGGCGATTCCCGCGGCAAAGCGCAACGGCCCCGCACTGGATGACCCGCTCTGCGCGCCGCACATTTTGAGCGTCAGCCTGTCGCCTGTGCGGAGCCAGACAATGCTGTTCGCGCTGGAAGGCGACGGCATCTATGTCAGTGCGGGTTCGGCGTGCGCTGCGCATAAACAGAAGGTGTCCGGCGTGCTGACGGCGATGGGCTTGTCCCCGGCGGAAGCGGACTGCACGCTGCGGTTCAGTCTCTGCCCGGACAATACCGAGGCGGAAATGGATGATGTCGCGCAGTGCGTCAAGAAGCACTATGACCTGCTGAAAGCCTACGTCAGACGATAATATCTACATATTAAGGAGAGAAATTCCTGTGCGCAATTTGCTGCTCGTCCGCTATGGCGAGATTTTCCTGAAGGGGCAGAATCGCCCGCTTTTTATGCGCGCGCTGGTCAAGCGCATCAAGTATGCCGTCAAAGACCTCGGCGCGACGGTGCTGCTGCACGACGGACGCATTCTCGTGTCGGATTTTGACGATTTGGATGAGTGCATCCGCCGCGTGACAAAGGTGTTCGGCGTGCACAGCGTCTGCCCGGCGGTCGAAATGCCCAAAGACGACTTTGACGCCCTCTGCAATCAGGCGGTTGCCATGATGGCGGATTTGTCCGGCACGTTCCGCGTGACGGCGCGCCGCTCGGACAAGAACTACTTCATGGATTCGCCCGCCATCAACATTGAAATGGGACACCGCATCCTGACGGCGAACAAGAACCTGTCCGTGGATGTGAAGAAGCCCCAGCACACCATGAACGTGGAAATCCGCGACATGGCGTACCTGTATGTGAAGGTGATTCCGGCGGTCGGCGGTATGCCCGTCGGCACGAACGGCCGCGCGACGCTGCTGCTTTCCGGCGGCATTGACAGCCCGGTCGCAGGGTGGATGATCGCTAAGCGAGGTGTGCATATCAACGCGGTGCATTTCCACTCTTATCCTTATACGTCTGACCGCGCGAAGGAAAAGGTGCTGGATTTGGCGCGCATCCTGTCCGAAAGCTGCTGTGGCATCCGCGTCCACATCGTGCCGTTCACCAAAATCCAGATGGAAATCCACGAAAAGTGCCCCGAAGAGTACACGACGCTCATCATGCGCCGCTTCATGATGCGCATTGCCGAAAAGGTGGCGCGTCAGGAGAACAGCGAGGCGCTGATTACCGGCGAATCGGTTGGACAGGTCGCCAGTCAGACGATGACGGCGCTCGGTACGACCGATATGGTGGTGAATATGCCTGTCTTCCGCCCGCTGATTGGCTTTGACAAGGAAGAAATTATCGCTGTGAGTGAAAAAATCGGCACGTTCGAGACGTCCAGCCTGCCCTACGAGGACTGCTGCACGGTCTTCACACCGCGCCATCCCGCGACGCACCCGAAGATGGAGAAAATTCTTGAAGGCGAGAGCAAGCTTGATATCGACGGGCTGATTGATGAAGCCATAGCTGGCATCGAAATCGTCTGCTGCTGATTACGGCATCATATTCAGAAACACCGTCAGGGGCAGCCCTGAAATGCCCAGCGCGCCTGTCAACAACGATGAAATCGGATTGATGCCGACGTGCGGCAAGGGCAGCAGATTCCACGCCATCAACAGCACAGTGCCAAACGTCCAGCAGTTCAGCAGCCGCGCGCCCCAAGTGCCGGGGCGATAGCAGCGGCAGAGCAGCAGCGTCAAAACGAAAGCGGAAAGCAAAATCCACATACAAATCTCCTCCTTTGTAAGAAGAGTGTATGCGGAAGCGGAAAAACAATCTTGCCATTTCGTGCCGAACGTGGTATGATAGACATTGGGGATTTTCTGACGAGCCGGAAGGGGCGGAATGGCATGGCGGAGGATTTTGTGGCGCTGATGCAGGCGATTGCGCCGGAGATGGCGGAAGCAATGGCGCGCCGTGCCATGGTGCTGACGGCGATTGCGGAATCAGCCCCGGTTGGGCGGCGGCAATTGGCGCTTCGGCTGAATCTGGCGGAAAGGGAAGTGCGCGCGGACGTGGAGAAGCTCCGCGATGCTGGCCTAATTACGCTGGACAAAGCCGGGATGAATCCGACGCCGAATGCGTCACGCTGGCTGGAAAGTGCCCGCAGTTTCGCCCGGCAGACGCAGGGCCTGACTGCGCTGGAAACGGCGCTGATGCAGGTTCTCCCGGTGAAAACCGTTTTCGTTGCGCCGGGGGATGCTGATGCGGATGTGCGTGTACTGTCCGACGTGGGGCGGCTGGCGGCGCAGGGCGTGCGGCAATTGCTGCATTCCGGGTCGACGCTGGCAGTCACGGGCGGTTCGACCATCGCGGCGACGGCACACGCCATGCAGAGCAGCGCTCCCATGAACGTCATGGTCGTTCCCGCACAGGGCGGCTTCGGGCGTGAAGTGGAAACGCAGGCGAACACGCTGGCGGCGGAAATCGCCCAGCGGCTCGGCGGACATCATCGGCTGCTGCATCTGCCAGACCACATGGACGAGCAGGCGAAGCAGGAAATGCTGCGGCTGCCTGAAATTCGCGAGACGATGGAGCGCATCCAGCGTGCGGACATCATCCTGCACGGCATCGGCTGTGCGCAGGAGACGATGAGCCGCCTGCCCGTGGAGCAGGTGCGCCTGCTGATGAAGAAGGGCGCGGTCGGGGAGTCCTTCGGCGCGTATTACGACCGGGATGGGCAGTGCCTGCTGAAATCATCCGGCGTGTGCGTCGATTTGGCGCGCCTGACGCCGGACTGCCGCATGATTGCGGTCGCGGCGGGCGCAAAGAAGGCGGAAGCCATCATCTCCGTCCTGCGGCATGATCCGCATACGCTGCTGGTGACGGATGAGGGTGCGGCAAAGCAGATGCTTGCCATCCTCAAAACAAATACGGGTTGTTCGTCAGTCACCGATGTGTGAATGACGTTTCAAATACAAGCAACCAAAAGAGCAATCTTGAAGGAGTGTGCATCAACAATGGCTAAGAAAACGATTGACGACATCAAGGTTTCTGGCAAGAAGGTGCTGGTTCGCTGTGACTTCAACGTCCCCATGAAGGACGGCAAGATCACCAACGACAAGCGCATCGTGGCCGCGCTTCCTACCATCAAGAAGCTGATCGCTGACGGCGGCAAGGTCATCCTGTGCAGCCATCTGGGCAAGCCGAAGAACGGCCCGGAAGAGAAGTTCTCTCTGGCACCCGTGGCGGTTCGCCTGAGCGAACTGCTGGGTCAGCCCGTCGTGTTCGCCAATGACGACACGGTGGTTGGCGACAACGCCAAGGCTGCTGTGGCGGCGATGAAGGACGGCGACGTCGTGCTGCTGCAGAACACCCGCTTCCGCAAGGAAGAAACCAAGAACGTCGAGGAGTTCTCCAAGGAACTGGCTTCCCTGGCGGACTGCTATGTGGATGACGCGTTCGGCTCCTGCCACCGCGCGCACTGCTCCACCGAGGGCGTGACGAAGTTCCTGTCCCCGTGCGTGGCAGGCTATCTGATCGGCAAGGAACTCGCCGTGATGGGCAAGGCGCTGGAAAATGCGGATCGTCCGTTCGTCGCGGTGCTGGGCGGCGCGAAGATTGAGGACAAGCTGAATGTCATCAACAACCTGCTGGAAAAGGTTGATACGCTGATTATCGGCGGTGGCATGGCGTTCACCTTCCTGAAGGCGAAGGGCTATGAAATCGGCAAGTCCCTGTTGGACGATACCAAGATTGATTACTGCAAGGACATGATGGCGAAGGCTGCGGAAAAGGGCGTTCAGCTCCTGCTGCCGGTTGACACCGTGTGCATCAAGGACTTCCCGAACCCGATTGACGCGCCGGTTGACACCGTGACCGTCGATGCGGATGCGATTCCGGCGGACATGGAAGGCTGCGATATTGGCCCGAAGAGCCGTGAGCTGTTCGCGGCGGCTGTGAAGTCCGCCAAGACGGTTGTGTGGAATGGCCCGATGGGCGTGTTCGAGAACCCGACGCTGGCTGCCGGCACGCTGGCGGTTGCGCAGGCAATGGCGGATTCCGATGCGGTGACCATCATCGGCGGCGGCGACTCTGCGGCGGCTGTGGAGCAGATGGGTCTGGGCGACAAGATGACCCACATCTCCACTGGCGGCGGCGCTTCGCTGGAATACCTCGAAGGCAAGGCGCTGCCCGGCGTTGCGTGCCTCGACGAGAAGTAATTTTCATGGGCAAGACCGTCCCTGCCAACCGCAGGGGCGGCTTTGTCCTGTCAAAAATCCTAAACTTTCACGCGGACACAGTATGGAGAAGTCACCAACTGAATCGCGAAAAGGGGTCAAGGGGCAATTGCCCCTTGCAGGGTCAAGGGACAGCGT
>OIWT01002324.1_pt1 | contig 19992 bp, 20 predicted proteins | sample 1587701 | NCBI WGS metagenome assembly OIWT01 (sample SAMEA3888904, study PRJEB22519) | human gut metagenome | biome: human gut; feature: human-associated habitat; material: faeces | place: Denmark | collected 2009
TTTGCGTATTCAGAAAAATAAAGGGGTGGGTGATTTTTGAATATAGTTTGAGGTTATTTAGAAAAAAGAGGTCTTTGCGTGCCGCAAATGCGGCGGAAATATTTTTGCAGTGCCGAAAGGGCGTTTGTCACCCTTTCGGCGTATTTTATTTATAAAGTCAGCGGAGCGGCTTATTTTTCTGCATTTCGCCGCTTATTACCACTCATTCTGCTCGGTGCGATGAAGAATATCAAGCTGATCCGGCTCGCCGAGTTCGACGAAGTAGGAAACATAGCTTGCTACACGAACAAGCAGGTCTTTGTAATCTTCGGGCTTCTCCATTGCCTTGCGCAGGGTGTTGCAGTCGATTACGTTGAACTGAACATGATAGTTGCCCAGTTCTTCAAAGGCGCGGGGGTAGTTTACGCCAAAGTTGCCGCGGAAATGCTGCTGCATATAATCTACCTAAAGTTCTACAACAAGGACCTTTATGACACTCGTTTTTACCGCCTTAATTTTGAAATGGCGAACAAGCTTATGGCAGCAAGCAGCATTGAGGAGGTCGAAAGCATTTCCGACGAAGCGTTCCGCTCCATTTTCCTTTTCTTCAATGTCGAGGGCAACCACGGCGAACGCAAAACCATTTCGCCGCTCATCATAAAGTACCTTGAGGAAAACTACAAAAACGAAATTAAGATAAGCAACATCGAAAAAATCACATATATGACCTCCGCCTACGCAAGTAGGCTGTTCAAAAAAGAAACCAGTCTTACCACCAAGACCTGCCTTATAAACATCCGCATGAAGCACGCCCAAGAGCTGCTGCTCAACACCGATATGCCCATCAAGGACATTGCCGCAGAGGTCGGCTACACGGACATCCGCGGATTTTACAAAATGTTCTCGCAGCATTTCGGCATAACCTGCTCCGAAATGCGCGAAAACCGCGTGGAGGGCGTAAAGCAGCCATAAGAAGCATTCTCACTCCCTACAACATATCAAAGCCATCGGTTGAACCGGTGGGGGTTCTTGCCTCTAAAGAGCCAGCAAAGCGGAGGAACACAATTTTGCGTTCCTCCGCTTTTTATTACTTTGCCCTATCTCAAAGTCCTATTCTGTTCATGAATATATCGTAGCTGTTCACGCTTTCCTCATCCGCTTTTGCAAACTGCTTCAAACTGCGAAGCCTTTTCGGAACGAGCTTTATATTCACAAAAAAGCGCAAAATCCACGCCGCAGGAAGCAGCCAGCGCCGTCCTTTTAGAAAAGTATAGCGCTGCTCAATTTCATCCGCAGACGGAAACAACATTCTCAAAAGCAATTTCCCTTTTGCGGAATTTTTCTCGTCAGCATTACGAAGCTCCACCACCGAATGATCGCGTATGTGACCGAAAAGGTCGGAATCCAGCGTATACTCGAGCAGCATGCTCAAAGCCTCCTCATCCGCCTCCGGAAGTGAGCACGAGGTTTCCACTCCGAGCCAGTCGCGGCACGCATTCATTACAGTATGAAAAAATTCTGTCAGTTTCAGTATTTCAAGCTCTTCCGCTATGCCTGCCCAGTCAAGCTCGACATCATATTTTTGAATTTGCAGCGCAATATCAACGTACATCCGCAATCCTGCTCCGCCGCCGTACAAATGCTTTGCCAAATGGCAGACGGTGTAAATAAAATGGAAGTTTTTGTCCGGTGCAAAGCGCAGCCCCTCGTCCGGCACGGCGTGCTGCCACCCATTGCAGAAATATTTCTGCAAATCCGCTCTGCCGTCAAGGTTGCCATCCATCAGGTTGGTGTGGATCTCATAATACTCCGCACCTTTTATATAGGAAAATGTCGGTTCCCAGTCGTGCTCAACCGCATATCCAAGCGACTTCATAAGCTCGTGCGTTCTTTGGCGGTCATGGGGGTGAATCAGTATGTCAATGTCGCCGAAGGTGCGCATTTCCGGCGCAGGCCAAAGTCGCCGCAGGTAGTAACCCTTCACCGGCATATGCTCAATTCCGTTTGCGGAAAGCGTTGCCGAAAGCTCCTCAAAATCCGCGATGCGGTTCACGCTTCCCACAACGGCGGCATAAAAGACCGAGTCCAGCCTTTTTGCAAGCGCGGCATCTCCGCAGAAAATTTTCCACTTTTTATTTTCATATGCCAGCACCGGCAGCATATTTTGCTGCGCGGCGCAGTGCCAAAGCTCCGTGGCAGCCCATTCGCCACAGCTCTCGGGTTGCTCCCCGCTTATAAAGCTCCGCGCCAGTGCAATAAATTGAGAATTTAACATAGTGTGTCCTTATTTGAGGTGCAAAATGAGCAGACCTTTGTTCCAAGCGCGTTTTACAAAACGTGCCGCCGCCTGCAAAGCAAAAATTACACCATATTTTATATCAATCAGCAGCAAACATGTGCTCCCGCCGCCATTTTCAAGGCAATTCAACTCCTTGATTTGCTTTTTATACAGCTCCGCACGCGTAAAGCGTGTTCCCCAGTGCAACAAATCGGTTTTTATAGTTCCGTCCTTTGTCTTTGCCTCGCCTTTAGGAAAGTTCAACCGCATTTTGCCCTCATACTCCCAGTAGCACAAAATCGCCTGCAAATCATGCGGAATCGGCTTGCAGTGGTTCACTGCCATGGAAAGCGCCACGACAGGTTCATCTCCCGGCGTGGCAAATTTGCCCCTGAATTTGTATTCCGTATATTCTTCGGCGAACCTTTTTGCATCGTCCAAAACCAGCTTTGCCTTTTCGGTTTTGCGTATGTAATATATTCCGCCGTGCAAGCCCACAACATAATCCACTTTTGCCCGAAGCTCGCCAAGATTTTCGTATTCAAACCAGCCGGTTTTGTCATCAAGAGGCAAAGCCCTTCCGAAGCAGCAAAAATCATCCGCTTCTTCAAACAGCCCAAACAACCTGTTCAAATCGCCGTATGCAATACAGTCTGAATCAATGAAAATGTTTATGTCATAAGGCAACCTATCGAACACCTCAAGCTTGTCAAGGTAGCTTCTGTGCGCATTAGGAATTATCCTCACGTCATCAAACCCTCTGGTGTACTCGTTTTCACGGTCACAAAGGATCGCAAACGGCAGCGGATTTTTGGTAAAATGCCTGTATGAACGCAAAAGATTGTGCGCCATTTTGTAGTACTGCTCATCGCCTGTGGCGATGGTGAAAAAGCCGTGTGACTCCATCTGCTGCTCCTTATGATAAGTGGAGTATTTCTTTAATTTTGACCCAGTATGAATGTGGCTTTACCCACTTTGGATGTATCAAAGATAAATACCACATATATGTATTGTTACTTGCATATTTGTATATGGTTTTTAATGCTTTAATTTCACTTATTTTGTATTCATTTGGTATTTTACTTTTCATATTAGCTGCGTAGGCTTTTATTACTATTTTTGCTTGCGTAACCTTTTTTGCTGTTCTGGCAAACTTGCACATTTCACAATCATTTTTTTCACTGAAAAAGTCAATACAAATGTCTACCGCCTTTACACCATCAAATTTCTTAGCCGAAAACGATGTATTTGTAATACTATATTCTCTATTTCTATAAAAATATAAGGCATCCGCAAACATAGCTACATTTTTTGCCTTATAAAACAGTCTTGGCGTTGTTGCATCATCTTCATAAATCAAACCATTGGGGTATCTGATATTATCAAATAGGCTCGCTTTGTACATTTTTCCCCACGCCATCACCGGAACTCTTCCGTCCATCTTATAAATACTCAAACACGCTTCCCTACCGGTCATCACAGTTCGATCTTTTTTTATGCTTTCAACCAAATCTGAATCTAATTTTTTACCGTCAAAAAATGACAACATCCCGCAAATCGAAATATCCGCATTATTACAAGCCAAGCAGTTATACAGCTTTTCTAAATACTCTCCCGAAACATAATCGTCGCTATCTACAAATGCTATATACTCGCCCTTTGCCATATCTATTCCGGCATTTCTCGCCGCGGACACTCCCCTATTTTCTTGATGCACTACATATACGCGGCTATCTTTGTCTTTATATTCATCGCATATTTGACCTGACCTGTCGGTCGACCCGTCATCGACAATTATAAGTTCAAAATCCGTATATGTCTGCGCCAAAATACTGTCTATGCACTGTGGCAGATATTTTTCAACATTATAAACCGGAACTATCACGCTTATCATTCCTGCACCCCACATTCCAATACATTCGGCTCAGGTAATTTTATATATCCCCAGTACGCCGGGCGCCATTCTATATCAATATCTTCTTCACTGTCCAATATTGAAAACTGCAGTCCCGGTACGCAATCAACATCCTTTGTTGCTCCGAATCCGTTATGGGCATAAAATGTGAAAAAGCACTTATAGTCCCCCGCAACAATGTCGTCCGGTGCACATTCAAATGTTATTTTCTGTATTTTATCGCTTGTTTTTATATCAAGCTTTTCTATAACCGCCGTGGCTATCGGAAGCCCTGACAGCGTAAGTATTTCATATCTCAATCCCAAATTTTCAATCGGCTTTGTGTAGAGCACATCAAGCTCTACCCTTATTTTTTCACTGCGCTTAAAGTCATTGGTCTCTTTTCCCCTATATTTTGCCGACCGGATTCTCAATTCATCACTGTGAAGCCATGCCGGACGCTCATATTCTGTATAATTTGCTGAAACATTTTTATTCTTGCTCAAATCCTCATATATCTCTATCGCCTTCTCCACATCGCCGTCAAACACGAGTTTGCCGTGGTCGAGCACGATGCAGCGGGTGCAAAGCTGGCGAATGGTGTTCATATTATGGCTGACATAAAGGACTGTTCTGCCTTCGGAGTTCGCCGCGTCACCCATTTTGCCGAGGCATTTCTGCTGGAACTTCATGTCGCCGACGGCGAGCACCTCGTCCATAATCATTATCTCGCTGTCAAGGTGCGCCGCCACCGCAAAGGCAAGCTTGACATACATTCCGCTGGAATAACGTTTTACCGGCGTGTCGATGAACTTTTCCATCTCGGCAAATTCAACTATTTGGTCGAACTTTCTGTCGATTTCCGCCTTCGTCATACCAAGGATCGCACCGTTCATGTAAACATTCTCGCGGCCGGTCAGCTCCGGGTGAAAGCCCGTGCCCACTTCAAGCATGGACGCGACCCTGCCGTTATATGAAATTGTTCCCTTCGTCGGCGCGGTAACGCGCGAAAGCAGCTTCAGCAGCGTGGATTTTCCCGCGCCGTTATGTCCGATTATGCCAAGGGCTTCGCCTTTTTTCACGGTGAACGAAATATCGTCAAGTGCCAAAAAACGTTCGCCCGTATGCGCGGCAGCGTCGGAGCCGATTTTGCTGTTCGGATCTTCCTTGCCCTTTATACGCGCCATCCAACTCTGCAAATCGCCGCGGAGCGTTCCGCCGCCAATGGCGCCAAGGCGGTATTCTTTTGATATATGATCAATTTTTATTGCAATTTCATCCATATATCCACCTCAAACCGTATCCATAAATGTTTTTTCAACATGGCTGAACAGCACAACGCCGATAAAAAGCAGCACTAAAGTCGTTCCCCAGCTGATAAAATAGAAATTCCACTCCATTATACCCGTTCCGAGATAGGCATAGCGAAACAGATTCACGACCGGCGAAATCGGATTGCACATATACAGCGCGTGCCATTTTCCACCGGGCGCGAACGCGTCGAAGCGGAACATATCGTATGCAATGGGCGAAGCGTACATCCAAAGCTGCGTTCCGAAGCCCACAAGCATTGCAAGGTCCCGGTACTTTGTCGTCAGTGCCGAAATTATAATTCCGCACCCAAGGCTGAGCATCGCAAGCTGAAGCACCGCAAGTGGAGTCATCAAAATCCACAGATTCGGACGGACGCCCTGATTTGTGATCGCATAATAAACTAAGAACAGAACCATAAAAGTATACTGTATCGCAAGGCTGATAAGCTCGGAAAATACAGTCGAAATCGGCATTACCAGGCGCGGAAAATACACCTTCCCCATGGTTGCACTGTTCGCGACGAAGGTATTCGCCGTCTGCGTAAGGCAATTTGAAAAGTACGTCCACAAAATCGTTCCCGAAAGGTAAAATATGAATGACGGCACATTGCCCGGCGCAAGCCCCGCTATGTTGCCAAACACCAGCGTAAACACAACAGTTGTCAATAGCGGCTGAATTATCGCCCACGCCGGCCCAAGGATTGTTTGTTTATACTTTGAAACGAAGTTCCTTTTTACGAAAAGAAAAATCAAATCGCGGTAAGCGAAAACTTCTTTAAGATGCAGATCAAACCAGCCGTTTTTGGGCTTTATGACCGTTGTGAAATGTTGGTTGTCCATAATCTCTCCTTCGTGCTCAAAATAGAGAATAGAGCCTTTGCATTATACGCTCATTTGCGGCGTCAAAATCCTGATGCTCAAGCGCTTTTTTGAATTTTTCGCGCAGCTCCGAATGCTCGATGAGCACGCGAATGCCACCTGCGATGCTCGAAGCATCCGTGTCGCAGAGCATGCCGTCACAGCCGTCGTTTATCTGTTCGCGCGCGGCATTTTTTGTTGCAAGAATAGGTTTTGCTAAAATCCGTGCTTCCATTACGGTGACGCAATGTCCCTCAAACCGGCTTGGCTGAACATATAAATCAGCCATACGAATATACGGATATGGGTTAGACCGCATACCAAGGAGCATAACATATTCTTCAAGGTGGAGCCTCGCAATTTGCTCGCGCAGGGCATCTTCCTCCGGGCCGCCGCCGACTATCCACCAGCGTATATTCGTAAATCCGGCGCTAACAAGCTCACCGCAGGCGGAAACTGCAATATCCATGCCCTTTGCCTCCGAAAGCCGTCCGCAGGAAACTATGTTGAAGCGTTCCTTGGGGAACTTCGTTTCCGGCTCTTCGGCGCTCATGCGCTTTATGCGTTCAATATCTATAAGGTTATTAACTGCAATAATTTTTTCGGCGTACTGCGGGCGGTATTTTTTCAGCTTTTCCGCAAGCAGCTCCGATACCGCAATGATTTTCTCCGCTTTTTTATAGCCGTATGTATCGTGGTATTCGCGGCGCATTGCTCCGTGGTGGTAGAACATCAGGAATTTATCCGCATTAACAGCGCGCACAGCGGTTTCCGCCACGCGATCGCTGTAAATTATCGCCGTGTCGAAATGCTCTTCGCCAAGCTGTTTCTTCACATATGCGGCATAAAGCCGCGCCTCCGGCGCGCGCAGAAAAGCGCAAAGCGCCTTCCATATAAACCGGCGAAGCTTTGTGGCGTGCTGTGGTTCTTCCATCAGGTTGTATATTCTTTTGTACCTATACGCTTCGCCGAATGTAACCTGGTGCTGCCTGTCCGCAACGATAAGGCTGCACTCCGGCGGCATCCTGTCCGCCAAGTCCAAAGAATCCCGCAGAACAAGACAAGTCACATCGTATTTTTCACAGTCAATGCGATTGAGCAAATTCACCAGCGCAGATTCAATACCGCCTATCCACAGTGCTTCTGTAATAAAAATGAGTTTCCTTTTCACTTTTCAAACCCGCTTTTTTCAGGCAAAATCATTTCAAACGCCTCCCGAAAACGCTTAGAAAGGCTCGCAAAATCAACATCCTTCTCCGGGTCGTTTATGCAAAGCATATCATGGCTTTGCCCGCAAATAATTCCGCACAACTCATCCACCGTATTTTCATCCGCACAGGACACAACATTGTCCGTATTAAACGGTGCAAACCTTCCGCTTGCTACCTGCCACCAAAGGCACACCCACTGGTTCACATCCTCCGCACTGCGGAAGCGATGCTCCGTTGTACGCCGCAAAAGCTCCGGCTCCGCGTTCCAAACCTCTTCAAATGTACTTTTAAGGTACGCCGCCGGAGCGTGAAGGTTCTTAAATCCTGTAAAGTAGTTTGGGAACAGCTTTTCCGCTGCCAATGTGCGAACATTGTCCTGCCAGCGGTACGCTTTGTTTCTGTATTTATTTCCGAACTTCGCGACCTGCGTTTTTTTGTCAAAGTGAGCGTTTATAACACCGAGATTGTTCACCGCAGCGTGCTGCCAAATTCCGATATCGCCCACAAGCTCGATGGGATATTCTCCGCCATAGGTGCACGGCAGCCCGTCGCGGAAGAAATTTTCCTGTTTCACCGCCCGAATCAGGAACATATCATCGTTGAAATAGACAAAATGCTCCGCAAGCCCCGGTATTCGGTGAATATTCATCTCAATAGCGTGGGAACTGAATGTAGGCAGCGCCTCCGGCGGCATAAAGTCCGAATGCTTCACAAGGTGAAGCTTCGGGTGCTCGGTATTAAGGAATTCCGGCACCTGACCACAGGTGACAAAGTGAATTTTTCTCACCCACGGAGCGAATCTTTCCACTGCGCGGAACCAGTACGGCAGCAGCCCCCAGTCGCGGAAGCGGTTGGCGGAATTGCTGTCATCCAAAGCTTTCCCCTGATACTTTGCTTTTTCAGCCTGCCATGCAGGGTCGCTTCCGTCCACCCACAAAACCACAAAATCTATATCCATAAGTTAGAAGCTCCTTAAGTAATCTTTTTGCCGACCAAGAATGGGCAAAACTTATTCACTGTAAATATAAGTGCGGCTTCCACTGCCGCAATCAGCGCAAATGTGCCGATAATCCACAGAATGCTTGCGCTTTTTGGAATTGTGTACAGCACAAGCTGGTGTGTTCCCATAATTGTAAGCGCATTTTCGCCGACAAGGCTCAGTGCCCTGCAATTAAGTACACGGGCAATTCCCATAACAAAGTAAGCTCCGCAAATTCCGCTTATAATATAAAGCAGCGGGCTTTTCAGCGTTCCGTCATAAAAGCTGCTGCCAAGAGAAAACCTGAAGCATACCGCAGAACCGGCAGCCGCGAGCAGGAACGCCGCTCCGACCTTCCACCATGTGAACTTCGTCAGATATTCTTTGAGCAAGCTCCCGGTAAACATGAAAACAAAGCCCAGCGCTCCGCGGAAAAGCAGCACCCATACGTGCCCTTCCGGCAAATGCGGCAGTACCGCAAGCAGCAGCACCGAAATTATACTCCAAACAGCTTTATTCGGGTACAAAATATACAAATAATAAATCATCGCTGCAAGGAACATCGCCGGAAGAAACCAGTTTGCTCCCACGTTGCAGCGAACCGTTGCCATAAGGTAAAGCCCATCGGCTATTGACACCGCCCCAAGCACAAGGTGCTTGTACAGAATAGCAAGTGTTTCAAAGAAGATATACGGCACAAGCAGAGTGTACGCGCGGTGCAGGAGATATCCGCCAAAACCGGAATTATGCCATTTTTTTACATTTAGGAGCATCCCGGACAGAATGAAAAATGCCGGCATGTGAAACGAGCCCATAAATTCCTGTGCAAGTGTGTATGGAATAATGTCATACCCGGGGTTTGCACCGTTCAGAATGTGCCCAAGCACAACCATGGCAATCAGTATGGCGCGGGTAGAATCTATGTAAGCAATGCGGGGAGTCATATCATTCATGCACCGCCTTTTACTTTTTTATATATTCGGCTGCTTTTCACCGCAACCGCAATCCTGTGTCTTAGCTGCGTCTTTTTGTTGTGAATATAAAGCGCAAGCGGTTTCGGCATACAGATTTGCTGATAGTATTTGCTGTTTTTTTGTTCACCCAATATTTGCTTTGCTTCTTTAGGTGAAGCGTAATACAGTCTTTGCGTAAGCAGCATTTTATACAGCTCCAAAATAACGCTTTCTCCGCCAAGATTTTTTGCCGCCGCTTCAAACGGAGCCATATATTTCGTCAAATCGTCTATTCTTTCAAGGCGGCGGAATGCGTTCTTCTCATTTTCCGCCTGTTTATATCTGTATATTGCTTTTGGAACGCAGTAAATATTTTCGCAATGCGCAAGAAGTTCGAGTACAAACAAAAAGTCCTCCATAAGTATCATATCCTTATGAAAAGCTATTTTGTGCTCAACAATTATATCTTTGCGGCAAAACTTGTTACACGCACTTGTAAAAGAATTGCATTCATAAAATTCTTTGAAGTGCGATTTAAGCTGTTCGGGCAAAATTTCGCCATCATACGGTGGAACAAGGCTTTCTCTGCGGTAAACTTTGCCCTTGTGGTAAAAGTCAAAGCTCATTCCGAAAATAAGCATATCCGGCTTTTGTTCTTCTGCCACTTTTGCCGCATCCGCAAGGGAGCCTTCGTCCACTGTGTCGTCTGCATCCACAAACCAGAGATACTCCCCTTGGGCTTCGGCAATTCCGCGATTGCGTGCGGCGGAAACGCCTGCATTTTGCTGATGAACACAGCGTATTTCAGCAAATTTGCCGCTCAATTCGTCGCATAGCGCCGCCGTGCCATCGGTAGAACCATCATCCACAAGAATTATTTCATAGTCATAAAGTCCGGACAACTGAATGCTGCGAACAGTTGATTCAATTGTGCCGGCACAGTTGTAGGCGGGAACAATTACGCTGAATGTCATTCCTGTACCTCCCAACTGAAACGATAGTTCAGGTAGTCGTCAATCTCATTGGTAATTGTGATATTCAAGTTTGTCGTATAATAGTACAACCCGGCAAGCAGAACTACGCAGAACATTGCTGCAATACGCTGTTGATGCGACAATGCTAAGTGCCGAATTTGATAGCCGTTATTAAGCCTTTCATCGCGTTCTGGGTAAAACATCATAGGCAAGTAAAGAATCAGGAACTGAAAATAGTAGTCTGTCAGGCGCGTGAACACATTGTCGAATCCTGAGAACATCTGCAATATTGCAGCAATAACCATTAAGTTGAACAGCTTTGAGAAGTTCTTGCCTGAAAAGCCCCGAAGCGCAACTCCTGCAATTAGGAGAGCAACAATCATTATAAATCGGCCGCCGAGACGGTCATTTACCGTGAAAGCGGTTTCATCATAATAAAATTCACTTATGAATGTAACTATTTGATTTCTAAATATAAAAATAAGCACCGCGCTGATAACATATGCAGTCATTCTTCGAACGCTCAGCTTGCTCTTTGCAATCCAGTACGCAGGCAAAAATATCAAAGCCGGCGCATGAATACACCCGGCCACCGCTGTCCATAGGACTAACTTCTTCGGATTTTTCTCCATTATTCCTATAAACGCAAACATCAAAACAGCCATTGCCAACGCCTGCTTTATTGCGCTGAACCCGAATACATAGAAGCCGAAGCAGTTCCAAATAAGATAGCTCAGCCACGGCGCGGGGGAATAGCGATATATAACGATTGCTACTGCTATTTCAATGACGATAGCAATAAAAATCAAAAAAATCTGAAAATCTCCGCCCGTAATAGTAGAAAACAGCTTTTGCAGCCAAAAAAATCCGAAATTTCGCCCTTCGTTAAAAACTTCGTCGCTGAACCACCCGGACTCGGTTATAGTATAGTATCCCCAAGCATATTTCCGCAAATCTCCGGTCAGATACATATACCGCCAGCCGCAAATGAATGTATGCAAAGCCGCCATGAGCGCTATGTATATTCTTTTTTGCTTTCCGTGCTGCGGAAGCAATGCCCCGAAAAGCAAAACTGCCGCAACTACATAGTAGTAAACTCTAACGCCCATTCATTTTCTCCGTGTATTTTCCAATCAAAAATTCTTCCGTATCTCTTGCCAGCTTTACTCCGCTGAAATCCTTTCCGCGCTGTTTTGCCCGCTTTGCATATGCCTGCATAAGCCCCTGCTCGGTCAGCATACGGCGCACGCCTTCATAAAACGCCTCATCATCATTCGCGGTGACAAGCCCATATTCGCTGTCGCCAAGCAGTTCCCTCATACCGGAAACATCAGTGGTAACAATGGGCTTGCCAAGAATCAAACCTTCCGTTACGAAGGTGCTGAAGCCTTCGTACACAGACGAGCAAACCAGCAAATCCGCCGCATTCATCAAACAGTACGGATTTTCCCGAAAGCCGAGCAGCTTAGCCGACTCCTCTAAATGATTTTCATGAATATAGTTCTCGAGCATGGAGCGTTCCTCGCCCTCGCCGATTATCCAAAGATCGTGGTCAATACCTTCATCCAAAAGGCGTCTGTGTGCGGCAAGCGCGCGAATAAAGTTTTTTGGTGCAGACAATCTGCCTACTGCTGCAATGGTCAATTTTCTCTTAGATACATCCGGCGGCAGCGGCTCTGCCGCCTTCGACAAAATTTCTGCATCGTTAACAGTATTGTAAACTACCGCCGTGTGAACTGTACTTCCGTACAATTTTTCAAAGCTCTGCCGGACATTTTCCGACACGCACACTGCGTAGTCATACTTAGCGTAATACTTTTTCGTTGCTGCGGCAAACGCCGCAGAATCACCTATGCGATTCTGCAAATCGCAGTGCACCCACGCCAGCTTCAGCGAGTTTTTGTTCGTCGAACCGGCAATAATTTTCGTTGCACCGCATTCCAAATAGGCAGCCTCGATATCATAATCACCCTTGATATGCATCGGATAGGTCAGCCCAGCCGCCGCTTCGGCGCGCATACGAAGTTCGTTGGCGCGGCTTTTCGCCGGATAGCAGTATTTATAGTGAACGCCCGGCGCAAGGTAACTTTCCGCATCCTCGCGGTAAAGCGTTTGTACCGTAATGTCAAATTTGCTTTGATCCATGGCGTTCACGAGATTCCGCAGAACCTTTTCCGCTCCGCCTCCGGAGAGGGATTCGATAAAAAAGATAATCCTAATCACTTTGCTGCCTTTTCTCATAAATCGCATAAACTTTTTGCATAGCTGTATCTGTATCAAATCCGGACTGCCGCATTTGCGCGGCATATTTCTCGGGTGTTTCTCGTTTTGCACTGCAAATCGCGTCTACCCACGCCGATTGGTCGTTCAGCGGCAGCGGTCGAAGCAGGTCTGTCAGGAATACATCCTTTGGCACCTTATCGGATATCACACATGGCAATCCGTTGGATTGCACCTCGATTATGGACAGCGGCATTCCTTCATACAGTGACGGGAAGGCAAAGACATCCATTGCATTCAGGTAATCCGGCATATTACGAACATTTCCTGTCATACGAACATGGTCTTCCAAGTGCAGTTCATGAATCCTTTGTCCAAGCGCAGAGCGATTCTCGCCCTCGCCGAGCAGCAGAAGATATGCCTGCGGCTGCCTTTTCAGAATTTCCGGCATCAAATCCAACAGAAATGCTTGGTTTTTAACCTCAGCAAGATGCCCCGCATGACCAATGATGAACTTGTCATCCAAGCCAAGCCCTTTTCGGAACACTTCGCGCCGTTGTTCATCAAATGCAAAGCCTTGTGTATCAATTCCATTCAAGATCAGCGTTCCCTTCTTCTTAAATGCCTTCTTGCCGTACAGCCGCTCACCCGCTTTTACTCCACAAGCAATATAATCTGTGGCACAAGTAAGGATAAGAAACCGCATAGCCGCTTCGTAAAGTCGCACCTTTATGCTTCTGTGTTCTTCCAACGCCGAATGCGCGTGAGAAACGCGCGCGGGCACCCCATACAGCTTTCCGGCAAGCATTGCCCAGCCGATATTGAACATTGTATGGGCATGAATTACATTATAGTGATATGTGCGAATTAACTTTTTAAGATTTTTCATATAAGCGCAATAGCTGTCGGACGGCTGCGGCAAGTGGAATATCTTGCAGCCGCGTGCTTCAAGCTCCGGCTCATACGCGCCAATATCGTCGCCGAACACAACATAATGAATGATGTACTTTTGTGGGTCAGCATAAAGCCCTATATCCGCCGCAACCTTTTCGGCGCCGCCGATTATGAGTTTTGAAGGAACAATAAGAACCTTTATTTTTTCCAAAGAACTATCCCTTTCGGTGCTGTTTGTAGTTTATCAGCCAATCAATCACCCAGCTTAGCTTCATTTGAACAGGAAGTGCAATTAGCCTGCATTTCCACCCTATCGGTTTGATATTCTCTGCATTGTAAAGCCCACAAATATCCCTGATTTTCTGCCGGCGCTGCTTTGATGAATAGTTAAATTTCAGCAGTTCCTTGCTGCTGGAATAGACGCTGCGATATACCATCCACGAAAGCGCTGTTTCGTAGCACCGTGCAGCTTGCGGCGAGTGCTCCTTGAAACGATAAGCCGAATACATTCTGCGGTTGACTTCCAACAACTGCTCTGTCAGGTAAGGGCGGGCTTTGCGGGAAAGCGAGGTATCATTACCAGTATCAATTATATATAATATATCATTTATTGACGCCATCGTTTTTATATTCATTGTGTATTCAAAAACATATGTTTGATCTTCGCCAATATATAAATCATTTTTGAATTCTAATCGATGTTCATCTATAATATCGTGTTTGAATACTTTATTCCACAAAGAGCTAAAAAGGTATTTTTGCAACGCACCCGACACCTGTTTTGCAACGCCCGTTTCCGTGCTTTCGTAAAATTCTCCGGTGCTCCATTTTGCGGATTTATCTCCCAAATTGCAATATCCAAACAGGAGCAAGTCAGGCGAAGTATCCTTTACAGCAGCAGAAATCGCGGCGAAGTAGTTATCTGCTACATAATCATCGCTGTCCACAAACAGAATATATTCACCCTTTGCTTGCTCAAACCCCAAGTTTCGCGCCGAGGATACTCCGCCGTTTTCTTTTGCAAAATACCGAACACAAGAATATGTATTGGCGTATTCGCGACAGATAGCATCGCTGTCATCGGTGGAGCCGTCATTGATGAGCAGCAGCTCATAATCCGAAAACTGCTGCCCTACAAGGCTGTCCAAACAACGCCGCAAGGTTGCTTCTGCGTTATAAATGGGAATAATAATAGAATATTGCATCAACTTTCTCCAAACCTATAGATGTGTGCCAGTTCTTGCTGCACGCTAACATCCGTATAAAGCTGTACTTTTTTATACCCAGCCTGCCCTAATTCCTTTCGATTGCCATCGTTATGGAGTCTGACAAGCCTTTCTGCCAAGGCGCAGCTATCCCCGATAGGCACCAGATATCCGGTCACACCATTCTTAATCAACTCACGATGCCCGCGGTTTTCTACGGCAATGACCGGTTTTCCGCACAGCATACCCTCGATCAGGTTCAGACCAAGTCCCTCACGGTGGCTGCATGATACGATTACATCAGCCGCTGGTACAACCCGTTCCAAATCAGTTCGGTACCCCAGCAGTCGAATGAAATTCTCTGCATGGTTTTCTGCGATCTGATCCTGCAGGGCAGATTCCATCGGGCCGTTTCCGGCCAGCATGACTTTTAGCTCCGGAATTCTGCCTCGGCAAAGTATTGCCGCGTCGATCAGTGTCCGCTGGTCTTTATTTGCGTTAAGCTCACCCGTGCACAGCACGACGAAATCCTGTGCCGATAGCGCTTCTTCTTTCCGAAGCGCTTCTTCCTCTTTCACAGAATGCAGATGGTAGCGCGATACCGATACGCCTACGCCGTGAATATGGCAGGTCTCGACCGGGAATTTGCTCCGCGCAAGCTGATAGTCTTCTTCGTTGATAGTAATGAGTTTATCCGTATATCGGCACATAAACTTCTCTACCGGATACCAGATGAGCCAGTTTTTCTTCGGCGCGCCCTTATAAAAGTGGAAACCGTGAACGGTATAAAACACCTTCGTGCCGTGCTTGCGCGCCTTTCGTGCGGCAAGCCGTCCCAGCACGCCGCCAACCGGCGTGTTGCAGTGGACAACATCGTAGCCGCCCTCATCAACGATCTTTTTGAGCTTTTTGTAGGCTCCAAGATTTTTCGGTGAAAACGGTGACCGCTGGAACGGCACGTCAAAGACCTGTTCCACAAAGTCCAGCTTCAGGCCGTTCTTCTCGGCAAGATTGTTTCGCGCCGCCACATGAACCTCGCAGCCGTGCTCGTGCAGCATGGCAACAAGCGGCTTGTGAAACTGACAGATATGCGATTGTACAGTAGCAACTAAAAGGACTTTCATAACAAACTTCTTCCTATCAAAACGGTCTGATGGACGTTATAAAATAATATATCTTATCCATCCACATCCGCTTATTATTGTGCGCTGCATCTTTTACGCTGATATTTGTTGCATCTATTGCAGGACATAGCTCATGGGTAAAGTCAATATGTGTCCGGTCTGCAATACGATCCGCCAGAGGCACCATCAGCATGAGATCAGAAAGATGCCGGTTATTATATGGAACAGTCACATCGTGGGAAAACATATGCTCACAGCTCAGAACATCGGCTCCCCAACGGCTGTCTCGCATCTCCAGGTCGATGATGTCACTCCAATCATAATTGAACATATGCTCATTGTAGGCAGTACTGCGGAGATACTCTCTGTATCTGGCATCCGTCGCATACATCAACGCCGGATTCATCAGAAAGATATTATTCATCGCGTTGACACACCGTGCTGTACACTTCCTCTGCATATGCCGCACACCGTAACGCTTGTAGTAAAATGCACGTCCAATCTCTGAGGTCCACGATTTTGCTTCGACATCGAACGGATTTGCTTTTCGAAGGTAAATCCGCTTCATAATGTTGTTGTGGTTAAAATATCGGCGATTGCTGTTCACGCATAGAATTGCCCGAACCAGATCGTATTCCGGATAAACAGACTTATCCAAGGGGATCTCATAGGTTATATGCGGGACGCCAACCGCTTTACAAATTGCTTCTGCCGCATCGCAATCGACCTTTTCAGCGGGCTGCGAGTTATAAGAAAAATACCGGTACTTTTCTTTTACATGAATCGACGCTGCCAGCGAACCCTTGCTGTCCCGACCGCCGGTCACGGACACTGCCGGTCGTTCCCATTTCTGTGCAATCAGTCCGAGATTGCTTTTCATGATCTCCTCAATCCGGTGTACCGTTTCGTGATACTCAGTTTCATCTGCGCACATATGAATAGGTTTGCGCGGCCAAATACGAACGGTCTTGAATTTGCCATCTGAGTAAGCCACATAGTTGTTGCTGATTAGCTTTTTCAGCTCGTGATAGTGGCTGATATCTCCCGGCAGCCCTTCCCCGTACAGGTGATACCAGCGGTAATGTTCAAGCTTTGTCACATAGTCATCACGATGGAGCTGCTCAAACTGTGCAACCAGTTCTTCGTGAGAGCAAAGATAAAAATGCCCGTCAATGTTTCCATAGTAAGCGGTACGCATACTCTCAAAATCGCCGCAGAACGTCATCCGCTCCCCTGCGATCATTCCAAGAACAAAGAGTCCCGTCAAATCGTTAATGGTCTGAAGACCGAGTTCAAAGCTGCCCTGAGACTGCTTTGCAAGGGTGCGCAGAATGTCTATTTCGTCCGCCTGATTTGAAAAGGGATTGTATGCGTGGCCAATTAAAAAGTAAGTAATCCCATTCTTTTCTATGGTGTATAGCTTTTGCCGGCAGTGAAGCCAGATATGAAAGCTGTCCGAAAGAATCTCCTGACGCCAGTTTCCGAAGAAGGGAAACTCACCGCCGATTGTGAGATTCTGATTCGTAATCAAGAAACCCTGCTCGAAGATGGAGGACTTATATTCCGGAAAATGCTCGATATTTTCTTTTGTATATGTCCAGTTTTCATTCATCTCAAGTTCTCCTTTACCGTCTCCCACAGCCTTGCCCGATTTCCTTCTCCCACAAAGCTGTTGTGTGGGGTGATAATCACATTTTCCATATCCCACAGGGGGCTTTTCTCCGAAAGAGGTTCCTCCTCGAACACGTCAAGCACCGCGCGGCCGCCGCTTTGCAGCCATGCGATTAAATCAGCTTCATTGACAACCGCACCCCGAGCTACATTCACAAAAACCGCGCCGTCACGCAGACGGTCGAAGATCTCTTTGTTCACCATGCCACGGGTTTCCTCGGTCAGTGCAATACAACAGACAAAAATATCGCAATCCGCTGCCTCCGAAAGCTTGCAAAGCGGCATCATTTCCTCAAAATCCGGCAGCTCCCGCACCGTGCGGTTTACCCCTGCAATGCGGCATCCAAAGGCTTTCAACCGCTTCGCAATTTCCCTTCCCACCTCGCCGCAGCCGAGAATACACACCTTTTTACCGGACAGCTCCGGCAGATTGCGTAGCTTTTCCCACTTGTGCCGTTCCTGATTTGCCGTGAAAAAGCGGCTCTGCTTGTAAAACTGCAAAATCCCGCAGATTACGAACTCCGCCATAGGTACACTGTAAACTCCCGCGGCGTTGTGCAGCTCAATGCCGTGCCTGCGAATATAGTCCAGCGGCACACGGTCAAGACCCGTACTGGTGAGCTGAATCAGCCGCAATCCGGTAAATTCCTCAATGGGATTATATCGAAACAGGGAGCCGCATACCACCGCCTCATACAGCTTTGGATTATCAACCGAAGCGCGTTCGTCGGAATGAAAAAACACTTTGTGCCCGGCAGCTTCAAGCAGAGCAAGCTCGCTGCTATTCGGTTGAAATGCACCGGTCATCAAAATATTCATTGTTTTGTTCCTTTCACGATTTTATCTACACATTCGCAAACCATAAGGTGATTTTCTTTGAACTGTTCTCTCGTCCATGCGGAGCATTCCCGCTCTACGCGGCGAATATCCGCCACACCATCCGTAAAAATGCGTTCTATTTCTCTTAAATCCTTGATTTTTCCGGTATCGCAGAAGCTTCGTGAGAGAATTACATACTCTGAGCCGAGACGATAATGTTCGCCTATTATATACTCTGCCGGAAGCGTTCCCGAACCGGGGCGGCCTACACCGCCGAAGCCATATGGGATATTTGCTTCGCGGAGTTTGGTGCAAAGTCCGTCTACGGTTCCGTCCGCCAAAAGCTGAAACATAAACTTCTGGTGATAGCACAGATGCAAATCATTAAGGCCGATGTGCATTTGGTCAACGCCCTGCACTTTTACCGCCTCCGACAGGTTATCCGCCGCAGTATCCGTTTCCAAAAGCGGCATTACCTTTGCACGGCCGTTCACCATAGACACAAGCCTGCACAAATCCTCCGCACTGCGCCACATAGGCAGCATGATAACATCCGCGCCGTTTTCAATAGAAGCATCGATCTCCGCCTGAGAGTTAGGATTCAGCGGGTTGACGCGCGCCATGATCTCCGCACCACCGCCAATGGCTGCACGGACTTTTGCAATATCCTCCGGCACATGGTGTGACTGTACCGTATCCATTCCACCTTGGCGTTTTGCCTTGCCCAGCACCTCCATATCAATAAAAATTCTGTCAACTCCGGCGCTGGCGGCAGCTTTAGCTACCTCAGGATTATTAGTTATATACATCAGTTTCAGCATCGCTACGCCTCACACAGTGCTTCCGACATTCACATTGTCCTCGTTGCGGAGCACCTTAAAAAACGTCATAAACAAAATCTTTATATCCAGCGCAAACGAAACATTTTGCGTATACCAAACATTCATTTTTATGCGCTCGTGCCATTCAAGACATTTGCGGCCGTGAACCTGCGCCCAGCCTGTAATTCCGGGACGAACATCAAACATATGGAGCTGTTCTTCTGTATACTTTTCTATCCGCCAAGGATGATATGTAAGCGGCGGCCGCGGACCGACTATTGCCATGTCGCCGCGTATAATGTTCCAAAGCTGTGGTAATTCATCTATGCTTGTTGCACGCAGAAATTTCCCCACCTTTGTAACGCGCGGATCATCGCCTTCGCTGTAAACGCCGCTGCCCGTATGTTCAGAATCCACAGCCATTGAACGAAACTTTAGTATCGAAAATTCCTTTCCGTGAAGTCCTATTCTCGTTTGTCTGAATATAATCGGACCTTTTGAATCAAGTTTTATTGCAACCGCGATAACCAAAAGCAGCGGAAATAAAATTATAAGCATAAACAATGCGATTACTGTATCAATAACTCTTTTAAAGAATTTCTTGTACATAGTTTTTGCTTTTCCCATCCTTCTGTAGGTTATACCTCTCCATTTTTATTCTTATAATTATAACATTATTAAATGCAAAATGCAAGTATTGAGCCTGCCAAAAGCAGGCTTTTTTGAGGTGCTTTTTCCTTTATTTTGCAGCAAAAATAAAGCGTACAACGGAGCTTTGTTGCGCTTATATAGCAAACGG
>OIWT01002337.1_pt1 | contig 19894 bp, 36 predicted proteins | sample 1587701 | NCBI WGS metagenome assembly OIWT01 (sample SAMEA3888904, study PRJEB22519) | human gut metagenome | biome: human gut; feature: human-associated habitat; material: faeces | place: Denmark | collected 2009
CTACGCCATCAAGAAGAAGGACGAGATCGAGCGTGTGGCCAAGGCCAACCGATAATTGTTTTTTGTATGTTATGGCTGCAATGATAAGATGATTGTGGGTCTGGTTTGTTTGTTTAGCAAACTGTTTGTTAGGGATTTGGTCATTACTTCACTGGATCTTGTGCCGTTGCCCCGTATTTCGTTGCAGGGAGCATGGAGATCACGGCCAGTGAGTATATTGAAGTAAAAAGAGGACTGGTGAAGACGTACAGCGATTCACGCTCCCAAGATTATGCAAGGAAGCAGATAGAATATACTCTGGGTGGAAAAGTCTACTGTGGTTTATTTGCTCAGAATGACCTGATTTGTCTACGGAAAGGACATAAAGGCGAACTGGTTGGTGAATCCAAGTGGCGCTACGGTCCCAATTGTGAAGAGATGACAATTACAAGTAATACCGATGGGCGCTACAAGATCAAAGCAGGCAGTTTTAGTTGTTATTTGTATGCGGATGGGATCATTGGCATCGAGAAGGGTAAGGATATGGGATCTTTATGCTGCACGGACAAACCACGGGGATATGAGCTTTATATCAGAGATCACTTTCTCTATGGAGAGCTGTTGAACGGTGAACAGGAAGGTTTTGGTGTTTGGATGATCGATGAAAAGAGCCCAGTCTATGGCGAGTGGGAAGAAGGGAGATTGCGTTATTATTACTGTCCGCTGGGTGGTAACTTGTATGTGAAAGTGTATGTGGTTGAGGAAGTGAGTGTATCGAATTTGGATGCATTGATAAATAAGTATGAGCAGAGTCCTCCAGACACTCAGAATACCGAGATCTGCGAGATAGAAGGCATGAATAAGCTGGATGTTTTCAAGGGGGATATCAAGATCAAGAATGGACGGTGCGTAAGTGGTGGCTTCTATGAGAAGAACAAGGATGAGGTAATGCAGACACTGCACAGCCTCCATTGGATTGAAGAAGGAATCTGGTTTACGACGATTGAGGACGAGCAGGAGCGAACTGCCTACTATGAGAATGAAATGTACTGCGTTAGGTCAGAGAAGGATAGGACGGTGTTCCATAAGGGTGACGAGGTAATCATCGCGTGCGGATCGTTGGGGACGATTCCCAGTGTGGGAATGGTAGAGACCATTCTGACGGATATGAACTACGAGAAGAAGAAGGGAGAGGAGGTTGTGGAGAAGAAGTGCGCCTACTTCACGGCAAAGAAAGAAGGGGTGGCGTGGAAAGTAGAATTCGGGAGCGGTGCAAAGTATGAAGGAGAAGGCTGCATCAGCGGCGAAGACTTCGTGAAGGACGGAGAGGGCGCTCTTGAGATGGGCGTTGTGTGGAAGGGGCAGGGGAAGGAGGCGATAAAGGACGGATCGGGAAAAGTGGAGTTGGAGAGTCAGTGGCAGAATAAGGGTCTTCTGGAGGTTTCCGAGGACGGGCAGAAGGACAGGGTGATTTGGAAGGGCAGGTGGGAACGAAACCAGTTCATGGGTGGAACCGTGGTCGTGTGGGGACGGAGTTACTCCACGCAGAAGATGAGTGACGGCCTGTACAAGGGCACCGTGGAGCTGCAGAGCGGCGTGCGGTACGAAGTCTCCTTCGACGTGGCGCTGGGCATTCGCAGCTACGCCTACCGGAAGAACGGTCACCCCTTCCTGTGCATGACGAAGAAGAAGCCCCTGCACCAGTTCCGGTACTGCTGCAACGGGCTGGCGTACGCGGGCAAGGTGGTGGACTTCGAGGCCTCCACCGCCAGCCTTCCGCCGATGATCCTCAACGCCACGGTGCGGCGCGGGGAGGAAGTGGAGTACGAGGGCCGCCTGATCTCCGTGTTCGAGTGTTACCGGCTGGTGGAGAGGGAGCAGGACCGGCTGCTGGGCCTGGCCGCAGTCAGCCAGCGCCTGCTGTACGTGGACTGGTACAGCTACATGGCGGAGAAGCTGAAGAACCGGCAGTGCAAGAGGGATGACGACCCGGAGAATGACGCCTACAGCGAGTGGGTGTACTTGCCGGACGGCAAGGGTCGCAAGAAGAACAACAAGAGCGATGGTGTGCCCTTGCCGGACGACAAGAGTGGCAAGAAGGACGAGAGCGAGCAGATGTTCATTTACGGCAGGAAGCAAGACGGCATGAGTCTGGTGTTCCGCGAGAACAACCGCTGGGTGTGGATGTACCCCGACGTCGTCTACGAGCGCGACGGCAACCAGTGCATTCTCTGGCGGCGCGACGACGGGGCGATGATGTTCAAGGGCAAGGTGACGAAGGAGTTCAAGCCGTCGGAGGGCCGAGTGTACCTGAGGGTTGCGGGGGTGGAGTGCGAGAGTGAGTACATCAGAGTACTGAATCCGAACTTCACCACGACGCTGAAGCGAAAGGGAAGCGAGGAGGTCATTTACGAGGGCGGCGTGAAGGTGGAGTTTGACATGAACTCCTCCAGGATCGACTGCTTCGGGAAGGGCGAGGTGCGCCTTCTCAACTCCTCCATCAAGGGCTTCTTTGTCAGTGCGGACCACATCGAGACGGGCGAGCGGGTGAAGAAGATGGAGGGAATGCTTGAAACGGTGGAGCGGGGACGATTCGACAACAGGATGCTGACGTACGGGTTTGTGAGCAAAGGGGGAAAGAAGGAGATCAAGGATAACAACTGGAACAAATGGGAGGTGGAGGAGAAGGACGGGGTGTACTGGAAGAAGAAGATGGTGGGCAACATGTACGCGACGAAGAAGCGAATCTGGTGCTTCGGCGAGGAGGGCAGCAGCCCTGCGAAGGAGTTCTGCACGGTGCTGGACGAGAAGGACAGGATCGACTTCAGCGCGGACGGGAAGAAGGTGACGATCACTCGTCACGGCGTGGCGGAGCGTGAGGAGTACACGTTCGAGAAGGTGAAGGTGCGGTTCCAGCCGACCTGGATGGAGCTGTGCGACGAGGAGGAGCCGGCGAAGGAGGCGGTGTGTTGTGAGAAGCCGGTAGAGGAGGCGATGTGCTCGGTGACGTGTGAGCAGGAGTTTGAGGAGGAACCTCTCGGCTCCGAAAGAAGTCAGGAGACGCAGGAGACGCAGGCGCCGTTGGAGGAGCTGGAGGTGCCGACGGAGCCTCCGCAGCCGCGCTATTCCATCAGCGAGAAGAGCGCACCTATAGATCCCGATCCAGCGCCACGCCCTTTGCCCGTTCCGCCGGAGCCACACCCTTTGCCCGTTCCGCCAGTGCCAGATGAGCCCATAGACTGGGAGGCGATGTGGGATGAAGTGGGACAGTACGTTCAGAGCGGGGACCAGGAAGGGTTGCAGGATCTGCTGCTGATCTGTCGAAGTCTCCCGTATGAGGAGGCAGCGCAGTTGGCACAGTACATCCAAGAAGTCATTGAGGAAAAGAGTATCTAACACCCACGACGTGTGTTGTATTTCTTATAGATTATTCTCCTTCCCGTGTTTGCTTAAACAAACCCGCCACACAAGGAACGCGTACTCGCGCCCGTTCAGCTCGCACTCCTCCGTCAGCGCATCGTTGAACCGCTCGTTCACGCAGCTCCGCACCTTCACCTCGTAGCTCCAGTCCACCTTGGTCATCGCCTGGCTCAGGAACTGCTCCGGGTCGAACACGTACTCCTCCTTCGCCTCCTTCTCGCGCTTCTTCAGAAATAGGAAGGAAAACTGGAGCTTCCATCCGATGCGAACTACGCTTCAATTTAAGAACCAGCATTCACCCTGCTCCGTCTGCAGCGTCGGCGGGTACACGGCGGGAATACTGAAGGAGTAGGGGTACTTCTGGATGTGACGCGTCATTACGGAAATGGTGCTGACCAGGTCCGACCGGACGATCTTCCCGCGCAGGTACGCAGAATACTCCTCGTAGTACAGTGAAACGGTCATCTACCCGTAATCGCCCCGAAAACGGGAAAACCTGTTCGCAGGGGATTTGGACGTCCGAGAAGTCGGCAACCATCTGAATGACGTCTCCGTGAATGACGGGGTCTGCTGTAAGCTGGACATTGCAGAGAGACTCGCCGTTGTGCGTGACTGTGAAGATGCCGATGTGCGTCTGCGGACGGCGCGAAAGCGGCTCCATATCACCGGCATTGGCAGTATTGGGGGTTGCGGACATGAAATCGGAGTAGGAGGTAATGAAACGCGAATTCGCCCACGTTGCATCTTCCGAGGACTGATTCACGTCGATCTGGTACAGCGCGTCGAATTCTACCACTTAGCATTCGCTACAACCAGCCCACCTAGCGGGATTGCTTCGGACAAAGGAATCGTGGTGGACGGCTTCGGCTGTTCTGTGACGGTGATAGAGGCGCGGTCCCTGTACTCCTAGGGATAAGGATTGGAAGCAGAAAGGACTTCGGTGATGTCCTTGGAGAAAGAGGGGGATTTGATGGGAGAAGAAGAAACAGAGAACGTGTACTCATCGTCGAAGTTGTAGGAAGAAGGAGTGGAGTGAAGGAAGGGAAAAATGGGTGGAGAGGATATAGAAGCACGTTTAGTGGAATCGATATGAAGTGGGACTCCGATTTCTTGTCAAAGAAGCAGAAGGAGAGGAGATGACTACGGCTGACGGGGAGGGACGGAGCGCACAAGTAGCGAACACAGTTCGTTTTGAGAGAGGGGGGAATGTCCTTCGGAAGTGTAATTTGGAAGAAATCTACGACTCAGAATCCACTGCCACAAACAACAGGCTTTCTGCGACTGGAGCGAAACATCGCTGTCGATAATCATGGAACTGGTTTGATATAGGCAATCCGTGGTGTCGTTCACGAACTTGTTCACATTACCGTAGGAGACTGGAGTATTCTTTTGCTTGCCTCGTTTCAGCTCCTTGGGGAAGGTTGCAAAGTTTGGAACGATCCCAATATGGCCATGGAGCTACGGAGTGACGCAAAGAGGAAGCAACCCACCTGAGCCGATATAAAGGATATGTACTCCCCCTCGTCACTCTCCGTAGCCGGTTCAATGGTAATCACGCCACTGACAACAGCGCCTGGATAATAGGCTTTCCTCGACAGTCGGACCATGACGGAAAGCCACTGCGCACTCTCTGATTGAGTCAACGCCATCTGCGTAAAGATGAATGGGATTCCTTTGATGCTGTTCTTTATGTGTTTCATCTTGTGGAATACAATCAAACACATAGAGAGTCGAATTCATTTGATCCAAGTGTGTTCTATGGAATCTCGAAAAGTACAGCGAAATCAACACAATCAAGATTATAGAAGGATAGGGATGAGAAAAAGAGGAAATCGATGCTCCATAAGGCATGACATGGAGCTACAAGGACAACCAATTCTCTGACATATTGCAACACAAAGGGTGCACTCCTATGTTATAAAACAGCAGAGTCGTGTGAGTGACACTTTTCGGAGCGTTTTTGTGAGACAATCAAAATCCTTATTCCGTGGTAGAACAAGATGACGAATGATTTCATTATGACAATTCCTGACGACGAAGGGGTATGGCGTGGTCAAAAGGGGCGTAATGGCGCAGGAAGACAACATGGTCTTCAAGGGAGAGGAATCATCCGACGAGGAGATTGGAGTATTGGTTGAGGGACGGTAATTCCGTTGTAGAAGCAGGAAGCAAAGAAGGTCGACTTTAGCAAGGGCTTTGTGTTTGATGGAGAGGCGGACACCAGCAGCAGCGACGAAGAGGAGGAGCAGAAGGGAAAGAGTGGTGGTTTGTGCCGGTTTTGATAATAGAGAAGTCCTCTCGCCTGCAGCCGAACTCTCGCCAGTACAAGCTGGAGGAGCGCATCAACAAGAAGCGGAAGGAGATTATGGAGCGCCAGAAGGACGTTGATGAGGAAACGAAGACGCTGGCCGACGAGGAGGGTGACTTGCAGGACACGGAGGACGTGATCAAGAGCGTAAAGACGATCATGGAGGGGAAGAACGAGAAGCTGCCCTCTCGCGAGGAGTTCTTCGACACGAGCGCCCAGCCCGCCGCCGAGGACATTCCCCGCTCGTTCAACCAGCTGCACCTCTCCCGCCCTCTCCTGCGCGCCATCAACGAACTGGGCTTCTCGCACCCCACGCCCATTCAGGTAATCGCGCGTCCTTCCCCTCATCCCAGGCACGTTGCATCCCGCTGGCGCTGGCGGGCCGCGACATCTGCGCTGCGGCCAAGACGGGCAGCGGCAAGACGGCGGCGTACCTTCTCCCGGTGCTGGAGCGTCTGCTGTGAGGGCGCGGACACGGTGTGAGGCGTAGCTACAAGAACGCGAGCCGCAACCTGATCCGCGTGCTGGTGGTGACGCCGACGCGCGAGCTGGCCAGCCAGGTGTACTCGATCGCGCAGAAGCTGTGCAAGGTAAATGCAGTGTTCTTCTCTCACGTAGTTCACGCCGATCACGTGCTCGCTGGTGGTGGGCGGTCTGCCGCTGGACGCGCAGGCCGTGGAGCTGAAGCGCCGCCCGGACATCGTGGTGTGCACGCCGGGCCGCATGATCGACCACGTGCAGAACACCATGTCCGTGGACCTGGACGACGTGGAGGTGGTGATCCTCGACGAGGCGGACCGCCTGCTGGAACTGGGCTTCACCGACGAGGTGCGGGCGGTGCGGGCGCGTGAGCCGTAGATCCACCAGCTGCTGGGACTCTGTCCGGTGAAGCGGCAGACGCTGCTGTTCTCGGCGACGATGACGGACTCAGTGTCGGACCTGATCTCGCTCTCGCTGAAGAAGCCGGCGCGCGTGTTCGTGGACCCGGTGAACCAGGTGGTGGACAAGCTGGTACAGGTGCGCGCGTGCGGGCCGCATGAGGCGTAGGAATTCATCCGCGTGAAGGACGTGGCGCAGCGCGAGCCGATGCTGGTGGCGCTGCTGAAGCGGCAGTTCACCTCCGAGACGATCATCTTCTGCGAGAAGAAGAGCGAGGCGCACCGCCTGCAGATCGTGCTGGGGCTGCTCGGCCTGCACTGCGCCGAGCTGCACGGCGACCTCAACCAGACGCAGCGGCTGCAGGCGCTGGACCGCTTCGCCAAGAAGGAGGTGGACTTTTTGCTGGCGACCGACGTGGCGGCGCGCGGGCTGGACATCAAGGTGCGCGCGGCGCGGCGGCGTGAGGCGTAGGGCGTGAAGACGGTGATCAACCTGCACATGCCGCAGACGGAGGCCGTGTACATCCACCGCGTGGGCCGCACGGCGCGCGCGGGCCACAGCGGCCGCGCGGTGACGTTCGTGGAGGAGGACCGGCGCATGCTGATGAAGGAGTTCGTGAAGCGCGCGGTGGAGGCGCACCAGCAGATCAAGACGCGCGTGGTGAACAAGGCGGTAGGGGTGTGGGCGTGGGTCGAGCGTAGTGCATCGACAAGTACAGCAAGGAGCTGGAGGCACTGAAGAAGGACATTGACGACATCTATGAGGAGGAGGTGGCGGTACGAGGGCAGCGTGAGGCGTAGAGAACGGAGCGCGAGCTGAATCTGGCGCAGCGCGAGGCGCAGCGCGCGGACAATCTGATCAAGCACGAGGACGAGATCAAGTCGCGGAGGAAGAGAACGTGGTTCCAGTCCGAGAAGGCCAAGAAGGATACGAAGGCGAAGGAGTACGCTGCGAAGAGAGGAAAGAAAGTGTGATTTAGTTTATTCTCGGGTGTTTGAACGAAACAGGCCAAGCGCAAGGGACCTCTTCATAGGTCAATCGGGTGAGGAAGGAATAGCACAGGAGGGAAAAGAGGATTGCGACGAAGGTGTACACAAGGATAGAGAGCCGGAGCAGTGCGCGTCTAGGGAAAAGGGGGATGAGAGAGGCAAACAGGACGGCGTCTCGATGGGGGAGGAGGTGTTGCAGACAGTCAGGCACAACGATATAACCTAGGATAGCGTCTACACGGTGAGGGAATCAACACTGAATCACAGAGCAGGCAGTTCAGCAGCTCGTAGGTGCAGAAGCTGGCCGTACTGACTCTGGTCATTGAAAACGAGTGTTTCCATCACTGCATTGCGAGTGAAGTGACGCAGCCACAAAAGCGGGGAATAACCGCTTTTCCCGCCTCTGGGATGTGAGTGTCGCAGCTCACTTACTGAAAAGTGGAGAGCTTGTTCATTAGTGCGAACTAAATGGAACAGTCTCAAGAAGTCGATTCCCCTCCCGAAGGGGGCTTCCCTTTGGATGGAAAGAAAGATGACCCTGGAGGCGGAAAAGAAAACTCTCCGGAGCGTTCTACCGATCAGGTCGAGGAGACCCCAGGAGGGAAAGCCAGTGCCGGATCGAGCATCCCCTCTTCCACCCATTTCAGAAGAAAGCTGCTGCCGCGCTACAGCGTTCTGAGAGTAGCGAACTCGGAGGAGTCGGGATTGCAGGGCGGTGAGGGAAATGACGCTGATTCCGGCTTTATTCTTATGCGAAGAAGCTCAGAAGAGAGGGGCAGAGGCCAGCAGACGATCCACTTCCGTGGTTTGTCGACCCGACTGACAGTGAGTCCCACGTCTGACAGAAGACACTGTCCCGGATCGCCCACGCATGGTCGTACAAAATATGGGTCGGGAGGGGCATTTGGCAAGGGCGATGGGAAGATCAAGAGTGCGTTGACGCCGGTAGTGACGAGGCGGACCGTTCCGACGGTAAGTGCCTCCTGGATCCAGACCAATGGGCGTGACATTCATGGGACGTGGTCTTCTCGGAATCCGGGAGAAGAGAGTGGGGAGGGAGTGAGGAGCAGCGCGAAGGGAGCTACCCCTCCGCCGAAGAGTCCTCGCGACACCATGGACATCATCCTCAAGCCCCCCCTGCGGCGAGTGCCTCGTTATTCCTCCAACATCTACCATACCTTCTCAGCGCCCATAGAGGAGAGTCCCATGGCCCTGCTGATGCGATCGGAGTCGAACTCCTCCTCGCCCACATCGCAGCGCGAATCGCCCTCGCCGTTCCACCCGTTTCTCTCATCGGAGATGCCGTCCTCCTCCACGCCGCTCTCCACGCCGCGGCACCTGTTGCCGTCGCTGTTCTCGCTGTGCAGCCGCGGAATCCACCTCACGCACTCGGTGACGCCCGAGGAGGTATCGACAGCCAACCGCGACAACGTGATGCACATGACCATTAGCACCATGGGACGGCACACGCCCTCGCTGCACGTCGTGCGCGCGGAGACAGGGGCGGAGCCTGTTGAAGGGAGTGGTGAGGTGAAGTCTGCTGAGGTGAAGTCTGCTGAGGTGAATGAAGAGAAGCCTGAAGTGAAGCCTGAAGAGAAGCCTGAAGAGAAGGTGAAGGAAGAAGTGAATGATGATATGAAGGAGGAGGAGGACGAGATGTGCTCGACGCTGATCGACACGGGCGACGAGGCACACACGCGCGAGCCGTCGGTGTCCTCTCACGACTACTTGTTCGAGGACCTGGACCTGAGCTCGCTGCCCGAGCAGAGTGACGAGGTCATCCCGTCGATCCGCAGCGGCGACGAGGCGGAGTACGCGGAGATGGGCGAGCGGTTCGACGACCTGATGCGCGGCGAGCGGGCGGAGCGCGAGGAGATCGGCGAGGAGGTGGAGGGCGACGCGGTGAGCAGCGACGAGTACTTTTTGGACGGCGAGTACCTCGGCATCGAGAAGGAGAAGCCGGAGGAGAAGACTGCTGAAGAGAAAGGTGAAGAGAAGACTGAGGAGCCTGAGGAGGTGAAGCATGAAGAGGAATCCGCGGAGGAGGAGAAGCCTGAGGAAGAAGCGAAGGTTGAGGAGAAGCCTGGGGAAGAGAAGTCTGAGGAAGAGAAGGTTGAGGAGAAGTCTGAGGAAGAAGCGAAGGTTGAGGAGAAGACTGAGGAAGAGAAGGCTGAAGAGAAGGAGCCTGAGAAAGAGCCTGAGGCGTCAGAAGAGAAGCCGGTGGAGGAAAAGGGGGAAGACAAGCCCGACGTGCCTGTTGAGGAGCCCGCTGAAGAGAAGCCCATGGAAGAAGAGAAGGAGCCCACGGGCCAGCCGTGGCACGCCATCGCGGGGGACGTGATCTCCATGGCCGTCGCGGACCTGATCCCCGTCGCCGACACCTCGCTGCGCGACCTCTTTCCCCCGCCGCCCAGTCCCCCGCCCATCCTCCCGCGGCCCTCCAAACAACCCGAACAACCCGAACAACCCGAGCAACCACCACACCCTGACACACCCGACAAACCCAAAACATCCGAACAACCCCAAACACCCAAGCAACCCCCACGCCCCGACCGGACGGCGGAGGAGGAGGCGAAGCGCACGCAGCTGCGCGCGCAGGCCCTCGCGGTACCCAATCACATCGCCACTCACCCGTAGGACCTCGCCACGCTCCGCACGGCCCGCACGCAGCGACTCGAGGCCCGGCGGCGGCAACATGCGCGCCAGCCGGCGACCGACTTCCGCCTGGTGGAGTTCCGCAACGTGTTCGGTGACTGCGCGGCGCTGCTGCTGCCCTTCGTGCGCGTGATCGACTACACGCTGGGACCGCTGATGTACGCGCGGTGTGGCGAGGTGAGTCGTAGACAGCCGACAGACCCGCTGTGCGAGGTGGCGGAGGTGATCTGCCGGCGCATCGAGGAGGGCGCGGCGGACGAGTGCGCGCTGGCGCGGGCGGCCGAGGCGGCGGGGGCGAAGACGGTGGAGGCGAGGCGGGCGTGGGTGGTGAGGGCGGTGAAGGAGTCGCGGTTCATGCAGTGCCACCTGGCGTCGTTTGTATTCTATTATGAGTGCGCGCTCCGATACATGGCGAAGAAGGTCGCGTCGGAACTGAAGCTTTTGTGTTAGTTGGTTCTTTTCTGTTCTATTGTTCCATCCCTTGCGGCGTGTTTCTTAACAAAGACGGGAGTCCAGCTCGGGTTTGGGCACATTGGGGGAAAACAGCCGCCACTTCTGCAGCAGCCACTCGTTACGAAGGGCGATTGCCAAGTTCTCCTTCGTGTCGCGGGCGAACAGTCTCTTCCACACAACGTCCTGATGAGCAGCATCGCGCAGATACTTGTTCACCTGAGCACTACGAGTTACATAGCATCATCAGGGACAACAGGTGCAGCATGTCGGCACTGTCCAGCATAGAAAAGATGCGCTCATCCTCGATCAGGAAGGCGACCATCGCATGGCACTCTATTCGTAATCGGCGTATCCCTTACAAACGCTCAATGCGACTCTCTTCCTTCGCAATTAGTTGCTTCGTGTTCGTTACAGCCCTTTTCATTTCCGTCAGCCTCGCTTCCAACTCCATGATCTCCACCTATAGCTTATTCGAGAACAATACACAAACGTCAATGGATTCCTTTCTGTCCTGGCGCTGCTTGGCGACTACCTTAAGCGCCTCCAGCTCATTCTCCCTCTCTTCGATGGTTTGCTCCAGTTCTCTGCTGTCATAGGCGAGTTTGTGGAGGTCCTTCAGGATGGTGCTATTTCATTACGTCAGTTGAATATCCATACGAAGAGCATAGCGTCCGATTCTCGGGGAGGGCCGCAGGCACCTTCAGGTTGAGAGAATACGTCACTGCCTTTTCTCTCAGCCATGAATTGCTGTTATCCCAAATGAGATGATATGTTCCGCACTTTGAAAAGCAAATGTCTCCTCGATGGAGCGTGTCTGGAGAATACGTCTCCATCTCCATAACTACTTCCGGATCTTTGTCCGAAAACACCTTCAACACGGTAAAATCGACGTCGTAGTAGGAGGAGCTGAATGCCCAACTCAGAACCGTGTTTGGAAGCGGAACCACGACGGGACAAACGAACTGACTTCCGGCCGCGATTTTGCATGTGGAAGCAGCGACCCGCACATTTTGCAGCTGGTTCCTACGAGTGATGGATCCGAAGCAAGCACACAGAAAAGCAGGAGAGAGAGCTTCGTACTTATCCATTCAACACAAAAACGAAGTTGCTTCCCTGCAAAAGAGAATAGTGGGGAATGAACAAACAGGGGAATACGATCATGATACAACAACTATTCAAAACTCGCAGCATACGACGCGTCATTCCCATTGGGATGATTTGGTTTCTTCCCGGAATTCTCGCCCCTCACCTCATAATGCAGCTTAAAGTCCTTCTCGAACCAGAACATCTTGTCCTGGAGATAGGTCACCCGGTTCACGATCCTCGGGTGATCATCCACAATCTCCTTCGTCTTCGACACAATCTCCATATCGTCCACCTCCTCCGCATCCGGCAGCAGCGAGAGCGTGGTGATCATGGAGGAGGGGTCATACCCCGACCGTTTCAGCAGATACAGAGCCTGGAAATCAGCTTCGTGTTCTTGGTCTCGACTCAGGCGTTTGTCGAGAATGCCCTTGATGACGGGCATGATGATGAGGTCGGGGATCAGGGTGATGTACACGTAGTAGGCGAAACTGGTCCAACGCAACATGGATTCCACGGGGTGACTAGACATCATGGGATGATGGAGGACGCACCGAGATAGACTGTGCGCCATCTCGTGCGAGAGAACGCCAGCGATGCACTACGCGTGAGGACGGATGGAAAAGGAAACTTCTTCGTAATTCGAGATCTTGCCCTTCTTCTCCAAATCCTTGAAGTAGTTGAGCAGGCCCGTGTACACGACGATGATGGAGCCCATGGTCGTGTAGGCGTTGACTTCGTCGTCGTCGACAACCAAGATCTCCATCTTGCTCATGTAGTACTCGCACTCCGGAGAGAAATACACGCACGCCTCCTTGATGCGGTTCACGATGGAGGTAACGAGCGCAACTCGCTCATCCTTTGAATTGAGAATCAAGGAGTGAGTGGATTCTCCATCCTTCACACAGAACTGATCGCGTAAACTCTGGATCACCGAATCCTGGTACTTTAGCTCAAAATCGCGTGGAATGACCTATGGATGAGAAGCCGCAACAGAGCCAACGGCGAAATGCCGCCGGTGCGTTATCGGTACAACGTTGCGATGCTGGTAATACTCAAACGAGCAAATCCCGACGCCGACGAGAAACACACAATACAGGCCGACTTTCTTCTGCGCCTTTTGGTATAGTAACTGCTTTTCTACAACATTACAATTTCATGAAAGGAATACGCAGTGGCTGCTTGTAGAAGGGAATCACCTCCTTCACCAGCTCGGATGCGGATTTACTCCCGGAAACAAACAGCTTGGCATTTGTTGTGATCTTCTACCCATGATAAACGACAAATGGACACTCACCGCGATCCTCTGATTCGAGGCGAGATAGCGCGCAACAGCAAATGCCTTCAATAGAAGACGAACTCTGCTTGCCATAGAGTCTCAGGATAATAATAGAATAGGATAGAAGACGGTAGGAAAAAACGACCGACTTGGGTAGATTATCCTACCCCTATCCAAATCCCCTCTGATGCATGTCCCTGCCAATGGCTGATGAAGAAGAGTAAAGAGGGAATAACGGGGTAATGCAGGGAGCGAAGACGGGATAGTGATCATGGAATGGATGGGTGATCCATCCAAACGTGCTTTTGATAAGATGCAGCAGTGATGGACAAAATGCCATTCTTCTTTCTCCGATGGAGGCACAATCGAAGAATCAAGAAAAGACGCCGTCCGTCACCGAGATGAAGCGTAAAATCGCCGCCTCACTCGAATCGATCCGACGACTGAAGGAATTGTGCAACTCCGGTCTTTCCGACTCCAAGACCCAATCACCGGAGGAGATGAAGAAGGTGCTGGAAGAATGCAGTCGTTTGAAAGGCGATATCGAGAAGAGTAGCGAGTTCTGTTCCACGGCAGCAAAGAAGACAGCGGCAGTGAATAAACTGTTGGAGATTGAGAGAAAAAGGAGGTGGAGACTAAAGAAGCGCCGTCTGGACCGTGTGCGCAATACGTTTTACAGGTCGATGGTGGCTGAGCGAAACCAGTGCGAATCCTTTGCTTGCTATGAGATGTAGCCAAATCGATGTGTGGAAGAAGGAAAGGGAGAAGCAGAATGAAGCGGAAGTGGAGGAGGAGATGAAGCAGACGACCCTATACGAAAAGCAGCTGGAGATACAACGACTGAAGCGCAAGCGGTACGAGCTGGAGAAGCTGTTCTGCTCCATCCACGAGCTGTGCACACGGCGCGTGCAGAAGCTGGAGAAGCAGGGCTATAGACCGGAAACGGTTGAAGACCCCATCGAAACGGGATTGCTGAAGACGGCGCAGAATGACGTGGATAGCTACAAGGAGACAACTGTGTCAAGAAGGAAAAGAAAGGAATGGTTGTCGTGTGAAGCGGGTGTGATGCTTAGGATTGGCGGTGGAGAGGAAGAGGAGAACGACGAGGAGTATTACTACGGAATGCACCGTAACATTAACAAGCTGGTGGCGATTCGGTGGGGGTTTCTGTGTGGATGTGATGGGTAGGCGCGCTTGGGATGCGTACCTGGTTCCAAGGGGTCACGGCTCCCGAATCCCCACGCACTTCGTGGTTCCTCCCTCCAGGGAATGGGTGTAATATAGCGAATCCGTTGTTTGTTATCATGATTGGAGCGAAACGCCTCATCATTTCTAGAAGCTTCCACCCTTGACGCTCTCACTTTACTCTAATTTGATAGAATCAAATGAAGTCCCTTTTTGTGGTGTTGGCTCTTCTCATTTGGTAAGCGCGTTGGTTGCGTTGTCGTTACGATTCAGTTCCTCTCTTGCATTCTACGATGAAAACGGTCCTGTGACCCTCCTGACCGCCAAGAACTTCAAGCAGCTGGTTCTGGACAGCAACGAAGTGTGGATGGTTGAGTTCTTCGCTCCGTTCGTAATTGCCCAATCTGTTTATGCATAGCTGGTGCGGCCACTGCAAGGCCATGAAGGACGAGTGGATTAAGGCGGCCGGCGCGATGGGAGGCATTGTGCACTTTGGTGGGGATGTTGGAGTGTCTGTCACGCGTAGGTGCTGTCGACGCTACTGTCGAGCAGTCCCTGGCGTCGCAGTACGGCATCCAGGGCTTCCCCACCATCAAGATCTTCTCCCCCCTGAGAAAGCAGCCCACCGACTACCAGCAGGCTCGCGAGGCGAAGCCCTTCTGCAAGGCTGCCTTTGCCGTGCGTGCTCTTCTCGCGCGTGATGCGTAGGCCGCGAAGGAGCTGGTGTCTGCGCGCCTGAAGGGCAAGGCGGAGAGCAACTACAACGGCAACCAGAAGGCGGAGAGAGCGGAGGAGCCGAAGAAGGCGGCGGAGCCCCCGAAGCCGATCGAGGTGAATGAGATCACGAACCAGGAGCAGTTCGATGCCGCGTGCAAGGAGTCCACCTGCATGCTGCTGTTCGTTCCGGACATCCGCGACGCGGGCAAGGCCGAGCGCGAGGAGATGATCGCGACATTGAAGAAGGTGGCGGAGGCGCAGGTGCGCGGCCTCTTCCAGTACGGATGGATCGTGGGCGGCACGCAGTACGACATGGAGCAGAAGCTGAACCTGGGCTTTGGCTACCCTGCCGTGATTGCCGTGAGCGGCAACAAGGGACGCTATGCCGTGCAGAAGGGCGCGTTCACGGAGCACAACCTGAATGTGTTCGTGAAGGGTCTGCAGCTCGGCTCGATTCGCACTTCGACTCTTCCGGAGCTGCCCGCGTTCGTGGAGGTGCAGCCTTGGGACGGCCAGGACGCTCCTGTCGTTGAAGAGGAGGAGGATGAAGACGAGGTTTAAGTGTACTCTTTCTGGGGCTGTTTGTTCTTCAGAGTTGTGTGAGAGGCTGGACGCAGTCTTAAAAGGGTCGGGGAGGGAAAGGAGGCAAGCACGCATAGCCTAATTGGATAAGGCGCTTGCCTACGGAGCAAGAGATTGTGGGTTCAAGTCCCACTGTGTGCTTTTTTCACTATTTGGAGATGGCTCGGGATCCGGCCGACACTGTTTTGGATCTTTTGGTGCAGATGAAGGAGGTATCGATGCAGTACTCGACGCTCGAAGAATCCAATCGGGAGTGGATGCGTGTGGTTGTTGTTATTACGCTAGGAACATGAATCGAATTGACCGCATGTGTCATGTGCTAGTAGAGAGCATTTAGTTAGCACTCACTCGCAGTTTGAGCGAATCCGCAGGACTCCGGATGAAGACGAAGCAGCAAAGCAAAGAAGGCAGGAACGGATAGCAAAATTGGAGGAGGCTATCGCTGTTGGAGTGAGTTGTGTAGATGAGTGGTAGAGCAAGGACAAAGAGATTGCCAGTCTTATCGAAGAACGGGACGATTATCGTGTATTCCGCTGGCGGTGTGTGTGAGCATAGATCGAGCTGACTCAGCTAAACAACGCGCTGAAGCTGCTGGTTGTCGACCACAAGAACCTGGAGGTGTGGGTGTTCCTCTGGACTGAAGAGTAGGACGAAAAGGAGCTGAAGGAGACCCTTTTGAGTGAGATTCAGCAGCTGAAGGACGTCATCACGCAGAAGGAGGTGCAGGTGGTGGAGTGACTTCATCGTAGAATGTGATCTCCCAGATGCAGAAGGAGAATGACCGGATTCGCTCCGAGAAGGCCATGATCCTGGAGGAGGTAGCAAAGGCGGTGCAGAACGACGAGCGGTCCATCGCCGCAGAGGATTCCCAGTCCTGTGAAGTGTAACATACCCGTGTTTGTTCCCCAAACAGCACACAACTAACTCTCCTCTCCGTACTTCCGGCGGTACAGCGCCACGGGCGACTCCTCCAGACTGTACGCGGTGGCCGACTTGTGCTCCTTCCACTCGGGCAGGAACAGGCACTCCTTCTCCACGCACGCGCGCACCATCGCCTTCTACGCCTCACCCGCGTCCGCCGCCCACACATCCGTCACCAGCACGTGCACCGTCAGCCACTCATTCAGCACGTTCAACGCCTACGCCTCACGCACCGCCCACGCACCCACACGGCGTGCCACGACCCGCGTCTCCACCACCTCCACCTGCCCCTGCAGCGCCTGCAGCTTCTGCAGCAGCTCCTACTGTTTGTAATGTTAGGCGTCGCTCACGTGATGCTGTTGAAGGTGCTTGTCTCTGAAGGCATAGGTGGTATGAGCGAAGATCGCCTCCTCGCGCCTAAGACCCAGCGTGGCGTAGTCCATGGCGGAGAGGATGACGTCGCAGAGGTTGAGTTGGAGCTGGTTGCCGGCGAGGATGTGATTGAGCGCGTGGGGTGAAGGATGATGATGCGATGGGCAATGGATATGTTGATGTTGAGGAGAAGGTACTGGATCAGCTGGTCGGTCACGTAGTATCCGGTGGACATCATGGCGGGGATCCACTCCAGGAATGGCTGATCTGGCGATGAGGGAAGGGGAAGAAGACAACCGTTGGCAATCATGCTCTGTGTGAGCGTGATCGCGGGAATCGGGTCCATGTCGACTATTCGTGATGAGCGGGTAATGCAATGACGATGCAGCTCGTAGTAAACCTCGTAGAGATTTGAGTACATCGTTAGCATCGTCTTCACTCCATCGCTATTTGGATTGACTCTAGCAGTAAGAAAGATGACGAAAGCCCACTTCGTGAACATGGCCACGGCGGAGAGCAGGACATTGACGATTTCAAGAAAAGCGGTTGCCGAAATGGAGATGCTGTGGAGGTAGTTCACCATACTGCATGCCTGCTTGTGCAATTCCTGATCATCACGGTTATCTCTCTGAACTCACGCAGCGGGATACCGTTTTGGTGAGAGATGAGGGTATGGTCAAAAAGAAGAGAGTGAAGAAGGACTAGGGATGGTGATGAGGGAGCACGCCGACTTTGCCAATTTCAATGCCCTGCTTTTCGTAGTCACGGAAGGAGATGGAAGCCTCCTCGTCCAGCTCCACACTCACCTATGCCCTCACATTTGCATCCTCTTTAGGTACACGGATGAGCTCCGGACACACAATTCCGATGCGGTAGAAGATGTACAGGAAGAGTGCTGTTTCATTCTGCTCCTTGTTTCTGCGAGTCATGAGCCTATCAAGAAGACCGTACGGGAAAATATCATATATGCCGGTGTCGCAGAGTTTGGATGCATTCAAGAAGGACAATGCGTTCTTCACGTCCTGGCACATGATTTCATGCTCCAATATGAACCTTATCATAAGTGAAGTGCGTCTGCATTTACCACGAAGGAATATACGACTCATTTCGCTGACTGTTAAAGGTCTCCGGAATGGCTAAGCTCTGTCCCATGGAGATTGTCGAGTGAGGCACAGCGCAGAAAACGGTGACGAACCCTCACGCGATGATGAATACTGGTAGTCTCTTCAGATTGCTCGTTGCATTCGTTTCGGTGCATACTATCACTGCATTGAATCACTCTGCGAAACGAGTTCACGAAAGGAAGAATGCGTGGAAAGAGAGACAGTCAAAGGAAAGGAACCCAATGTGCAATGCATCACAAGAGAAGGGAGGGAGGAACATAAACAATTGTTGGTGGAAGGAGCGATGGACGATTTGTCGATTTTTCAGAACAAGGCTCCTGTCATATATAAGATATCGAGTGTAGCAGTCGACGAATGCTCTCAGCGGTAGATTTCGAGGAAGTCGCAGTTGCACGTTCCCAATTCACACTCTTCAGAACCGATTGATGCGTTAGAAGTGTTTAGTAGGAAAAGTGGGGTGAGAAAGCACGGCGTAGACTATCTTCGCACCATCAAGGACCCCGAGTATCCCATGAATTTGGAGCAGCTGAACGTGATTCAGGTACCGTTTTGGACTGGATGCCAACGTAGCTCGCGAACATCTCGGTGGACAATGAGCTGAACAAGGTCACCGTGTTCTTCACGCCCACTATTCCAAACTGCACGTAGTATCAAGAGGGAGAACTGAGGGAAAGACAAGCGGCTGTGATTGGTCTGTGTATTCGGGTGAAGTTGGACCGTTGCCTGCCGCTGAGGCTGAAGTCGCGGGTCTTCATCGCGCCCGGAACGCACAACACGGAGGAGTCGCTGAACCGGCAAATCAATGACAAGGAGCGCGTGGCAGCGGCGCTGGAGAACCCCTCGTTGCATATCCAACAGAAGAGCGGCAGGACGTCTTAACGGCAGTGAAGGTGATAGAGAAGTGCATCGTGGACACGGACTTCGCCGACGTGGAGGAGATGCTGGAGGGGTATTCGCGCGAGTGCGAGAAGCTGTCTTCCCTATGGTCTGTTTGTGAACAAACACGCGACAAAAGGTGAAAGAGACTGGTCACTGAATCGATGGTGAAATCGGTGGGCACACAGGCGTACGCTTCGCTACGCGTGAGGAGAGGGAGCGGGCCGCACGAAGAGATGAACACAGTGTCCCAGCCCTTCTGCTTCGCGTTCAGAATATCACTAATGGGGTTGTCTCCGACCATGAGACAGTCTCGCGGCTGGATGTGGGGGTACTTGTCCAGGACAAAGGAGTAGGCCTCTCCCGTGGTCTTCGTCGTATTGCTCGTCTGTGGATTGACGTACAGGTCGACCGCGTCCACCACCTCGGGGTGGAAGGTCATGTCCGCAGTCCCATCCGTAATTACAACGACCACGTATCCCCTATCGTGCAGCAGGTGCAGCAGGTCGGGAACGAGGGGGTAAAAGTCGTACTACTGTTGAAAACGGAACGAGTGCTTACGTGATTCCGTTCGTGCTGCCACGCCCTATACAGTTCCTCCCCCACGCTCTCCGCATAGCTAAAAGTGAGACGGAAATACAGAAACGACCCTGCCTTCTGCGCCAGCTGAGAATAGAACTCCCGCCGTTTGCTTCCCACGGAAGCGCGCGAATTCGGGTTGTTATCCTGAAAATCGTGGATCATCTGTGAAACGCTAGAGGATCAGTCTTCGCAATCGCAGTTACGATGAGGGCGTCTCCATTTCGATTCGCGGATAGTGATCCAGAACGTACTGGAAGAGGTGGTCGTCGGCTTTCTTCAGGATCCCGTTGACGTCTGCCAGCGTACCGTCAATGTCGAACGCGACCAGCTTCTTCTACCGCTCAGCAACAGGGGAGTGCCCCACAGACTCAAACAGCTTCGCCACGTTCTTCATGGAAGCGATTAGTGATTCCCATCAACAGATTCTTCACATGCAACACATCAGATAAGATAATGGATATACAACAAACACATCAGATAAGATAATGGT